>OJJJ01000686.1_pt1 | contig 13561 bp, 11 predicted proteins | sample 1596311 | NCBI WGS metagenome assembly OJJJ01 (sample SAMEA4350140, study PRJEB24818) | metagenome | biome: human; feature: gut; material: faeces | place: Denmark | collected 2013-09 | reverse complement strand
CGTGGGCAAAACCAGGAGCGTCGTCTTATCCGGCAGAAAGTGAAAATTATCACTATGCGCTGCGTGCGATGCGCAGGGGATATATCTATATCTACTATCCGTACCTGACGGACTGGGAAGCGTGGTCGGTGTGTGATGACGGCAGTTTGTGGAAACAGCTATCGGCGAAAAATGTTCTGGAGAAGTCAGAGCCTGACTGTCGGCAGGGAACCTATTGATGGTCGCTGAATATATTCTGACGGAATATTATTCACGCGATGCCTTACAGTCGTGGATTGAGAATGGCTTGTTTGGTGATAATTGTTCGATTGATATCGACAGTTATGCGCCGGAAAAAATCAATATATTTATTGATGAAACCAGGAATTCACTGCAAGAAAGCTTACGTCAATTATCTTCAGGTAAAGAGCAACAACGTGGAAAACCAATAATTTACTGGCCATTTATTATCTATGATGTGCCGGAAGCCCCTGCTGTGGTTTAATTTGGAGCAACGAAATACTATGACAGAAGATGACGAACTGTTTGCCGATATGCCCAGGGCCTATATCCGGGGGCTGGAGAAGGGTAAAGGGTATGTGAAAGAGAACTATCTTCGGCAGCGCAGGGAATGGATAAAATTAAGACAAATCATTACGTACTATGAATCGGAAGGTAAGAAGAAGCATAAAAAACGGCTGGCGGAACTGTACCGTGAAGAAAAGCAGCTGGCAGAAGCGCTGGCTGATATGCCACCGGACCCGGTACTGCCCCCGCCAGCCCCGCTGATAAAGGTCAGTGGCGTGGTGACAAACTACCACCAGCGCTGCCTGACGCACTATTTTGACACCAAAGCCTATCCGCAGACGTGGGAATATTTCAGCAGGCAGGATGAGAACATGGCGTCTGCCGCGATGGTGCTGGCCTCGACGGGGTCTGCGGCAACGGCACAGGGCATGGTGGCGAGCAATGAAGACAGGGTTCCAGCGGCGGCGTGGTACGTTACGGGCGAAATCAATGGCCGGCAGTTTTCAGGGTGGCTGGGCGCCCCCTATTGCCGGGAAGGTGAGGAAGTGGAGCTGATTGCCGCGCCGGTGGGAGAGGAGTATCTGGTATATGCCCTTATCCGGCCACATGCACGCTCGCTGACCATGCCGCCGTGGTGTTACCAGGGAATACGACGGGCACGAATAGACGCGATGAAAGTCCCCATTTCGATCGTTATTATTCTGGCTATTCTGCTGCTGATAGTGGGTTCGTATAAAGAAGATTGGGTCCTTAGTGAAGGATTACTGCAAGTGATAATGATCTTTTTGGTTACGGGAACCTTTCTGTATATTCTTCCCGCAATATGGACAATCTGGCGACGACATCCTTTTCCGAAAGAACAGCTGACGGAAGAGATATTGACTGTTGCTGGCTGGGAGAATGTGACCAATATTGATTTGCGCAGATTAAAACGCAGAAGAATAAAAGAATTCAAAAAAAATGGAAAATCTGTGCGGGTAATGACATCAGGATGGTGGTTCTATTACTATTAGACGATTTTTATTTGTGGATTTAATTTTAAAGCTAAAATTTATTACCAGGTGAGATGTTATTATCTGATCTTTATCTTATTATATAAATATGCTGGATAATTTTTTGTTTTTTCAAAAAATAAATCTGGATAGTTATGTTGTTTTACAGTGAGGATTTATGTTTTTAGGTTTAGTCAGACTCAATGATCCATTAAGTAGTGGTGGTAAAGTAATTTCAGTTTCGTCAACGATAATTATCGATGGTTTAGGCGTCGCATTGCTTGATGACACTGTTATATGCCCTATTCCATTTCATGGAGTAAATAAAATAATTCAGGGTTCTACAGAGTGGATCTCAGATGGAAAACCAGTGGCTGTGCATAAATGCATGTGTCAATGCGGTTGTTATGTTATTTCAACTCTTCCCTGTAGCGGAATTTGGTAAGTTAAAATGAGTTGGAATATCCCGGTTAAAAAGAAAGTACAACCTATACCTTCTATTCGGTGGGGGCGTGATAGTGGTGTTTTTTTCTCATTGTTAATAATGATTTACCTGCTGTTTACTCTTTTTTATTATATTACTCATAATAGTGATTATTTTTATTATGCTTTCGCAATATCGTTAAGTGTTTTTATGGCGTTTATTATATATATAGGACTTCGATTATTTCAACTTGGTGTGTCTCTTGAACGAAATGAGTTGATATCAACGGAAAGTTCTAATATTGATTATGAGTGGTCTGAATGGGCGTCTGATTATATAAGCATTGTAGATTACAGCTATCTCTTTCCCGAAGAATCGCAAATACCCCATTTACTTGAAGTCAATGAGTTCAACGCCATTGGAACCAGGGCGTTACATTTTTCAGAATCAATCGATTATACTGTTTTATTCCATGAGTTATTGGCTCCCATGAGAGCCAGATTAATTGAGATTACTTCTGAAAAAGGTTTAGTTATTAACTTTATTATTGGTCAGATGTCAGGGATTTCAGCATGGCAGCCTTTTTTATTGGCCTGGAAACGACTTGGGCTCTCTGAAGACATAATTAAAAACAGTGAATTTATCTTGCACGATTATGTATTAAATATTAATGAATGGCTAAGCGTTACGGAGGATAAATTCAGGTTAATTATTGTAGGGGAAAAATCAACGGATATCAAAGATAATCACCATAGAACGGGGGATGGGATGTGTGCTTTTCTTTTCGCTCCGCCGGTGTTAGTTAATCAGAATAATAGTGTTGAGAAAGCAAGGTTATATAGGTCTATCTCTACGAATGAAGGTGAACTGTTCAACGACCTTAACGATCTTATTTTTTATCAGGCCAAGGTTGGGATAATTGACAATTTGTTGATAGGAAAGTATAGCGATAAAAAAGATGTGGCCAAGGTGGCAGTTCTTCTTAATGAACACAATAACAACCTTGAGCAATATTATGCAGAGTTATATATTGGCATTCACGGAGAGTTTGATATCTGGATGATGTTGATGTTTTCTTTATTGAATGGAAAAAATGTGAGTGCTGTGGATCTAATATTCTCGGAATCGAATGGAAAGATTATATTGTCGAGGGTTAAAAAAATCAGAAATCAGGAATAGATATATGAATAAGTCTACCTTGTTGCGGCTATTTGGTTGGCTATGTATTTTGGTTGTCGTTGGTTTGATATGTTACGTAGTGCTTTTTTATTACGGAGAGTATTTGGGGGTGGAGTCCCAAACAACAAGGATAATCGTCGTTACAACTGTTTTATTAGCGCTGTGTTATATTTTTAAATTATGGCAGATGAATGCGCTGAAATCAGTGCTGATATCGTACGTTCCATTGTTAAAATATAAATCAATTGTTTATTTTTTTATGCCATGGAAATCATCTGATAAGGCAAATGTGGGAAATAATACGACCACCGCATTAGATAGTAATATATTCATTAACATCCATTCTACACTTAAAGAGAATTACGGTCGTCGCTGGCGCGCCAAAACCCGCATCCTGCTGGTGATGGGGGATGCCTCTCAGGTTGATCAACTGGTGCCTAAACTCACCTCTCAGCGCTGGGCTGAAGGTGATGGTGTGGTGTTAATTTGGGGGGGAGATCTGGCTGAAACGCCGGATGTCACCTTGTTCAATGCGATACGCAAGCTGCATCGACGCCCACTGGATGGGGCGGTATGGGTGGGTAACCACTTCCAGCAACAGGATGTGCTGGTTCACACCGATCCCATCACTCCCTTAGCAGCACAACAGATGGACGACGTTGCTCGCCATCTTCAGGCTATTTTTACCACGCTTCGCTGGCGTATTCCGTTATATCTCTGGTCGCTGCATGGTACTCACTCTGCACATGATGGGGTAGATGCTCAGTCCGCAACCTGTTTGTTGTCACCGGGATGTACCCCGGCATTATGTCGCTTGCAGCTTACCTCGTTGGCTTCACAACTGGCGCAGCAGGGAACGCAGCAGCTCACGCTAAATATTCGCGATAACTTCTTACTGAAAATGGCTAATTTGCTGACGCATAGCGCCGCAGCCATTAGCGATTCGCTAACGACTTTTTTCAGCGCTCATCGCGCCCTCCCGCTGGCAGGTGTGATTTTTAGCCTGTCTGTAGAAGGTACTACGTCGCGAGTGGTACATGCCTGGACGGGTGATGATCGCTGGCGTGCGCTGCTTGATTCACTCCCCGCATTACCTGCTGAACTAAAGGCACAGCGCACAGGCCGTTCAGGGATGCGTGTGCTTGCAGTCGGTACTGCCGGTCTAATGTTGCTGTGGGGCGCGGGAATGGTGGTCTCATTTCTGGCTAACCGCAGCCTGGTGGTGGAAAGCCGGGATCAAGCTAAGCTGGCTGCCGGTCAGGATAAACCGCTCGCTGAGCGCCTTTCGGCGCTGTCCGCGCTGCAGCAAACGCCTGGTAAACTGCGCTGGCGCCAGCAGAATGGGGTTCCGTGGTATTACCGCTTTGGCTTAAGCCAGAACGATGCGTTGTTGGATGCGCTGTGGCCGAGTTATGCGCGTATCGCTATCCCGCTCTTGCGTGATGAAGCCGCAAAGCATCTTACTCAGGAACTCACGGCATTAACCCGGCTCGCGCCAGACAGCCCTCAGTTCGCCGGGCGGGCGAAGAATGCCTACAACCAGCTGAAAATGTACTTGATGCTTTCCCGGCCAGAGCAGATGGAGGCGTCATTTTTTAGCCAGACGTTGATGAAAGACTGGCCTGAGCGGTCAGGGATGTCACAGGCATCATGGCAGGGCGTAGGGCCTGGGCTGTGGCGATTCTGGGGGCAAAATCTGCCTGCGCATCCTGAATGGACGCTGGCGGCGGATAAAAATCTTATTAGCCAGGTGCGTACGCTGTTAATTCGTCAGATGGGGATCCGCAACGGTGAGGCTGCACTGTATCAAAAAATTATTGAGCAGGTGACTCCGCATTACACTGCTCTTCGTCTGGAGGACATGACCGGTGACACCCGTGCGGAGAGCGTATTTTATACCCGAAGTACGATTGCTGGCGTATATACCCGTAAAGCCTGGGAAGAGGAAGTATTGCCGGCGATAGAAAAAGTAGTGAATAACCGCCGGGAAGAAGTGGATCAGGTGCTGGGTGATGATACGCATTCCGCAAGCGATCCGCTCTCCCCGGAGGCGCTAAAAGCGCGCCTTAGCGAGCGTTATTTCACTGACTTTGCCGGGAACTGGCAGGATTTCCTCAACAGTCTGCGCTGGAAGCGTAGCCAGACTTTGAGTGATGCTATCGATCAACTGACGTTGATTGCCGATGTTCGTCAATCGCCTCTGGTTGCGCTAATGAACACACTTTCAGTACAAGGGCGTACCGGATTCACCGGAGAAACGTTGTCGGACTCACTGGTGAAGTCAGCAAAAGATCTGTTTAAAACCAAAGAGAACCAGACGATTGATCAGCATGCGCGCGAAGACGGCCCCATGGCGGACACGTTCTCGCCGGTTCTCGCCTTGATGGACGATAAATCAGGTGGGCAGGATCTCAGCCATCTGAGTCTGCAAACCTATCTGACGCGGGTTACCCAGGTACGGCTGAAACTCCAGCAGGTGACCAATGCCGCCGATCCGCAGGGCATGAGCCAGGCGCTGGCACAAACGGTATTTCAGGGGAAAACCGTCGATCTCACCACCACGCGTGACTATGGCAATCTGGTGGCTGCGAGTTTAGGGCAGGCATGGAGTGGGTTTGGTCAAACCTTGTTTGTCCAGCCGCTGGAGCAGTCATGGCAGCAGGTTTTGCAGCCGACGGCAGCCGGGCTGAACGCGCAGTGGAAGGCGCTGATTGTTAATGACTGGAACAATGCATTTGGCGGACGTTACCCGTTTAGTGACGTAGGAAGTGAGGTCTCGTTGCCGCTGCTGGCCCAATATTTGCGCAATGATAACGGTCGGATCCCGCAGTTTCTCGAAAGTCACTTAAGCGGTGTACTGCATAAACAGGGCAGCCACTGGGTTCCTGATACGGTGAATGCGCAGGGGCTGGTATTTGATCCGGTATTTCTTGAGACGATGGATACGCTAAGCCAGCTTGCGGATGTGGCATTTACCCGTGGTGAAGCCGGTTTACGTTTTGAGCTACGCCCCGGAACCGCGCGTGATGTCATGCAAACCGATCTGGTGATTGACGGTCAGAAACTCACCTACGTCAATCAGATGCCGATATGGAAAAACATTGTCTGGCCGGCGGATACAGAAGCATCGGGCGCAACCTTAAGCTGGGTGAGCACGAAAACGGGGACCCGAATCTACTCCGATAATCCAGGAACCTGGGGCTGGATAAGGCTGCTTGAGAAAGCGGAGATTACCGATAATGCAGGGGTTAACAGTGGCTTTAACCTGCGCTGGACTGCCCAGGATGGCCTTCCGCTGAACTATACGCTGAGAACGGAAGCCGGTGATGGTCCGCTTGCATTACTCCAGCTACGCGATTTTGAGTTACCCGAGAATATTTTTGTTATAAGCAGTCAGACTTCATCAGAGGAACAAGAATGAGCGCCCTGAATCGTCTCCTGGCAGCCAGTATGACTTCGTCAGATGAACAACAGCGGTTGATGGAACAGGCGCAAGCGCAGACTGTGCTTTGGCAGAACTGGCTACTGCCGATTTCCGAGGTGAGTCCTGGCGGCGAAGATCCTGGTTATGATGATGATTTTCAGCGTATGAGAGAAGAGGTCAATAAACTCTCCGGCGCACAAACCGATCTCATCATTGCGCTGGCAGAAAAGCTTCTGACCACCACCAGTAAGGATGTTCGCGTCGTAACCTATTACACATGGGCTCGTTTGCATCGGGATGGTGAGCCTGGCCTCGCCGATGGCCTGACCTTACTGGCAGGTCTGATGCAACGTTATGGCGATAACCTGCATCCTTTAAGAGCTAACAGCCATAAGGCGGCTCTTGAATGGCTGGCTGGCGGACGGATGCTGGATAGTCTGGCACGTTACCCTGAAGTCTCACGACCCGATGCGCAACGAATTACCGGTGCGCTGATATTACTGCAGCAGCTGTTTAGCCTGCGGGAGGAGAACCTTCGCCCTGGACTCGGAGCGCTGTATAGCGCCCTGGAGAATCGTCTGGTGCAATCAGGCGGTGCTCAGACACTGGTACCGCAAAACATCGGGGTCCAGTCGGGTCGACAAAGCGCAGAAGCGCCAGCGCTCAAAAGTATTGCTTCCGGACGAGAACTGCTTGAGCAGACGCGAGTGCTGGCGAAATATCTCCGCGATCAACCCGACGGTTGGCTGGCGGCGCATCATTTGATGAAAAGCGTGCGGCTGGATACGGTCTGTCAACTTCCACCGCCCGATGGCGCAGGGCGTACGCGTCTGATACCCCCAAAGAGTGATTACCGAGCCCAGCTCAAGCGTCTGTACTTGCAACAAAGTTGGACAGAGCTGATTGAGTTAACGGACAGTTTATTTGCTGAGGGGGTTAACCACTTCTGGCTGGATGTGCAGTGGTATCTTCATCAGGCGGTCAGTCGGGCAGGTACGCCGTGGGATAAATATTCTGAAATTGTCATCAGCGATCTGAAGATGCTGCTGCATCGAATGCCGGGTCTGGAAACGCTGGCATTTAACGACGGTACTCCCTTTGCCGATGATGTTACCCGCGAATGGATAACCCGTGATGTTATGCAGGAGAGTGACTGGCAGACAGAGAACATCACGGCGGTTTCTGCCGGGGCTGACGACGATATTTTGCTACTGGAAAGCGAGGCTCTGGCGCTAGCCGATAGCGAAGGGATTGAGGCGGCGCTTGCCTGGCTTCAGGCTCGGCCCGGTATTATTTCGGTTCGCCAGCGCTGGCTGCGCCAACTGTTGATGGCTCGCCTGACTGAACAATGCGGCCGCAATGATCTCGCGCTGCATTTGCTTGGGGAGCTAAATACGGCAGCGCAGTCTCTTATCCTCGAACAGTGGGAACCTGAACTGTTGTTTGAAGTAAAAGCGAGACGCCTGAAATTACTGCGTTTAAAAGCCAACCGTAGTGAAAGTGATAAAACCCGTCTGGCGCAAGAAATGGACGCACTGTTGTCCGGATTGATCGCCATCGATCCCGCCAGGGCAGCCGTCTTATGCGGCTGAAGCAAAAACAGAAACAGAATAAGCGAACGGTGAAATGGAAGATTTAACTCTGCGTTATTATGATGCGGAAATGCGTTATTTAAGGGAAGCAGCAAAAGAGTTTGCTCAGGCGCATCCGGATCGGGCCGCTATGTTGGATCTGGACAAAGCAGGAATACCCGATCCCTATGTTGAACGATTATTTGAAGGTTTTGCATTTTCCATGGGGCGGCTCCGCGCCAAAATTGACGATCATCTTCCTGAGTTTACCGAAGGTTTGATGAGCCTGCTGTGGCCACATTATTTACGTACTATTCCTTCTTTAAGCATTGTTGAGCTTTTGCCCGACATTAATGTACTGAAAATGAATGAACGGGTGAGTGCGGGATTTGGCGTACTCTCTCAACCAGTTGGCCCTAAGAAAACAGTTTGCCAGTACCGCACCACACAACCGGTTGCGCTTAATCCGCTGCGTATCACGGCGGTAAATCTGGATGCTGAACCTGACGGTCGTTCTGTTATTCGTATCCGATTTACCTGTAATCCCCAGATGGATTGGTCACAAACTGATGTTAAAAATCTGAGTCTCTACTTGTGCGGTGACGCTCCGGTAACACATGCCCTGCATCTGGCATTAACAAAACGCCAGGCCTCTCTCCATCTAAGATTACCTGGCAACTCTGAACGTATTCGACTGGATGGCTATTTTTCACCTGGAGGATTTACCGAGGAAGATTGTCTTTGGCCGAAGGGGGATACTGTTTTTGGCGGCTGGCAGCTATTGCTTGAATATTTTACTTTTCGTGAAAAATTTATGTTTGTCCATCTTAATGGTCTGGATGAGATAACTTTTCCAGCAGGGATAAATGAATTTGAAATAGAAGTAGTGCTTAATCAACAATGGGATTCTGAACTTCCGGTAAGCAGCGAAAATATACGTTTGCATTGTGTGCCGGTTATTAATTTATTCACCATGGAGGCTGACCCGTTGGTCGTTAATGGGTTAGAAAGTGAATATTTATTGCGTCCGCGAAGATTGCAGGATGGGCATACCGAAATCTACTCTGTGGATGCAGTTTCGGGGTCGCAACGAACGCGTAGCGCTGTCTATGTTCCGTTCACTAGCTTCCGCCATAAAGGGGGACTAATGCACCGTAACGCACCGGAGCGTTATTACCATACCCGCGTCAGACGTGGCGTGGCGGGCCTCTATGACACATGGTTGATTTTGGGAGGCGATGCCTGGGAGCAAGAGCGTATCGCGGAACACGAAACGTTGTCATTGAAAGTGACCGGGACCAACGGTCAATTACCTCGGCGGGCTTTGCAGAGCGCTTTGCTTAATCGATGTGAACAAATTCTCCAGACGCCGCTTGCGGTACGCAATCTGTGTAAGCCGACCTTGCCTGCTTATCCGCCTGCCGAGGACCGCTTTCACTGGCGAGTATTGAGCCATTTAGGATCCAGTTTTCTGAATATGATGGCCAGCGCAGACGTGCTCAAGGGAACGTTATCTCTCTATAACTGGCAGGATGATGAACTTAATTACCGTCGTCTGGATGCCATTATGGATGTCCAACAGCATGAGATGCAGCGCTTTGAAAAAGGTTTTTTGCTTCGCGGTGTAGATATTGAAGTCACGCTTGATGAGAACGGATTTACAGGCGAGGGTGATATTCATCTGTTTGGCGAAATGCTTAACCGTTTTTTTGCATTGTACGCGGATATTCATTTGTTTAATCAGCTTACTTTAATCATTCAGCCGGCAGGGAAAAGCTTGCGATGGAAAGAGAATCACAATCAGCGACTGCCCGGTTGCTAAATACGCTTGGCGAAAAGCTACCGCGAACAAACTTTTATCGCTTCTGCCAGTTACTGGAGCAGTGGAATCCGCACATGCCCTGCCCGGGAAGCCAGCAGAGTCCACGGTATGATGTCATTCGCTTTCGCCCTCATCCTGGGATGGGATTTCCGGCGGGAGAGCTAAAAAGTGCCGAATATCATCCTGAGCAAACAATGTTTCCGCCCACGGTTCGCATCACCTTTATGGGGCTTTATGGTGTGGAATCACCTCTGCCGACAACCTATCTGGATGATATTGCCCAAAGGCAGGAGGGTTCGGATGTTGCCGCTGAATTCCTGGATATTTTCAATCATCGTTTAATTGCGCAATTTTACCGTATCTGGCGTAAATACAGCTATCCAGCGACTTTTCGTCCCGGAGGTACGGATGAGACGTCACAGTATTTGCTCGGGTTGACGGGGCTGGGGATCCGAGGTTGTGCAACGCAAACAGGTACGCCGGTCTCTCGTTTTCTGGCTTTGTTGGGAATAATGAGAATGCCGACGCGCACGCAGGAAGGCATCGCCGCGCTGGTGTATTTACTCTCGCCTACAACGAAGGTGACCGTGACGCCTCATGATAAGCGAGTCATCTTGCTGGATAAGGCGTTAACAATGCGCTCACGACAACCTGTTAGCCTCTATTCCCGCCCAGTGATGGGACAAAGCGCCGTGGATGTTAACAGTCAGGTGCTGATTACGCTGACCACGGATAATCGCGAGGAGATACGTAACTGGCTACCTGGTGGTCAGCTAAACGGTGATTTTTTAGCGCTAATGCATGTTTATTTAGGTGCCAGAGTAAACGCGAGGCTGCAATTACGCATTCCTCGCTCGGCACTTGCGGATGCTCAACTGACCAGTAGCAAAAGTGAACGAGCCGTACAGCTCGGTCGTACAGCGGTGATGCGGCTGGATAATACGAATAACGCAGAAGCAATGAATCAACTTATAACCATTAAACTTGGACTCTGGCAGAGTCTTAAACAAAATATTCAGCGGAGGGAAGCCGATGAGACTGGCGATTATCGCTATTAACGTTGCCGTAATAACCGGAATAGCCAGTTTACTAACCGGATGTGGTTTGACGCAAACGGTATCTGAAAGCACGGTATCATTAACTAAGTCAATTTTTTATAAGGAAATAAAAACGCTGCATTTAGATTTTCTGGCAAGAGAAGCGGTAAATAAAAATGCGCAGGGTATTGCACTTTCAACGGTTGTACGTATTTATCAACTAAAGGATCGTAAGGCATTTGATTCTGCAAATTATCAGTCATTATTTGCAGAGGATAGCACTGTGGTGAAAGCAGATTTAGTGGCACAAAAAGATATCAGAGTCCGTCCGGGGGAAAGCGTTACGCTCGATATTCCACTAGAAACAGAAGCACAATATATCGCTGTAGCAGGCATGTTTATTTCTCCCGAACAATCTGAAGATTCATGGCGAGTAGTATTAAGCCGTGAGGACCTTGATCCTGATAAGGCGCGGATTATTGAATTGAAAACTCAGGGACTGGCGCTCATGCCACTGGAGGACGAATAATGGTCAGACAACCTTCTCTGTATGACATTTTACTCGGGAATTTCGAGGGGGGGCTGCCTTTGCAGGCGGTCAGCGAAAACACACAGGTCATTCTGTCAGTTCTGGACAATATGCAACGCATTCTGAACACTCGCGCTGGCAGCCTCAAGCATCTCCCCGACTACGGCCTGCCAGATATGACGAAGATCCTCCAGGGTATGCCGGGGACAGCCCACCAACTTATCGGCACGCTTTCTCAGGTATTGCTGAAGTATGAGCCACGGCTCAAAGGTATTCAGGTCACGATGCAGGAACAGGAAGCGCCGGGGCATTTACGTTATTCCATCGATGCTGAACTTCATGATCTTGGCATTGTTCGCTATGGCACAGATTTTACCCCTGAGGGGCGGGTACTGATTCGTCACTTAAAAAGGCAGGGTTGGCTTGATTCTGGAGTTTATTAACATGGATAAAAACCGAATCAGTACGGGCAGCGATCCGCGTACTTTCGCAGAGTTTGGGTTGCTGCGGGATGAAATCAACAAGCTGACGCACCCTGCGCGTCCGGATGTCGACTGGCAAAAGGTTGAGCAGTTAAGCCTGGCGTTGTTCCGTAACAATGGGATCGAACTACAAACCCTTGCCTGGTATACCGTCGCCAGAATACGTAATGCGGATCTTATAGGGCTTGCTGAAGGTTGCGAACTCCTTGAAGCTTTACTCACGTATCACTGGACTACAATATGGCCGCAACAAACCCATGCGCGCATTGACATACTGGCCTGGCTGTCGACCCGACTACAGCAAGAATTGCGTACATTGACGCTGTCATATGCTGATCTCGCGACGGTGTATCGGGTTGAAAAAAGTTTGAAACAGGCCTGTGAAGTATTGCAACGCCTTGAATTGAAGGCGTTAAGCAAACTGGAAACCGTTGTTGCCTGGATGCACAATGCGGCTTTGCGACTGGAGACGTCTGAAGCAGAGTCGGGAGCCGCAGTCGTGATGGCATCCGCACCTGCCTCTGGCGAGCATAAAGAAATGCGCGCTGTTACGGTTAATAATATCTCGAATTCCTTACCTCAACTGGTATTTGTGGTCAATGAAACTGCACCATCCGAGCAAGTGAATACTGCAGGTTTTACCACTCATATTTCTTCCGGGCGCCGACAGCTGTGGCAGGGTTTTGCGACTGGCGTGCTGTTCACCGCGGTGGTGAGTGTTGGTATTGTTTGGGGGATCAACGTTATGCAGGCTTCGCAGTATGACGTGGTACAACCGTTACCGATGTCACTGACGCCTGCACAGTTGTCGGTCTTGAAGCAATCTTCAGGCCTGGATGAGAAAAAACAGAATGTTTTGGCTTCTACGCAGAAGCAGCTCGATGTTTTACATCACCAGCAACCTTTGTGGTCAAGGGAATATGCCTCAGCGATCGCGCAGCAGACAGCTACTCTGTGGCCAGAAGAAGCACAGGCTGCTGAGCTCGTCAGCGGATTATATAAACAGTGGGCTACCGAAGCGTTGCCAGATGGCGCATTACAGAACTGGCATCATGCACAGCTGGGGCTGGAGACGTTAACTGCCCAGCTAAATGCGCTTGATGAGCGTAAGGGGAAATATTTAACCGGTTCGGAATTGAAGTCCGCGATTTTTGCTATTCGCCGTCAACTTGATGAAACGCCGCCGCCAGAAGAATTACTGCGTAAAATGGACGTGGAATTGAAAACACAAGGGAGTATATCGCCAGCTTTATATCAGCAGCTTGATATACGCCTGAATCAGCTTCTCAATCGTTATGCGTTGTTGAAACAAAGCATTAAACGGAGCGAATAATCGCACGACGTTTAATGAATAGCCTGTATTCCCAGAAAGCAAAAAACCAGCCCGTAGGCTGGTTTTTCTAAATAGTGGTGTCGGACTCGGGAACATTTAGCTATCTATTAAATCGAAAATTATCATAAATCTGTTTTTGGTAAATTGTCAAGACCCGGAGTTTGACCCGTATTTTTACTTGTAAATCAAAACAGTGACTTTAAACGTATAAAAAACCGTTCGGTTCGATACTCCGGTTCAATTCCCTTGAGTGCCTTCGCC
>OJJJ01000685.1_pt1 | contig 13567 bp, 13 predicted proteins | sample 1596311 | NCBI WGS metagenome assembly OJJJ01 (sample SAMEA4350140, study PRJEB24818) | metagenome | biome: human; feature: gut; material: faeces | place: Denmark | collected 2013-09 | reverse complement strand
TTTTATAGGCGTGTTAGACTTTGAAACGCTCCAAATACATTTAATCTGCCATATCCCCACTCTCGATTTGGATACGTCCGTTCTCCATCTCGTACCGCTCCACGGATTAACAGCTTTTTCACTTCATTTGTCGCCATATTTTCCACATTTCCCCTGATAATTCCCCATTCGAATAAAAGGGCTGCTGCTCCCACTCCAATGGCTGCCGATACACTGGTTCCTGATTTTGTTGTATATCCCTTTCTTATATTCGGTCCATATACATCAACTCCTGGTGCCGCAAGATCCGGTTTTACTCCGCAGGCTCTTCCATACCCTCGACTAGCTTCTAAATATAAACTATTATTTAAATGCCGATAGGCAGTCATCGTTAAAACGGATGGAGTCGCCCCTGGAACAACAATTGTCGTATCGGGATCGGGACGAATAAAATAAGTTCCTTCGGATACAAACCCTTGAATTGGCAACCAGATATGAAATCCCACATCATTTAATTCATCACAATAGACATCGAGAGTCCAAATTCCCTTCGTCGGATTTCGAAACGCCAATACAATAACTTCATCTCCTGAAGCGCTTTCTACAAGCTGATAATCAACCCGAACTCTGGTTCTCTCTAAAATCAACTGGACTTCTCGACTTTCCGATAGCCCTGGAGGAATTCTAGAAATCACCTCTCCCCCTGGGGAACGAAGTGCAATGGAATATGTGTTTGGAGAACTTCCCCACAACTCCATAGAAAAGCCTTTTTCTTCTCCCACATTAATTTCTACCGTCTCAACTCTCTGCCCTTTTCTCCCTGGTCCATAATAGTGCCTCCTTGCTTGCCCTTCATTTCCCGCACAGGCTACTACACAAACTCCACTGCTTTCTGCAACAGAAGACAAATAAGAACTTAACGCACCTTTTCCTTCTTTTCCTCCTTGATTGCTCCCAAACCCAATACAAATTACAATTGGGCGAAACTGTTGTCTTGCTACTCCGATCAAATATCGAATTCCCATCATAATATCGGTTTCTTGATATACAATATCATCCGTATAAATTTCTTGAAATTCCATCAAACTCTTTTTTGCTTCTTTTAATTTTACAACAACAAGTTCAGAATCTGGAGCAGCTCCAATAAAATCTGCCTCCTCATCTCTTTTTCCTGTGGCAATCCCTGCCAAAAACGTGCCATGACCATTTTCATCAAAACTAGGAACGATTTCCCTTGGATTTTCCGATTGTAACGCCTGATCCAACATCTCTCTTGTATATTCTGCTCCATAATAAAAATCCTCTGGTGGAGTGCCATCTTGAATGGTCTGATCCCAAATAGAGACAATTCGGCTACTTCCATCTGCATTTTGAAAGATCGGATTCGTATAATCGATCCCTGTATCAATAAATCCAACTAAAACTCCTCTTCCTCGCAGATCTAGAGCTTCTAATTCTTGTACTCTTATAATTCCACTTTCTTGTAAACTACTCTGATCCATAAGTCCAAAACACTTTGGAATTCGATGATATCCATAATGAGAAATACTATATGGTGGATATTGCTCTCCATCAATATGAACGATGGCATAGCGGTAGTTGACAAATTGAATACAAGTTGTTTCATATTGTTGATAAATAGAGCGAATCTCATTATTATATTCCACAATTAAATCCAAATAAGAATCCCCATAGATCGCATTTTTACATTGTTCACCATTCATTTTCTTATCCTTTTATTTGCTTACTTTATATATTTTTATTTCATAAAAGAATAAAAAATACTCCTACTTTATAAAAGCAGGAGTATAAAAAGTTGAATTCGCACTTTCTTATCACTATGATTGGTGATTTGACAATGCTTGTACTCCTCTCATTTCAATGATCGGAGCACCTTTATTTTCTAAGTATTCTCTTGTAATCGTAACTCTTCCAATATTATCATCTTTTGGAATCTGATACATAATATCTAACATGAATTTCTCGATAATCGCGCGAAGAGCTCTCGCACCCGTTTTCTTTTCAAGGGCTTTTTCCGCGATCACTTCTAATGCGCTATCATCAAATTGTAAATCCACTTCATCTAATGCTAATAACTTTTGATACTGTTTTAAAATCGCATTTTTTGGCTCTTTTAAAATCTGAATTAACATTTCTTTATCAAGAGCATCTAAAGAGCACATAATTGGAAGTCTTCCAATAAACTCCGGTATCATTCCAAATTCTCTTAAATCCTCAATTGTCACTTGTGATATTAAGTTTGGTTCATTGTCATATTTATCTTTTAAGTCAGAACGGAACCCAATGGAAGATTGTTTTGTTAAACGTTCTTTAATAATCGTTTCCAACTCTGGGAAGGCACCGCCACAAATAAATAAAATATTTTTTGTATTAATGCGTTCAAGAGGTACCATCGCATTTTTATTGCTAGCACCAACTGGTACTTCTACCTCACTACCTTCTAATAATTTAAGAAGCCCTTGTTGCACGGATTCCCCGCTCACATCACGACTAGTCGTATTTCGTTTTTTTGCGATTTTATCAATTTCATCGATAAAAATAATACCTCTTTCTGCCTTTTCCACATCGTTATCTGCGGCTGCAAGCAGTTTTGATACAACACTCTCTACGTCATCGCCAATATAGCCAGCTTCTGTTAATGAGGTGGCATCTGTAATAGCAAGAGGCACGTCAAGCATATTGGCTAATGTCTTCACAAGATATGTCTTACCAGAACCTGTTGGTCCAATCATCAATATGTTGGATTTATCAATCTGAATTTCATCCATTGTGTTCGTTGCAACGCGTTTATAATGATTGTAAACGGCCACAGAAATCACTTTTTTTGCATACTCTTGTCCAATGACATAGTCATCTAACTTTGCTTTAATTTCATGTGGTGGTGGAACATCCTTTAAATTAAATTCTTTTTTTGCCTTCGTATCCTCTTTTTTCTTCTTTACTCTTTGAGATTTTGGCATAGAATTTAACATATTTAACTGGGACATATCAAAATTATTCATATCAATAAACTGCACATTTGGGGAATTATTAAAACCATCAAATGTCTTTTGCATACATTCTGGACAAATATTAATATGATTTGGCAAGTGAATTAACTTGTTCTTACACTGGCTTTCACTTCTTCTGCATAAAAAACAATATTCTTCGTATTCTTCTTCTTTTGATGAATCTGTTCCCTTTTTTGTATCTTCTTTCTCTTCCTTCTTTTCTTGATCCATCGTATCAAAATCTTTTTCTGACATTTTTCCTCACTCCTATTGTCTATTGTTGTCGCCCTTAAGAACGGCTTGCAAAATATTCGTGGAAAAACATTGCTGTTTCTTCATCATCAATGTCCGCATAAAGCTGCATATTTGCAATAACATCTTTTAGAAAGACAGCCCACTCTTTTTCGCGTTTTACATCGATTTCTCCCTGTTCCATAAAAATAATTTTGTCTTTCTTATTTTTTGCTTGATAGCAAAATTTAAACCAGCTTTCACCTTCTTTATCTCCATCGAGCTTAATCATTTCAAGGCTCCAAGAAGATGTTTTATAACAATAATCATTTTCACGAATACATACGATTTGATGTAATTCTTCTTTTAATTTTCGCTCAATCACATCTTTTACAAAATACTGACGATTTTCATATAAAAGTTCTGTGACCGCCATAACAATTAATTCATTTTGTGTTCTTCCTACCGCTTTTGCAAGTTTTTCTAAGTCATCTGCTTGTCTTGTTTCTAAACGATAAGTTTTTTGGATTGTATCCTTTGGAGTAATTACAGGCATATCAATCCCCTCCTTCTTTTTTCTGTTTTGTGTTTTTTAATTACCAAATATCTCTTAAAATAGAAATCCCTTTTTCAATTTCTTCCTCGGATAATCTTGCAAATCCAAGAATAAAAATCGGCTCCCCTTGTCCTTCCTCCAATTGATAATCCGCTAAAGGATAGACCCTAATACCATGATTTTTTGCAAACAAAAGAAGCTCTTCTTTCTTCTTTTCTCCATGGTATTGAACTAATAAATGTAATCCTGCACTCTCTCCAAAAATGCTAATCCGAGATCCAAATTGCTTTAACGCATTGACTAAACAGTCATGTTTACTTTTATAAATCCCTCGCATTCGGTTCAAATGCCGTTCATAATATCCTTCTTTCATAAATCGAGTAATCACCGCTTGATCAATTCTCGAAACGGTGGAAGAATAAAAAGAGAATTTCTCTTTGAATCTTTTGTAAAGGCTTTGTGGAAGCACCATATAAGAAACACGGATGGCTGGTGCAATCCCTTTTGAAAAAGTTCCAAGGTAAATCACATTTCCTTTCCTATCGTTTCCTTGTAATGCTGGAATTGGACGCCCTTGATAACGAAATTCACTATCATAATCATCTTCAATAATATAACGCCCTTCTTGCTGATTTGCCCATGCCAATAATTTCAAACGTCGATTAATTGGCATAACAATTCCTGTCGGATATTGATGAGAAGGTGTCACATAAGCAACACTACATAATGATCGCTCTAGTTCTTCCACAACCATGCCTTGTCCATCCAAAGGAATTCTCTCACTTTGGAACCCAAGGCTTTGAAATACTTTATAAGCCTGTGGATAAACTGCATTTTCAAATGCAATTTTATTCTCATTGCCTAATAACATTCCGAGCAGTAATAATAAATAATCCATACCTGCTCCAATAATAATTTGATTTTCTTGACAATTGACTCCTCTTGATTGGTGAAGATAGAGGCGTAACGTGTTTCGAAATTCTCGATCCCCTTGTGGATTTCCTGATTGAAACAACTCGCTATTATCGGTAATCATCGCTTCTTTCATTAATTTTCTCCACTGATTATACGGAAAATTATCCATATCCACACCATTGGGAGAAAAATCAATGGCATATTGATTGCTTTGCTCTTCTTCCTCTTCTAGCCAATCATCCTCTAACGGCTGTCTTGGTAGGGCTTCTTCTAACTCACAAACAAAATACCCTCTTTTAGGAATAGCGGCAATATATCCTTCTGATACAAGCTGTGCATAAGCCATATCAACTGTATTTCGACTAATTTCTAAATGAGACGCTAACTTTCTGCTAGAAGGTAATTTCTCATTTTTCTTCAAACTACCATTTTTTATCTCATTTCGAACATATTTATAAATTTGCTCATAAAATGGTATTTTTTTCTGATGATCCAATTCAATTGTCATCATAGTAGCCCCCCTCTCATCGAAATGCTATGATGTCTCTAAGTACGATTATCCTTCATATTGTTCTATCGTAATATGATCAATAACAACCGGTTTCTTTGGAGCACTTGACTCATCAACACTTGTTTGTGCAATTTCATCTACAACGTCCATTCCCTCATACACTTGTCCAAAAACAGTATGCTGTCCTTTTAACCAAGGAGTTCCTCCATTTTCTTTGAATTTCTTTATTTGTTCCTCTGTATAAGAAATATTAGAAGAAAACATACCATCCTCTACTGTCTTTGCCTGTACAATAAAAAACTGACTTCCATTCGTATTAGCCCCTGCATTTGCCATACATAAAGCGCCTCGAATTGGAAGTAAATCTTCGCTAAATTCATCTTCAAAAGCAGTTCCCCAAATGCTTTCTCCACCCATACCAGTGCCCTCTGGATCACCGCCTTGAATCATAAAATCGTTGATCACTCGATGAAACGTAACGCCATCATAATAGCCTTCTTTTGCATGGGTCACAAAATTTTCAACAGCTTTTGGTGCTTGTTCTTCAAAAAACCTCACCTTAATATCTCCATAATCTTTTACAGAGATAGTAGCAACGGTTTCTTCCTTTTTTGGCATTGCTAACTGATCGACAGTTTTCTCTGACGCTGTTGACTGCCCAGTAACACCTCCACATCCTGCTAATACACCAACCATTCCGGTTATTAATCCAACTGTCACTAAAAATTTCTTTATCATTGTTATATCCTTTCTTAAAAAAATTATTTTTCTTCTAATTTGGATTGCTTTTTCCTATTAAAAAAGGAACACTTTTGACTGACATAGTCTCATTGTATCTCACAATGTAAAAAAATTCAACTGATTCATACATTCTTCACATTTTTTATGTTCGAAGATTTTTGCTTCGCTTATACGATTACTTTATTCTGAAGAACAAAGTGTGCGTCTAACACTCTTCGCGACTTTCGGTCACTTTGAGCAACGTACACTTTGCCGCGCGGTCGCAGTTTACGAAGTAAAATTTTCCCCATTGCGACCTGCGCATCGTTCGCACGTAGTGCTTTTTTATGTTATAGGATAACTCGCTTTGCGAGGAATTTCCTATAACATAAAAAACGAGCCTCTCTTTATATAAAAGACGAGAAGAACTATCATTCAGTATCTTCTCGCCTTTTATATTTAGATTCTATCTATTATTATTTTTCATCATCACGGAATACAACTGTTCCTGTTTCTGGATCCATACTTTCAACAATTGCTAATGATTCCACACGGACACCAGCTGCACGAATCATTTCTCCGCCTACTTGAAAACCTTTTTCAATGCAGATTCCCGCTCCGCATAATGTAGCACCAGAATCGAATACAAGTTGAGATAATCCTAAAAGAGCACAACCATTTGCAAGGAAGTCATCAATAATTAATACATTATCTTCTGGGCTTAAAAACTTCTTAGCAACCATAACATCATAGGTTCTTCCATGAGTAAAAGACTGTACTTGTGTGGAGTATACTTCTCCCTCAATATTTTTTGATTGTGATTTCTTCGCAAATACAACTGGAACATGAAAATGTCTTGCAACAATACAAGCAATTCCAATACCAGATGCTTCGATTGTTAAAATCTTATTGATTGGGCAATCAGCAAAAAGTCTCTTGAACTCTTTTCCAATCTCTTCAAATAAATCGATATCCATTTGATGATTTAAAAAGCTGTCCACTTTTAAAACGTTGCCTGGTTTTATAATACCGTCTTTTCGGATTCTTTCTTTTAAAAGTTCCATGATACACCTCTATAATTATTTTTTCAAATTACCCTCAATGAATAAGGGCATAAAAAAAGAAATTTTATGCCCTTATTTATTGAGGGTATTGAAATTATATATCGAATCAGCAAAGATTGCAAGTAAATTATAAGGATTTCTTTCGAATTTTAAAAGAAATCCTCGACTTTCTTACAAAAACCATTAAATACTTGTATACAAGTTCTGTATTTTTTACATTTTTTTCAAAATCATCTCTTCTCGAAGTTCTAAATACTCTTTCATAGAATGATAGTTGCCTGCCATTTCTTCTTCTGTTAAAGCTCTCACTACCTTTGCTGGATTTCCTAACACAAGACTTCCATCTGGTATTTGTTTTCTCCCAGTAACTAAACTTCCAGCTCCAATAATACAGTTCTTTCCAATCACGGTATCATCTAATATAATGGCTCCCATTCCAACTAATGTATAATCTCCAATGGAACACCCATGAAGAATAGCACCATGCCCCACTGTCACTCCTTCTCCAATGACAGTCTTACCTCCGTGATTTTGGTGAATCGTAACATGTTCTTGTATATTCGTATTTTTTCGAATCACAATCTCTCCTGCATCTCCTCGAACAACGGTATAATACCAAATGGATACCCCTTCTTCTAATGTGACATCTCCAACTATAATTGCTCCTTCTCCAATTTTTGCATCTTCATGTATTTTAGCACTCATACCTTTTTCCTTTCTCTAACATATTTTTTATCGTCTCCGATTTTCTCCCCTTTGTCAATCGCTTTTTTCAAAAACAATGCAAAATAATGTAAAAAAACAACTATGCCATATTCTCTTTCACAATCAATGTATCAAATCCCGCTTGGCGAAGTTCCCTTTCTATCTGTCTTGCATCCTCTAACGTATCCACAGTTCCAACACGAACAGCAAAATAATTTTTCCAAGGTACGATGTTTACCTCATACCCCATCTCCTCTAATCGCTTCGCTTCGTAGCCTGCATTGGAATAATTTCGAAACAGCCCCGTTTGAACGCTATATCCCGTTCGTGGTTGTAGCTCTTTCAATGTTTCTGTAATTCCTTCTGCAATTGCCTGTGCTGTTTCATTAAAATCTTGATCAAATAATTCATTATCTTTATCACTATCAATGAATCCAACTTCCAATAAAAGCGCTGGCATTTTTGTTCCTCGTAATACAGCTAAATTTGGCCGAACACTAACACCTAAATTCTGATAACCCACTTTTTCCAATTCTTCATTGATATTTCTTGCCATAGCAGCCTTCACTCCGCTATCCTCATAAAGTAATGTCTGCACGCCAGAATACATATTAGGACTTTTTGCCGCATTTCTATGAAAAGACACAAATAAGTCTGCATCATTTCGATTGGCAATTTGAGCCTTTTCTATGGGACTTTGATAAACATCTGTCGTTCTCGTATAATGAACGTCAAATCCCTCTTCTGATAATAGTTTTCCAACGGCTAATGTTAACCGTAATGCATCATCTTTTTCTTTTCTTCCATTATATTGTGCCCCATTATCGTATCCTCCGTGTCCTGCATCTAAATATATTTTATAAGCCATTTTTTATTCACCTACATATTTATAGTATACCTTATTTATATGCAGATAGCCAAACAAATGACAATGAGCAAACGCCATCACTCTTCCATATGCGAGTATCAATGCTCTCACATAGCTCGTTGTCTTTTCGTAAAAATACCAGTAGATAATCTCTACTGGCAAAAAGTTTTCTATTTTTCAATTGTCTGCTTATACAGAAGAATTTATTACTATACCTCATCATTTATTTTTAATCTTTTCAATTAAAAGTAGGTAAATACGCATAATCTCGTGGTTCAAGAATTACCTTTCTCCATTTTGTAAACCTTTCAAAATTTGATATTTCTAACTCAGATTTTAAGAACAACTGTGTGGAATTTTTTAAACAATAAGAAATAAAACTTTTGAATTTCTCTCCCGTTATACCATTATCAATCAAAGAATAGGTAACCATCGTATGCTCCTCCTCGTATCGCTAAGTGTACTAAATGTATATTTTATCACTAACAGAACCTTTCTAGCATATCCAAAAACTCATCACTTAAATAGGCATCTAGTTTTTTAGAAGTTGATTCATTCCGTATTAATTTATTTGGGTCTTGATACTGGACCCATGCCATGGCACACCAAGTCACACCTCTAAGGCAAGTAATTGGGATATAGGTATACACTCTTTCTTCTAATCCTTCTGTATCAAATCTTCCATTTACCTCTTTTATATACTGAGCAAGAAACATTTCCATTTCTTTTTTACTTAAAATTGTATCCGTTTTCCAAAATGTCGTAGTCGGGGCAAGAAAATGTCCTAAGTCTTGGGCTGGGTCTCCATATAAAGGTTTCTCCCAATCGATGAGATAACTAGGAGCATCTTTTCCATTAATAAGAAAATTCGTAGAATTTAATTCTGTATTAATACAGCATAGGTATGTCTTTTGCATAGAAATATCTTTTACTCTATTCCAACCCTTATCTAACATTTGACGAAGTTGTCCTTTGGTTTCTTGCTTTCCAAGTGGAGAATCCATATATACTTTTACCATCTTTTCACATTCCTTTAAAATAGCCTCCAATGAATTTTTCTCATATAATAATCCTGATATTTCATTCAATTTTACACTATGAATATCTGCAAGACAGGAGGCAGCATAGTCAATCTCGCTTTGATAATCCATCGCATGACCAGGAAGAAACTCCATTATCATGACTCCATAAGGTAATAATCTTTTACTTCCATCCACATAGATAGCTTTCGGTGTTCTTCCTGACTTTTCTAATAATTTTAAGGCATGATACTCATATTCAATTTGATGTTCTAAATGCATTTGACTGCCACAGTTTACACGTAAAATTAACTGCTTTTTACTAATGGGATGCTGAAATTGATAATTTATATTATATTCCCCTTGAGCCAGTAAGGTATATTTTTCTTTTATCTCCTTTGGTAATTTTAAAGCCTTACGATAGCTATCACTTTTTATAAATTCATAAAGACCGGATATTTTATCCATTTCCATTTTCTCCTTCTCTTTTTCACCTATAACATCTATTAGCTCTTATCGAATATCTCGATACATTTTTGAAATTTCTTCAATATCCACTCCATCCCGATACATTTTTCTTAACCGATTCATTTTCCACATGACTTTCAATTTTGGTAGTGTTCCTTTTGGAAATCTTCTATCAGAAGTATAAATACGATGCTTTGTTATACCGAGTTTTTCCTTTTGTGCTTTTAAATTTAAAGAAAACTGATAATCTTCCATAATAGGAATGGTTGGAAACATTCCAACTTCAAAAAATAATTCTCGTTCAATAAAAATTCCCTGATCTCCAAACATGACTTTTCTATCTTTAATACGATGATTAGAGATGACACGACAGGTAAACATAAAAAAGTTTTTGGAATGAAATGCAATTCCAAAACATCCAACTTGAACGTTCTGCATAACCTCTCGAATCTCTTGAAGAAAGTTTGTAGGAAGCTCGCTATCACAGTGTAGAAAGAACAAAATATCCCCTTGACTTTTTTGTGCACCAATATTCATCTGATTGGCTCTCCCTTTTTTTGAGTGTATGACTTTAAACTCTGGCCGTATCAATTCCAATGTTCTATCGGTACTTCCACCATCTACAAATATAATTTCACATTGATTTTGATAGGGAAGCAGTCGTTCTTGTAGTTCCACAATCGTTTTTTCTTCATTATAGGTTGGAATAATAACAGAAATTTTACTGATATGCATCAAATATCTACTTGTCCATGTATTTTTAAGACTTTTATCCTGTCTCATTCGTTTTCTATACCCAATCAGATCTTTTCGTGTATCCATATCATAAAGCTGTCTTGTATATCCTACTTTATATTTTCTCTTAGTCAGTTGTTGCACTGTATTTCTAAGAACCTCTCCATGACCATAACTTTGTTGTTCAAATACTGCTTTTTGTAGCTTTTTCATTCCAATTAAATAATACCCGCCATCCATAGACGGCCCAAAAACAATGTCATTTTCTTGTAATTTGAAGAAAGCTTGATTCAAATCTTGTGCTTTTATCTCTGGTATATCCGTTCCAATCAAGATACTAGCTTCATATCCTTTTTTGAATACTGCTTCCATTGCATTGCACATACGCTCTCCCAGTGTTTCACCAGATTGGAAATAATACGTTGTCTTCTTTCCAAAGATGGGATAAAGTTTTTCTTCTTTTCCTTTCGGTGTACAAAAAACAAATACATCTGCATCTACCTTTTCGCATTCTCTTTTGATATCTTTTAAAAAGCACTCATGGAGTTTTGCACATTGCTTTCCACTGAAATACGGCATCATTCGCGTTTTGGTTTTTCCTGCTTCTGGAACTCTAGTAAAAATTATAATGGCTTTTTTCATTTTCACTCTTTCTCCTATTATTTGTTTTTCTTTGATCGGTTCATTATCAAATTAACAAACGTTTTTATAATTTGAATAAAGCTAACCAATGCAAAAAAAGCACTAATAAAATAATAATCTCTCATGACTTCAACTGAGTACACCCTCGTAAATATAAGATAACTAGCTACAAGAATCACCATAATGGCGCTCATAAGAACTACAAACTTTGATATTCTTTGTATTCTCTTGATTAAAAGCGCTAACACAATTACCGTTAATCCAATCAGAATAAGACTCGTTAGGTTAGAAAGTAACTCAATCGGATATTTTCGATTCCACCCTTGATTTTTATATATCACATAGCGTGCCATTCCCATTTTTCTCTGGGTAAAATAATGAATGATAAAAATCCCTGCCAAAAGTAAAATTTCTACTATTGTTCCTATAAAATAGAATGCTTTTTTCATCATATTTTCTCATCTCCTTCGTGTGTATCAAACGATGAGAAACACATTTCATAAGTTTCTCACGTTCGCCAACAGTCATCCAATCTCATTGCCTTTGCATAAATAAACGAAAGGGCTATTGCAAAACATAAGTTTTCCACTAGATATGGGATTAATAAAGTTTTATCCTTCATATCTTATATGAAAAAATTGCTTTGCAACAGCCCCTTTATTGCCTGCAAACTTGAGAACTTTGAAAAACAGTTTTCCTCGTCTTTCTAATCATTATTTTGCAGCTTTATCAATCGATAATTGTTCTACTGTTGTATATTGACAACTATCACTTGCTGGATCTCCTAATTGTACAGGTAAGTCATCATTCATCTGCCATTGGTACCAACCACCATCATATACAGTCATATTGGTATATCCATTTTCATAACAGATTAAAAATGGTATTGTCGCACGCCAACCAGTTCCACAGTAAAAAGATAATTCATTCTCTAAAGATGCTCCTGATTCCTCAAGATACTTTTCTAACACATCAATTCCTACTGTTGTACCATCTTCTTTGTTATAAGAGCCATCATCTGTATCATGTCCCCAAATAGCTCCTTTTGGTTCCCCTGCTCGATCAATATAAGAGTAACCACTTGTTTCTCCAAGAAATTCCGCTTTACTTCGAATGCTAACTAATTTAAAATTATCATCACTTTCTAATTTATCTATTGTATCATCAATTGATAAAATATACTCTGGATGAGCTGGAATTGTTGTACCAAATACTTTTTCTGTTGCTGTTGGCTGATTGCTTTTTGTTTCTAATTCATAACCAGCTTTTGTCCATGCTTCTAATCCCCCATCTAGACATTTTACGTTTTCAACACCTGCCCAAAGCATTGTAAATGCAACACGATCATCCGCAGAATTTACTCCTGTATCAGCATAACAAATTACAGTTGTATCTTTTGTAATCCCATAATCAGCAACTAACTTCTTAATCTCTTCTGCACTTCTTATATTCCAAAACTCCTCGGATTCCACAGAATCTGTGTTCATATGAACAGCTCCCTCAATGTGACCTTTATTATAAGCAGAGTCTTTTACAAGTTCTCCCCATGAACACTCTAAAATTATATAATCAGAAGATTCTTTTTGATTCCCTGCAATCACGCTTTGTAACCATTCAGGGGAAACATAAACTTTTTTCTGTTCCACTGCTTCTGCTGTTGTAACAATCTCTGCTTTGTTTTCATTCACTTCTGTTTGCGTTGTTTTTTCAGCGGACTGTTTAGAGCCACATCCAGCAACGAAAGCCATAATGACTGTTACACCTAATAATAAACGAAAAACTTTCTTTCTCACTCTCTTTTACCTGCTTTCAATCTTTTTTGTTGAATCTTCTATTTCAGATTTTAATATATCAATAACATCTTTTACAATACGTGGACAAAGATCAAAAAGTAGTCCTTTTTCTAATACTTTTTCCATTTCACCAGTTTTTGATATATCATGCCCAAGCAAATCCTTGCATATGCAAGATGGATATTGTTCTAAAAATTTTGTCTTAAATTCTACTACTTTTTCTTGCATCTTTACTTTCTGCTCGGTATCTCCTGCCTTCGTATGTCCATATTGAAGTCCTAATACAATCAGCGCTCCTGTAATCGCTCCACAAGTATCACCACTTAACATTCCACCTCCAAAGCAAGCTG
>OJJJ01000682.1_pt1 | contig 13598 bp, 9 predicted proteins | sample 1596311 | NCBI WGS metagenome assembly OJJJ01 (sample SAMEA4350140, study PRJEB24818) | metagenome | biome: human; feature: gut; material: faeces | place: Denmark | collected 2013-09 | reverse complement strand
GGAAAAAGCTCGTGAAAAGGCCGAAAAAGCCGCTCGCGCAAAATCGGGGGGCAGTGAAAAGCCCGATGAGGACGACAAGGATGACGAAGCGCGTCCGCTGACGCCGGAAGCCGCGCAGCAGCTGCGTGACATTCTGGAGCCCCTCCATCCTGCCGACATTGCTTGGGTACTCGAAGCCCTGCCGCTTGACGACCGTCTTGCTGTCTGGAATCAAGTCCAGAGTGAGTCTGACGGCGATATTCTGCTCGAAGTCAACGAGGGCGTTCGTGAGACCCTGATCGAAGCGATGGACCGCGACGAACTCGTCGACGCTGTTGAAACGCTCGATACCGACCAGATCGCTGACTTGGTCGATGACCTGCCGCCAGATGTGATGGCGGAGGTTCAGGAAGGCCTTTCGCACGAAGAGCGTGCTCAGCTGCGCGCGGCCATGTCGTACCCCGAAGACTCGGTCGGTGCGCGCATGGACTTTGAAATGGTGTCGATCCGCGAGGAAGTGACGATCGACATGGTGCTTAGATACCTGCGCCGCTTCAAAGAGCTCCCTGATCATATGGACCAGATCTTTGTCGTTGATCGACTGGGCCGTTTAAAGGGAGCGCTTGCTGTCGCTCAGATTCTGACGTCCGATCCAGCCAAACAGGTGCGGCGCATCATGCAGACCGAGACCTTCACGCTCAACCCGCTCGATGATGCGAGTGATGCGGCACAGGCCTTCGAGCGCTACGACTTGGTGAGTGCGGCAGTCGTTGATGAGGCTGGTCGATTAGTGGGCCGTCTGACAGTCAATGAAGTGGTTGACGTCATTCGAGAGGAAAGCGACGAAGACGCTTTCAGTGCAGTAGGTCTGGATGACGAACAGGACTTGTTCGGCAGCGTTTGGGGAGCGGCCAAAAGCCGCTGGCTCTGGCTGGGCGTCAACCTCTGTACGGCTTTCTTTGCTTCGCGCGTGATTTCAGCCTTTGACGGCACCATTGAGCGCGTGGTGGCACTTGCGGCTTTGATGCCCATCGTAGCGGGCATGGCCGGCAATTCCGGCAATCAAACGCTGACGCTTTTGGTGCGCTCGCTTGCCACCGGACAGGTGACGCTGGCCAATACTATCGATATTTGGAAGAAGGAACTTGCCGTAGCGGTTGTCAACGGCCTTCTCTGGGGCGCCATTGCCGGCCTCTGTGCTTGGGCGCTTTATTGGGATTCGCCGCAGGGGCATACGCTCGGTCTGGTCATGGCGCTTGCGATGTTCCTCAACATCGTCCAGGGAGCGGCTGTCGGACTTGCTGTGCCGCTCATTCTGAATAAGATGGGGCGCGATCCGGCCATGGGCGGTTCTGTGCTGCTGACCTTTACGACCGATTCGGGCGGGTTCCTGATCTTCCTCGGGCTCGCGACCATTTTCTTCCGCTGACGAGAGAAAAAAAGACCGACCGTGTTCACCGGGCGGCCTTATTCCATCTGATAGGTGCGATTAGCGACGGCTAAAGATCACCGAAGAGACGCTTCAGGTCGTCAATAGATTTCTTGGCTGCGGGCTTCTCCTCGTCGCTTTCCTTGGCGGAAATTTCACGCACGGTGTAGACATCTTCGATTTCTTCTTTCCAGTATTCGTGCGGCGCGCTGGAATGAAGAAAACGGTCCGCAATTTCTGACCCCACATTTTCGGCACGCAGCACCCGTTTGGTGTCGAACTCCACATCAAGCCAGCGGCGGGTGCGGTCATAGCCGGCGGAAGTGATGCCGCCGCGGTGGATAGGAATGCGCTTCATCTGAATGCCTCTTTTTAAAGCTTCAACAGCGTTCTGAAGATGATTTTTTAGAAAGTTGCCGGCGGAACTAGGCGCACGACAAATGATGGTTAGATTCTACCTATCGCGATGGCGGACAGATTGCATTTAACAAACGTGGCCAAGAGGTCGGCTGAGTTGAATACTGACGCAATAGTGAGATGGTTTCACTGCAATTTTTTTGAAACAAAGCAAAAACAAAAGCAAAATTTTATTGTCTTCAAGCGTTTTCGCAATGAGCGGGTACTCGCATCCTGATGGAAGATCTGTTAATCTGCAAACCAATCAATAGCCGAATGTGCGCGTTAACCCTAAAGCTTTAACGCTGTCGGTCCAGAAAACATCAAATTTTAAATTACAGCCGCAGCAGCAGCTCAGACAACCCTAGCAGGGCTTGTTTGATTTCGGGACGGCTTGTGCTCGTTTCAATGCATCTTCAAGACGTCGATATTTCTGCCCCTACCGTATCGCCCCTGACGCCTTCAAAGACTCCCGGGAAGCTTCTTGCAAGCATTACAAACGGGAGATTCTGGCCCATGGGTGCAGTGGGCTCGGTAGCAGTGGCTGCTGCAGTATGGCTTACTGCTGTTGGTTTGGCGGGGCCGGCCGGCGTCCAAGCGGCTACGCAGACAGAAATTGTCGCGATTGAAGAGGCCGATGTACATGAGTCGCTCAATCGGTTTTTGGAAGAGAAAGAAGCGAACGCTGTAGCGTTGGTCGAGGATTGGGAACGCAAGTCTCCAGCTTCGGAGGCGAGCTTGAGTGAGGCGGGCGATGCTTCAGAGGAGTCCGTGGCGGCTTATATCAACCGCAGCTACCGCGTTCCGCTCGAAGAGGCCAGACAGCTGACGGCATGGGCGTTGGAAATCGGACGGGGCTTTGATGTTGATCCGCTGCTTATTCTTTCGGTAGCGGCTACCGAATCGAGTTTTAATCCTAAGGCCAAAAACGGCTCTGGCGCAGAAGGGCTCATGCAGGTCATGACCAGCGTGCATACAGAGAAATTCAAAGCCTTCGGCGGTGCAAAGGCCGCAATGGAACCCTATCCCAACATGGTGGTGGGCGCTTCCATTCTTGCGCGTCTCATTGACCGAACAGGCAGCGTTTCGCAGGGCCTCAAGCATTACTACGGCGCGGGCAATCAGTCGAGCGACAACGGTTACGCCGCTAAGGTGTTTAAAGAACGCAGCCGTCTGCAGGTCGCTGCAGCCGGTGACTCGGACCGTGCGGTGGAGCTCTCGCGAGCTAATCGGACGGGGCCCGCATACAACGCGAAACATCGTCCCCGCAATCTTGGCTACGGTGAATGGATGCAGCTCTTGGAAACGCGTGCGCAGCAGGGCGGCAGTGTGAAACGCCTCGCGCCCGAGAGCGATGCAGTGGCGGAAAACCGCCGGTCGTCAGATTCAGCTGAAGGCAGCAGTACTGAAAGCTAAGCTTTTATCGGCTGATATTGAAACGAAGAAGAGCGTGTCTGCAGCAGAATGCGGCGCTCTTTTTTCCTGATGGGCCTCAGCAGGCACGAGGAAGATCACCGACAAGTGTCTGAGCCCAAATAGCCGCGGCCAGTCCTGCGGTTTCCGTGCGCAGAACACGCGGCCCCAGAAGCTGAGGCCGCCAGCCGTGAGCGGCGGCGAGCTCGATTTCGCGAGCAGAGAACCCGCCCTCGGGTCCGACGGCAAAGGCGACGGAGAGGAGCCCCGGCAGCATGCTCGAAGCCGCAGAGGCATCGGCACCGGGCGCCAGAACAAATTTGACGTCTCCAGAAACAGTCTTAAAGCCGGCTTCAAGAGAGGGGACTGCCCGAACGAGGGGCACGACATTGCGGCCGCACTGTTCAGCCGCCGAGCGGGCAATGTCGGTGAGACGGGCCAGACGTTTTTCCAAGCGTTCCCCGGCAAGCTTCGTCACGCTGCGTTCGGCCGGCATGAAGATAATTTCAGAGATGCCGGCTTCAACAGCTTTTTCGACGATCCAGTCCGCTTTTTCCGGTGCAACGAGGCTTTGAAGGAGCGTTATCGCCAGGGGAGACTCTGCTGTGCGGTCCGTGCGGTGCTCTAGCTCCACCCAGGCCGAGGCGTCCGAAAAACCGACGGGCCCCGACCAGGCAGCTCCCGTACCGTTAAAGAGTTCAACGATCTCACCCGCGGCCAGTCTGAGCGATCGACCGGCATGACGAGCGGTTTTGGGAGGCAGTTCAAAGCGTCCGCCCAGTTGGAAGGCGTCAGTAGGGGCGTCGATGAAAAAGCGCGGCGTCGGCATGGGGGAGTACAGCGGAAGGAACGAGGGAAATGGACGGTCCGACACGGAGTCAGATGGTTTGAGCCGGATTGGCTTCGGTCGTCATGTTTGTTTTAAGCATCGAATCGACCACCCTTAAATGATAAAATCTTTAGTTTCAGCAGGGGCTCCTTAAAGACGGAGTATTCCCCGCTCAAGCTCTCACCTTCTCTCTTCCGCAAAAGCAAGACACATGTCACAGGTCTCCCCCCAGACGATGGCGAACGCGATCCGCGCGCTCGCGATGGATGCTGTTCAAAAAGCGAAGTCCGGCCACCCCGGCATGCCGATGGGCATGGCAGACATCGCCACGGCGCTCTGGACGCGTCATCTGCGCTTCAATCCGCAGGATCCCAAGTGGTCGGGCCGCGACCGCTTTATTTTGTCCAACGGCCACGGTTCGATGCTGCAGTACGCACTGCTTCATCTGACGGGCTTTGATCTGTCAATGGATGATCTGAAGGCTTTCCGCCAGCTTGGCAGCCGCACGCCGGGACATCCGGAAGTGGATATCACGCCGGGGGTGGAAACGACGACCGGCCCGCTCGGACAAGGTATCGCCAACGGTGTCGGCATGGCGCTCGCAGAGAAACTGTTGGCCGCTGAATTCAATCGAGATGGCTTCCCGGTCGTCGACAATCGTACGTATGTGTTTTTGGGCGACGGCTGCCTGATGGAAGGCATCAGCCATGAGGTCTGCTCACTGGCGGGCGTCTGGAAGCTCAATAAGCTCATCGCGCTTTACGATGACAATGGTATTTCGATTGACGGTGATGTACGCGGCTGGTTCCGCGATGACACCCGCGGCCGATTCGAGGCCTATGGCTGGAATGTGATTGGTCCGGTCGACGGACACGACATCAACGCCGTTGATCAGGCGATCGCTCAAGCGAAGGAATCCGCAGAGAAACCGACGCTTATCATCTGCCGCACGACAATCGGCAAGGGTTCTCCCAACCGTCAAGGCACGGCCAAGGTGCATGGCGAAGCGCTCGGCGACGAAGAGATCGCCGCGACGAAGGCCGCTCTCGGCTGGACTTACGGTCCTTTTGAGATTCCGCAGGATGTTTATGCAGCATGGGATCATCGCGCTGAAGGGGCGAAGGTCGAAAAAGAATGGCAGCAGACGTATGCGGGTTATAAAGCCGCTTACCCGGAACTGGCCAAGGAACTCGAGCGCCGGCTGGCGGGCGATCTTCCTGACCAATGGGATGCCGCCGTCATGGATGCTGTTTGTCAGGCTGCAGAGGCGGCCGAAACGGTGGCCACCCGCAAGGCCAGTCAAAAGGCGCTTAATGCGCTGGCCCCTGTCCTTCCGGAGCTCCTTGGCGGTTCGGCTGATTTGACCGGGTCAAACCTGACCAACTGGTCGGGCTCGACGAGCCTGAATACGGGCGACTTCCATGCACGTCACATCAGCTACGGCGTGCGCGAATTTGGCATGTCGGCCATTCTGAACGGCATTGCGCTTTACGGCGGATTCATTCCCTACGGCGCGACGTTCCTTACTTTCTCGGATTATTCGCGCAATGCCCTGCGCATGTCCGCGCTGATGAATCTGCGCGCCATCAACGTCTTCACGCACGATTCCATCGGGCTCGGTGAAGACGGTCCGACACATCAGTCGGTTGAACACATTCCCTCGCTGCGTCTTATCCCGGGCATGGATGTCTGGCGTCCCTGCGATACGGTTGAGTCCGTTGTGGCTTGGGCGAGTGCCATCGAGCGCCGAGACGGCGCTTCCTGCCTGATTTTCTCGCGTCAGAACGCAGCTTTCATCGACCGTGACGAAGTAGATGCGGATGCGATCGCTATGGGCGGTTATGTCGTCGCCGAAGCCCCCTTGGGTGAAGGCGAAGCGCAGGTCGTGCTGCTCGCGACCGGTACGGAGGTGGGGCTTGCGATGGATGCGCGCGCTAAACTCGCCGCGCTCAACATCAATGCCCGTGTGGTATCGATGCCTTGCACGAACCGTTTTGACCGCCAGTCGACGGAGTATCGTCAGTCGGTGCTCCCACCGGGACTGCCGGTGCTCGCCATTGAAGCATCAAAGACTGATCTTTGGTGGAAGTACTTTACGGGGCGCGGCGACGTGCTTGGCGTCGACAGCTTCGGTGAGAGCGCGCCGGCCAAGGATCTTTGGATCAAGTTCGGCTTTACGGTCGACAATGTCGTCTCCAAGGTTGAGGCGCTCCTCCAGTAAATCCCTTTGTTTTTTACCCATCCCTTTCTTCAATATCTAGGAAGTTTCCGACATGACCATCCGTGTTGCCATCAATGGGTTCGGCCGCATCGGCCGCAACGTGCTCCGCGCTCATTACGAGTATGCCAAGCAGCACGACGTTGAAATCGTCGCCATCAATTCTCCGGGCGACCTTGCAGTGAACGCCCATCTCCTGAAGTACGACACGGTGCACGGCCGCTTCACTACGCCCGTTGAAACGGACGGCAAAGACATGATTGTCGGCGGGGATCGCATTCACGTCTTCAAGACGCGAGATCCCCGTGAACTGCCCTGGGCCGACCTCGGTGTCGATCTGGTGATGGAGTGTACGGGAGCCTTCAATTCAAAAGAAGCCTCGATGGTGCATATCGAATCCGGTGCGAAGAAAGTGCTGCTTTCGGCCCCTGGCAAGACCGCGGACGCGACGGTGGTCTACGGCGTTAATCAGGATGTGCTTAAGGCCACGGATCTCGTGGTGTCGAACGCCTCCTGCACGACCAACGGTTTGGCGCCGCTCGTCAAGCCCCTGCAGGACAAAATTGGCATCGAGCACGGTTTGATGACGACGATTCATTCGTACACGAACGACCAGGTGCTCACCGACGTCTACCACAAGGATCTGCGCCGAGCCCGCGCTGCGACGCACTCGATGATCCCGACGAAGACGGGCGCAGCCAAGGCCGTGGGACTGGTGCTGCCGCAGCTGAAGGGCCGTCTGGACGGCTTTGCGGTCCGCGTGCCGACGATTAATGTGAGCTTTGTCGACCTGACGTTCATGGCAGAACGCGCGACCTCGATCGAAGAAATCAATGCGATCCTGAAAGAGGCGAGCGAGGGCGAACTCAAGGGCATTCTCGGCTACAACGATGAGCCGCTGGTGTCGATTGATTTCAACCATGATCCGCGCAGCTCTATCTACGATTCGACGCTCACGAAGATGTCTGGCGACCGCCTTGTCAAGGTTATGGCCTGGTACGACAATGAGTGGGGCTTCTCCTGCCGAATGCTCGACACGGCCTGCGCGATGATGGCCGCCAAGTAAGCTCTGAAAAATCAGACGTAAAGTGAAGCCCAATTTCATTGGCTGAAGCAATATCTGCCGCCCGCGGAAGCGTCCGAATGCCGGATGCTCCCGCGAGGCGGTTTTTTCTTTGGACTTACGGTCTAAAGAAGATCCAACGTATTTTTAATGCAAAGGAGCAGTTTCCATGCAAGTGAAGACTCTGGATTCCCTGGCCGCCTCGGGCGTTTTGAAGGATAAGCGTGTTCTGATCCGCAGTGATCTGAATGTGCCCCGCAATGATGAAGGCGCGATCACCAATGACGCTCGCATTGTGGCGAGTCTTCCGGCCATTAAGACCGCGCTGCTCGCGGGTGCGGCCGTGATGGTGACGAGTCATCTGGGCCGTCCTAAGGAAGGTGTTTTGCGCCCGGAAGATTCTCTGCAGGTCGTTGCCGATCGCTTGGGGGAACTGCTTGGCCGAGAAGTACCGGTTGTTCAGGATTGGGTCGACGGTGTTGAGGTGAAGCCCGGTGAGCTGGTGGTGCTGGAAAACTGCCGCTGCAATGTGGGTGAAAAGAAGTGCGATGAGGCGCTTTCAAAGAAATACGCTGCGCTTTGTGACGTTTATGTCAATGATGCCTTCGGTACGGCTCACCGCGCAGAGGCGACAACGGTCGGCGTGGCGAAGTACGCTCCGATTGCTTGTGCGGGTCCCTTGATGGCCAAGGAAATCGAAGCACTCTCCAAGGCGCTCGGCAGCCCCTCTCGCCCGCTCGCCGCGATTGTTGCCGGCTCAAAGGTGTCGACCAAGCTCACGATTCTCTCGAATCTCGCCGAGAAAGTGGATCGCCTTATCGTGGGCGGCGGCATCCTCAATACGTTCTTGCTCGCAGCTGGCCGTCCGATCGGCCAGTCGCTCGCTGAACCGGATCTGGTGGACGAATGCCGCAAGGTGCTCGAGATTCTTGAAAAGAAGGGTGCAAAGCTGCCGATGCCCGTCGATGTCGTGGCGGCCAAGGCTTTTGCGGCTGATGCTCCGTACCGCGTTTGCAGTGTTGATGAAGTGGCCGATGACGAGATGATCCTGGATGTGGGTCCGAAGACCGCAGAACATCTCGCACACGAACTGCGCTCTGCCGGAACGATCGTTTGGAATGGTCCGGTGGGTGTCTTTGAGATGAAGCCCTTTGCCAAGGGAACGGAAGCGCTGGCCTATGCGATTGCCGAGGCGACCGATAAGGGGGCCTTCTCCATCGCTGGCGGCGGTGATACGGTCTCGGCCGTCAACGCCTTCGGTGTGGAAGACCGCATTTCCTATATCTCCACGGGCGGCGGTGCTTTCCTCGAGTTCCTGGAAGGCAAGACGCTCCCGGCCATCGCCGTTCTCGAAGAACGAGCAGACCAATAATTCGCTCGGCGCCCCGCTGCTCAGCTCCGACTCCCCTTGATGCCAAGACAAACCATTGGCGGGTTTGACGAGGCTCCGGAGCTGAGAAGCGGGTTGTTGATGCGGCAGAAAAAATGTGCAGGACCACCAGCAGAAGTGAGGACCCTATGATTAATCGTGCAAACGAATTGCTCGAGCACTTTATGCGCTACGCAGCCGTTACAACCCAGAGCGAAGCGGGGGCAAAAACTGTGCCGAGCACGGCGGGACAGCGCGTGCTCGCACAGATGCTTGCCGAAGAACTTAAAGCGCTCGGGCTCTCGGATGTCGAAGTTTCCGAATATGCTGTCGTCACCGGCCGGCTGCCCTCCAATCTTCCCGCAGGGGCCCAAGCGCCTAAGGTGGGTTGGTGCGCACATCTGGATACGGTCGACGCCGGACTTTCCCCGGACATTCATCCGCAGGTTGTGAAGAACTATCAAGGGGGCGACATCTGCCTTAATGCAGAGAAGAACCTTTGGCTTCGCGTGGCTGAACATCCTGAAGTGGAACGCTACGTAGGCGACGATCTGCTTCTTTCCGACGGCACGTCAGTGCTCGGCGCAGACAATAAGTCTGCCATTGCCAACATCATGACGGCACTGCACATCATCGTTGAGGAAGGTCGTCCTCACGGTGATATTTATGTTGCTTTTGTGCCGGATGAAGAAATTGGTCTTTGCGGCGCGAAGAAAATTGACTTTTCAAAGTTCCCGGTCGATTTTGCCTACACGATTGACAGCTGCGAACTCGGTGAAATCGTTTGGCAGACCTTCAATGCCGGCAGTGCCTGGGTGGATATTCAGGGCATTACCGCACATCCGATGTCTTCGAAGGGACAGCTTTTGAATCCGATTCTGGTCGCGCACGACTTCATCGGCATGCTTGACCGCGGTCAGACGCCGGAATTTACCGAGAAGACTGAAGGGTTTGTATGGGTGAACGGCATTCAGGGCGGTCCCGCCAAATGCCGCGTGTCGCTTAAGCTCCGAGATCACAGCCTCAAGCGCTATGAAGAAAAAAAGACACTTATCCGCGCCATCGTCGACTGCCTGCGCGTGCGCTATCCGCGCGCGAAGATCAATCTGACGATCGAGGATGTCTACGGCAACATTGCCGACGCTATCAAACCCGAGAACAGTGCATGCATTGACATGCTGCGCCGCGCGATGGAAATTGAACATGTGACGGTAAAGGACATTGCCATGCGCGGAGGCACGGATGGTTCCTTCATTTCCACGCAGGGTATTCCGACGCCGAATTACTTCACGGGCGCACACAACTTCCACAGTGCCTGTGAGTTCATGCCCATGTCTTCGTGGCTGAAGAGCCTTGCGGTGACACTGAGGCTTGTTGAACTCGCCGCTGGTGTGACGAAGTAATTGACCGTTTCGCTTCAAAAGAACGGGCGGCTTGATTTGCTCAGGCCGCCCGCTCTATTTTTTATGACGCGCTATTCCACTCGTCCGTAGTGCTTGGCAAGCACTTCCTGCGAGTCCACAGCTTTTCCGTGTCTGGGCGGAGCGAGCCGCACATAGGTGCCGTCACTCTGGAGCTTCCAGCTCTGCACATTGTCGGCAAGCTGCAGGTCAAGTGTGGCCTTGATGCGGCTGCGGATGGCGGGATCGAGCACTGGGACGAGCACTTCAATGCGGCCGTCGAGATTGCGCGGCATCAGGTCGGCTGAGCCGATGAGCAGGAACGGATCATCGTTGTTGCGGAACCAGTAGGCTCGAGCATGCTCCAAGAAGCGCCCGACGATGCTGACGACTTGAATATTGTCGCTGATGCCCGGAATATTGGGGCGCAGGCAGCAGATGCCGCGGACGATCAGAGAAATCTTCACGCCGGCTTGACTTGCTGCATAGAGCGCCTGAATGACGGCGCGGTCAACGAGCTGATTGCACTTAAAGATGATTTCGCCCTTGCCGGTTTTCTGGTGTTCTGCCGCCTCGCGCTCAATCGCAGCAACAATGGAACTGCGGGTACTGTGAGGCGAAACGACTAGACGGCGGTACGTCGTCTGATCCGAGTAGCCCGTCATCACGTTGAAGAGGTCGGAGACGTCAGCGCAGATGGCCGCATTGGCCGTAAAGAGCGCATAGTCTGTATAAATCTTCGCGGTGGAAGGGTTGTAGTTGCCCGTTGAGATGTGAACGTACCGAGTCATGCCGTCGGCCTCGCGGCGCACGACAAGGCAGAGTTTGGCGTGAATCTTGAGGCCGGCAAAGCCGTAGACGATGTTGACGCCGGCCTTTTCCATTTCCTCGGCCCAGTTGATGTTGCGTTCTTCATCAAAGCGGGCTTTGAGTTCAACGACGGCCGTCACTTGTTTGCCGCGGCGTCGTGCATCGATCAGTGCGGCGACAATCGGACTGTTGCTGCCGCATCGATAGAGCGTCTGCTTGATGGCGACCATCTGAGGATCCGCAGCGGCGCGACGAATAAAGTCGAGTACGCCGCTGAAGCTTTCATAGGGATGGTAGAGGAACACGTCTCGGGTTTTGATGGTGCCGAAGATGTCGCCCTCGGAAAAGAGCAGCGGTTCAAGTCCCTTATACGGCGCATCCTTCAGGGCAGGACGATCGAGACCGCTCAAAGCCATGAATTCCGACATGGCCATTGGGCCTTTGATGCGAAAAAGCTGGAAAGGCAAAAGTTCGAGCTTATCCATCAGGAAGTTGGTCAGCGCAGCATCGGTGCCGGCTTCAATTTCAAGACGGATCACATCGCCGAAGCGGCGTTGGTCAACGAAGTCCTTGACGGCGGCTAAGAGGTCGTCAGCTTCATCCTCTTCAATTTCGATGTCGGTATTGCGGGTGATGCGGAAAACGCCCGACTTGACGACTTTGTGTCCGGGGAAGAGCTTGCCGAGATGTTCGCGGATTAAGTCTTCGAGCAGAATGATGTCGTCATCGCGCCCGGAGGAGTTGAAGCCCAGTTCAGCATAGGCAGATTCTTTCGTGCGGGGCACGAAGATGAAGCGCGGCATGTTGTTGGGGCACTTGAGGCGCGCATAACGCATGCTGCCGTCAACGGCTTCGAGCTCGACAATAAAGTTGAGCGACAGGTTGGAAATGGTCGGGAACGGATGTCCCGCATCGATGGCCTGCGGCGTGAGAATGGGATAAATCTCGTTGTCAAAGTACCCTTCAAGGAAGGTCTTCTGCTTTGCCGAGAGATTCTTCCACCGCCGGATGGCGATGTCTTTTTTAGCAAGCTCTGGCGCAAGCTTGTTTTTCCAGTGGTTCTGCGCTCTCGCGAGCATTCCGAGCACGCGGCGCCGAATTTCGGCGAGCTGCTTCACGGGCGGCAGGCCGTCAGCCGAAGTCGACGCCGCTCCCATCTTGTACTGACGAATAATGTTGGCCACGCGGACCATGAAGAATTCGTCAAGATTGTTGTGGAAAATGGCGAGGAACTTGAGCTGTTCAAGCAGCGGCACGCTCAGATCGCAGGCTTCTTCGAGCACCTTGCGGTCGAATTCAATCCAATTGAGCTCACGGTTAATGTAGAGCAGCGGATCGGAGAGGTCTGGCACGCCTTCTACGGGCGGCAGCGGGGGCGGCGCAGATTCGAGCGAAGCCGTACTGGAAGCGGAAACTTTGACCGCTTTGACTGTTTTTACGCTTTTCGCGCTTTTGACCGTCTTCGTGATTGTCTTTTTAGACGCCGTGCTGCGGCGGACTGCGGTCTTTTTGACTGCAGTGTGTTCGCTTTTCACTTCAGCTTCGGCAGGTTTGGCGTCTATTCCTGCGGGCTGGACAGCTGCAGGCTTGTCGGTCCTTGCTGTCGACTCTTTGCTGCGGTTTCTGCACCCTCGGTCTGGAGTGCGGAAGCAGCTTTGCGGCTAAGGGTTGGTTTGTCTGACATCGAATGTTTTCACCGGGAATGAAAGCAGGTCTCATCTATTCTAAGCGCGCACCATTTCAAAACGATGAACCTGCAGTCTCTGACATATCTTGAGAAGACCGGCAGTGCGTCCGAGAGGGAGGGAAAGACCTCATTAAACGCTTTGGCCAATAAGCACATGGGAGCGCTGGCAGCGCTCCCATGGCGGCTTTTGAAGATCGGTGAGGTCAGTGTCTCAGAATTTGTGTTCGCGCTTTTCGTGCATCTTCTGATACGTCTTCCAGACGTAGCCCACAAGAATGGGGCCCATAGCGGCAGCAACGACTCCGAGAATGAGGATTTTCGAAAGATTCTGCTGAATGAAAGGGATGTTGCCGAAAAGGTAGCCTGCACCAACGATCGATACCGCCCAGAGAATGGCGCCGAAGCCGCTGAAGAGTTCAAAGCGCAGACCATCCATGCGGGCTGCGCCGGCCACGAGAGGCGCGAAAGCGCGCACGATGGGAACGAATCGGGCAAGAACTACTGTTTTCCCGCCGTGTGAGAGATAGAAGCTGTGGGCGTGCTCGAGCTTCTTGGCATCAATCCAGTGAATACTGCCGTCATAAATTCGGTTGCCGAGCCATTTGCCAGTCGCATAACCTAGTGAATTCCCGAAGATTGCTCCCAAAATCACTGCCAGCATGATGAGCCATGGGCTGGCTGTGCCGGCTGCCGCAACGGTGCCTGCCACAAAAAGAAGCGAATCTCCCGGCAGAAACGACATGACAACGATGCCGGTCTCCAGGAAAAAGATCACGAACATTGCGATGTAGATAAGCGTGCCGTAGTCAGTGGCGATTGACACTAGAAAATGGTCGGCGTTGGTAAAGAGCTCGACGATGAGTCCGAAGAGGTCCATGATCTTGAAAGTACAATTTTGTTTTATGCGAAAGAGTCGAAGGGACTCGATGCTGTCTGCGGAGGCGGCTTAAGGGGAGTTGAACCGCAGCGATTCGAGCAGATCAGAAGTAGGCAGACAATGATAGC
>OJJJ01000679.1_pt1 | contig 13646 bp, 6 predicted proteins | sample 1596311 | NCBI WGS metagenome assembly OJJJ01 (sample SAMEA4350140, study PRJEB24818) | metagenome | biome: human; feature: gut; material: faeces | place: Denmark | collected 2013-09 | reverse complement strand
TTGTCCCCGCGGGTGGGCCGAAGCCCAGGGGAAAGATGTCGGCGTCATTGCCACGGATAAAGGCTGGAACCTGTATTTGTGCGGCAACGGCGGCATGAAGCCGCGCCATGCCGATCTGTTTGCCAGCGATCTGGATGATGCCACGCTGATTCAGACCATCGATCGTTTCCTGATGTTCTACATCCGCACCGCGGACCGCCTGCAGCGTACCAGTACCTGGATGGACAATCTCGAGGGCGGTATTGATTACCTGCGCGAGGTGATCATGGACGATAGCTTAGGTATTGCCAGCGAGTTGGAACAAGAGATGGCGCGGGTAGTGGAAAGCTACCAGTGCGAGTGGCAAACCACGCTCAGCAGTCCGCAACGTCTGGCGCTGTTTCGCTCTTACGTCAACAGCGATGCCCCGGATGACGCCATCGCGCGTCAAACCTTGCGCGGCCAGCCGCAGTTGGCCCCCCCTGTACGCCATGCTCGTGAGACATTGCCGGTGAAACCCTGGCAGGCGATCTGCCCGCTTGAGGCGATCCCGGAACAGGCAGGGATTGGTGCCCTACTGGGTGACCTGCAAATCGCACTCTTCCGTTTTGGTCAGTCGATTTATGCGCTGGATAATCGTGAACCCGGCAGTGACGCTCAGGTACTTTCGCGCGGTATTTTGGGGGATGTGGCCGGTGAGCCTGTTGTGATTTCGCCGCTGTATAAACAGCGCATTCGCCTGCGCGATGGTCGCCAGGTTGACAGCGGCGAGCAGGCGGTACGCGCCTGGCCGGTGAAAGTGGTGGATGGAAAAGTGTGGGTAGGCAATCAGGCATTGATTCTGCGCGCGGAGGCCTCATGAGTGAGATACGTACCACATGCCCCTACTGCGGCGTTGGCTGTGGGGTGATCGCCCAGGTGAGCGAAAAAGGCGTTAACGTCCGGGGCGATCCTGACCATCCGGCAAACTTTGGTCGCCTGTGCGTCAAAGGTGCGGCGCTGGCGGAAACCACCGGGCTGAGCGGCAGATTGTTACAGCCGACGGTTGACGGGGCGAAGGTCAGTTGGTCGCAGGCGCTGGAAACCGCAGGCACGCGTCTGCGCAGCATTATCGCCCAGCACGGCCCGCAGGCGGTGGCCTTTTACGCTTCCGGTCAGCTACTGACGGAAGATTACTACGCGGCCAACAAGCTGATGAAAGGTTTTATCGGTGTGACCAATATCGATACCAACTCGCGGCTTTGCATGTCGTCGGCGGTGACCGGCTATAAGCGGGCGCTGGGTGCCGACGTGGTGCCCTGCAGCTATGAAGATATCGAGTGTAGCGATCTGGTGGTGCTGGTGGGATCGAATGCCGCGTGGACGCATCCAGTGCTGTACCAACGACTGGTGCAGGCGCGACAAACCAATCCATTGTTGAAGGTGGTGGTTATCGATCCCCGACGTACTGCCACCTGTGATATTGCGGATCTGCATCTGCCGCTGCTGCCTGGCAGCGACGGTGGGCTGTTCGTGGGTTTACTCAACAGAATTGCCACCGACGGTGCAGCGCGGGGAGATTTTGACGGGGCAACGGAAACGCTGGCTATCGCGCGTGACTGGGACGTGGCGCGGGTGGCGCAGTTTTGCGGGCTGGAGATGGCGGAAGTCACCGCGTTTTATGACGCGTTTATGCATGCGCCAAAGGCCGTCACGCTGTACACCATGGGCATTAACCAGTCCGCCAGCGGCAGCGATAAATGCAATGCGATCATCAACGTCCATTTGGCCAGCGGTAAATACGCCCGCGCCGGGTGCGGGCCATTTTCACTGACCGGACAGCCAAACGCGATGGGCGGTCGCGAGGTAGGCGGGCTGGCGACGCAGTTGGCAGCGCAGATGAGTTTTGACCCGCAGGACCTGTCGCGCGTGGCCCGCTTCTGGGGCGCTGAGCGGCTGGCGCAAACGCCGGGGTTGATGGCGGTCGAGCTATTCGAGGCTATTGGCAACGGCAAGATTAAAGCGGTGTGGATCATGGGGACTAACCCGGCGGTATCGTTACCGGACAGCCATGCCGTGTGTCAGGCGCTGACGGCCTGCCCGCTGGTCATTGTCTCCGAGGTGGTGGCTGACACCGATACCAGTCGCTATGCCCACATTCGCTTTCCAGCGCAGGCCTGGGGAGAGAAGAATGGCACGGTGACCAATTCAGAGCGGCGCATTTCTCGCCAGCGCGCCTTTTTGTCCTCTCCCGGTGAGGCGCGTGCGGATTGGTGGATTATCGCCCAGATGGCTAAACAGCTGGGGTATGCCGGGGCGTTTAGCTGGCAAAACGCGTGGGAGGTCTTCTGTGAACATGCGGCGCTTTCCGGTTTTGAAAATAATGGGGAACGCGCCTTTGATATTGGTGCCCTGGCCGATATGACGTACGCGCAGTGGGAAGACATGACCCCGGTTCGCTGGCCGGTCAGTCGACGTCTAGCGCCGCTAAACCTCTGGCAGGGCTGGCACGCGAACCAGCGTTTGCGGCTGGTGCCGGTCAGGCCGCAGGGGATGACAACCGCCTGTGATGCGCTCTATCCGCTGGTGTTAAACAGCGGGCGTATCCGTGATCAGTGGCACACCATGACCCGCACCGGTACCGTTTCGCGCCTGATGCAGCACATCAGCGAACCGCTGGTCGAGGTGTCACCCGAGGACGCCGTACGATTTCAGCTGACCGGGGGAGCGCTGTGTCGTATCAGTTCCCCGCGCGGGCTGATGGTGGGCAGGGTGGCAATCCAGCCAGGTCAGCGGACGGGCAGCGCGTTTACCTCGATGCACTGGAACAACAGCTTTGCCCGTCAGGGCCGGGTAAACGCGCTGGTCGCACCGGTGTGCGATCCCCATTCCGGACAGCCAGAAAGCAAACAGACTGCGGTGCGTATCATGCCCTGGCAGCCGCAATGGCAGGGGGAGATGTTTAGCCGCCATCAATTAACACTGCCCGGTTTTGTCCATTGGTGGCGCAAAGCGGCGGACACGGTTTTTCGCTATACCCTGGCGGGTGACAGGGAATTCGCCAGCTGGCTAGGCCAGTACTGCACGGCACAAGGCTGGCAAATCCAGCAGGCGCACTGGGGACAGGGGCTGAATATTCTGGCCTGGCGGGAAGGGCAACTGATGCTGGGATTCTGGTCGGCGACGACGCAGCCTGAGATTGACACCGTCACTATTCTCGCCGCGTTTGCGCGAGCGCCAGACAATGCTGAAATACGCCATGCGCTGCTGAGCGGCAAATCAGCAGGTATAGCGCCTGACGAGGGGGCGATAGTGTGCAGCTGTTTCAGCGTAGGCGAAACGGCGATCGTCCGGGCGATCACCGACGGTTGCCATTCGGTTCAGACTCTGGGGCAAAAGCTGCGCTGCGGCAGCAACTGCGGGTCGTGCATCCCGGAGTTGCGTGCTTTACTGAAACAAACGCTAACGCTTAAAGAGTAAGGATATTCCTGAAAATTTGAGAAAAGGCTGCAAATTGCCGGCCTGAAAGGTATGGTTAACGGTCGAGAGACCTGACTTTAATGATGTAAAAGCCACCGACGATTTGAGCCGTTTTTTCAGTTGTACACGTAGTTTCCTCCTACTCTTGCCGCTGGCAGGCGGTACTGCCAGCGCGCAGTCTTCGTTTATCCAGCAGGCCGCCAACCCGTTTGACAACAATCATGATGGCTTACCCGATCTTGGCATGGCAGCGGAGTCCCGGGCCGGTGAAAAGCATTTTGCCGAAATGGTCAAAGCGTTTGGCGAAGCCAGCATGACCGATAATGGTCTTGATACCGGTGAACAGGCGAAGCAGTTTGCGTTTGGCCAGGTGCGTGACACGGTCAGCGAGCAGGTGAATCAACAGCTGGAGTCGTTGCTTTCTCCCTGGGGCAATGCCAGCGTTGGGCTACAGGTGGATAACGAGGGTCGCTTTACCGGCAGCCGGGGAAGCTGGTTTATTCCCTGGCAGGATAATCAACGCTACCTGACCTGGAGCCAGATGGGGATAACCCAGCAAGATGAGGGGCTGGTCAGTAATCTGGGCATCGGGCAGCGCTGGGTACGCAACGGCTGGTTGTTAGGTTACAACACCTTTTATGACACCCTGCTGGAAGAAAACCTGCCGCGCGGTGGCGTGGGTGCCGAAGCGTGGGGCGAGTATCTGCGCTTCTCCGCCAATTATTACCAGCCGTTCTCGTCCTGGCAGGAACGTTCTGCGACGCAGGTGCAGCGCATGGCGCGGGGATACGACCTTACTGCACTGATGCGGGTCCCGTTTTATGAACATCTCAATACCAGCGTTAGCGTGGAGCAATACTTTGGCGACCAGGTCGATCTGTTTCATTCCGGAACCGGCTACCACAACCCGGTGGCGGTCAAGCTGGGGCTGAGCTACACGCCGGTGCCGCTGGTGACGGTGACCGCGCAGCATAAGCAGGGTGAAAGCGGGGTCAGCCAGAACAGCGTCGGTGTAAAGCTTAACTATCGCTTTGGCGTGCCGTTAAAAAAACAGTTGATGGTCAGCGAAGTGGCAGGCAGTCAGTCCCTGCGCGGGAGTCGTTATGATTTACCACAGCGTAACAATCTGCCGACGATGGAATATCGCCAGCGCAAAACCCTGGCTGTGTTTCTGGCAACTCCGCCGTGGGATCTCACGCCTGGCGAGTCGGTGGCGCTGAAGCTGGAGGTGCGCAGTCTGCACGGTATTCGCCACCTGACGTGGCAGGGGGATACGCAAGCGCTGAGTTTGACGGCGGGAACAACCACCCGGAGTGCAGAAGGCTGGACGATTATTATGCCAAAGTGGGACAGCAGTGACGGGGCAACAAACCGCTGGCGGCTGTCGGTGGTGGTGGAAGACGAACAGGGTCAGCGTGTCTCTTCCAATGAGATCACGCTATCACTGACCGAACCGTTTAGCGCGGTGTCGGAAAATGATCCTCGTTGACGATAAGCAGCATACAAAATTAGAAAATGCGTTCCTGATGCACCCATACCGCGGCTTCTACGCGTGATTTGAGCTTCATTTTCTTCAGCATATGCTTCACATGGACTTTGACCGTACTTTCGGTGATGTCCAGACGGCGGGCAATCATCTTGTTAGGCAGGCCCTGGGCAATCAGTTTCAGGATATCGCGTTCGCGCGGCGTGAGCTGGGTGACATCGCGGTCTGAGGTGGCACGATTAGCACGCAGGCTGGCGGCCAGTACGGGTGTTAAGGCTTCGCTGAGCACCATTTCACCGGCGGCTGCTTGCTGTAATGCCTTCAGTAAATCTTCCGGTTCCATGTCTTTCAACAAATAACCATCCGCGCCGCGTTTCAGGGCGGTGACCACGTCTTCTTCATGATTGGAGACGCTGAATACTACGATGCGGCCGGACAGGGATTTTTCGCGCAGCTTATCGAGCGTTTCCAGACCGTTCATACCGGGCATATTGAGATCCAACAGGATCAGATCAGGGTCAAGAGATTCAGCCAGCTCGATACCCTGCTCGCCATTACTGGCTTCGCCGACCACGGTAATATCGGGCGCCATGCTGACAAGCTGTTTTACACCGGTTCGCAACATCGGATGATCGTCGATCAACAGGATGGTTGCCGGTTCCAGATTACTCATGGGTATCTCCTTGGACTTCTGTGAAGTTTGTTTCGGGAATGAAAGTGACAGCAACTTCAGTACCGCCAGTCTCGCGACGGCGTACACGGCAATCGCCGCGCAAGCTTTGCGCACGATCGCGCATAATAATCATGCCGTAGTGGTTACTGCGTTCGGCGTTTTCCGGTACGCCGCAGCCGTTATCTTGCACTGTCAGTTTGACCTGCTTGCCATTTTGCACCACCGTCACCACAACGTTATCGGCGTGAGAGTGTTTCAGGGCATTACTCAGGGCTTCACGGGCAATTTGCAACAGGTGAATAGCCTGGTGCGAGGGCACCAGACGCGGTGGCAGCTGGTAATCCAGCTTTACCGTAAAACCAAATCGGGCGCTGTATTCCTGGCAGCTGGCTTCCAGCGCCGGGCGCAATCCAGGCTCCGTTAACTGTAAACGGAAGGTGGTTAACAGCTCACGCAACTGCACCCAGGACGTGTTCAATTCGTTACGAATTTGACCCAGCAGAGCGCGGCAGTTTTCCGGCAGCGTCTCGCCTTGCATTTGCAAACAGCTGACCTGCATCTTCATACAAGAAAGTGATTGTGCAATAGAATCATGCAGTTCGCGTGCAATGGTGGCACGCTCTTCCATCACAATCAACTGCTGCTGACGCTCCTGCTGCCTGTCCAGCGCCAGCGTCGCGGTCAGTTGTTCAACCAGGGTATCAACCAGTTGCTGCTGGTCGTGGCTAAGATGACGTCCGTGCGGCAACGTGGCCAGCAGAATACCATACTGAGTATGCGCATCGGTCAGTCGCCATTTCAGTGTGATTCCGCCGTCAATGGCGGGCAGCGTGCCGCGCGGACACAGATGACACCCTTTTTCATCACAGCTGACGTTCGACTGACAGGTAAACTCCTGGTGATTATCTTCATCTTCCAGGTCGTACACCCGCAGTTCGATATCATGCAACAGCGTTAAATTTTGTAGCCCGTTGAGTACCGGGGAAAGACGTTCACACAGCGGTACCTGAGAGTGCAGACGGCGGTTGGCTTGCCACAGGAAGGAGAGGATCTGGTTTTTATGCTCCAGACCGGCGGTTTTCTCCTGCACCCGCTGTTCCAGTACCGCGTAACTTTCTGCCAGCTCTTCTGACATATTGTTCAGTGCCGATCCCAGGGCTGCCATTTCATTACGCCCGCTAATGCGTGCGCGCTGGGTAAAATCACGCTGGCTGACGGCTCGCGCCATCGACAGCAGCTGTTTCCACGGTTCCAGCAGACGAACACGCAGCCAGATAATGGTGAAAACCAGCAGCAGTGCCATAAACACGGCCATCAGACGATGCAGCATCACCACGCGCTCAATACGCAATTCCGTGGTGTGGTCAAAGGCGGTCACCAGATTATCCAGTCCTGCCACAAACTGCGTAACGTCCTCGGCAACGGCGTCCGCGTTTTGTGCATGTGATAGCCCTGGCGCCAGTTCGGTATGCCAGTAATCCTGTAACGCCTTCAGCTGCGCCTGTTGTCCGTCGCGCTTAGCGGCGCGCGTGAGTTCCGGGCTGAAGGCCGTTCTTTCCATCTCTTCCAGCAGCGGCTGGTCATTGGCATCCAGCGGAACCGCTGCCAGCAGACGATAGCTCTGCATACGCAGGGAGCCGGCTTTATTAATCGCATGCGCGCTGCCCTGAACGCCCTGAACCAGCCAGCCGGAGACGGCCATACCTGCCACGCCGATTGCGGTGGACAGTAAAACAATCAGCGCCACCTGGTTGACCAGCGTAAGCGGAGAGAGACAACGTTTTAACATGGTGACTTCTTCCTTCAGGATTTCGTTGTAGCGAAAACCTTATGAATGACGATGCTGCTGCAAGCAGTGGCGTTATTCTCAGCTATACACTGGAGTATACCCATACCTCAAACGGGCTACCCCTTAATTGCCGCAGGTGGGAGAGATCCCCGGCTGCGGGGAGTAGGGGTCGACAGAAGCGTGAAAAACCACATCTTTTTTAGCGATGTTATGTACTCATTTGGGGTAATGATAAATTTTAAGCACTAATAATGACATCTTTTCCTTTGATTTATATCAACTTACCTCTCGCTGTAAACCCTAATGTTGCAGGCATCGAAACAAGTATCAGAGGTGTCTATGAGTCACTCATCTGCCCCGGAAAGGGCATCTGGATCTGTAATTACAGAATGGCGGCCGGAAGATCCCGCCTTTTGGCAACAAAGAGGTCATCGTATTGCCAGCCGCAACCTGTGGATTTCCGTCCCTTGTCTGCTGCTGGCATTTTGCGTATGGATGTTATTTAGCGCCGTGGCGGTGAACTTACCGAAGGTTGGCTTTGACTTTACCACCGAGCAGCTGTTCATGCTGACGGCATTACCGTCGGTTTCCGGTGCGCTGCTGCGTGTTCCGTACTCCTTTATGGTTCCTCTGTTTGGCGGACGTCGCTGGACGGCATTCAGCACCGGTATCTTGATCATTCCTTGCGTATGGTTAGGTTTTGCCGTGCAAGATACCACCACGCCGTTTAGCACGTTTATTATCATCTCTCTGCTGTGCGGTTTTGCCGGGGCAAACTTTGCTTCCAGCATGGCTAACATCAGTTTCTTCTTCCCGAAACAGAAACAGGGCGGTGCGCTGGGGCTGAATGGCGGACTGGGTAACATGGGTGTCAGTGTGATGCAGTTGGTTGCGCCGCTGGTGGTATCCTTGTCTATCTTCGCGGCATTTGGTAGCCACGGCGTTGAGCAACCGGATGGCACGCAGCTTTATCTGGCCAACGCCGCGTGGATTTGGGTACCGTTTCTGGCGGTGCTGACGCTGGCTGCGTGGTTTGGTATGAACGAACTGGCAACCTCTAAAGCGTCACTGAAAGAGCAATTACCGGTGCTGAAACGCGGACATCTGTGGATTATGAGTCTGCTGTATCTGGCAACCTTCGGCTCCTTTATCGGCTTCTCTGCCGGTTTTGCCATGCTGTCAAAAACGCAGTTCCCTGAGGTGCAAATCCTGCATTACGCCTTCTTTGGTCCGCTGATTGGCGCCCTGGCGCGTTCTGCTGGTGGGGCGATTTCTGACCGACTGGGCGGGACGCGCGTGACGCTGGTGAACTTTGTCCTGATGGCCATTTTCAGCGCCTTGCTGTTCCTGACGCTGCCAACAAACGGTGAGGGTGGCAACTTTATCGCCTTCTTTGCGGTGTTCCTGGCGCTGTTCCTGACGGCTGGGTTGGGTAGTGGTTCTACCTTCCAGATGATCTCCGTGATCTTCCGTAAACTGACGATGGACCGAGTGAAAGCCGAAGGTGGCTCCGAAGAGAAAGCGATGCGTGAAGCGGCAACCGACACGGCGGCGGCACTGGGCTTTATCTCAGCGATCGGCGCGATTGGCGGCTTCTTTATTCCTAAAGCGTTTGGTACGTCGCTGGCGTTAACCGGTTCGCCGGTAGATGCGATGAAAGTGTTCCTGATCTTCTATGTCGCCTGCGTGGTCATCACTTGGGTGGTATACGGACGTCATTCTAAAAAATAAAAAAGTAATGTACACAAAATCACTCAAACTGCATCACGGCGGCAAGTGAGAAATTCCCAGGAGCATACTCAAGTCAGTGACTGGGGAGAACGAGCACAGCCAACGCGGAAGCAGTTTGAAGGATGACGTGTAGGTTGATTATCCTTTGCGCGGTGTTAGACCGCGCTTTTTTTTGTCTGTAATTAGTTACAACATACTTATTTGTCTACAGAGACTATCGTCTGTCAGAACGGTGCACAGAAAGAGGTTTACCAGGGGGGATACCCCTTAATACTCACTTGTAAAGAATTTAACATTTGTATGATGAGTTAATTTTAAAATCATATTTAAAATCAATTAATTACTGACTTTTACCCTATCCCACTTAAGGGGTATATAAAATTTAACCTCTCTTTCCCATCCCTGCCTGCCTTGATCGTTATCAATTCCCACGCGCTTTCATAGCGTTACCTTCGCTCTCAATCAAGCAATGTCGATTTATCAGAGAGCCGTCAGGCTCCTACAGGAGACAACCGATGAGTAAATTCCTGGACCGGTTTCGCTACTTCAAGCAGAAGGGCGAAACCTTTGCCGATGGGCACGGCCAGCTTCTCAATACTAACCGGGACTGGGAGGATGGATACCGCCAGCGTTGGCAGCATGACAAAGTCGTGCGATCAACTCATGGGGTAAACTGCACCGGCTCATGCAGCTGGAAAATCTACGTGAAAAATGGTCTGGTGACCTGGGAAACCCAGCAAACCGACTACCCGCGCACCCGTCCAGACCTGCCAAACCACGAACCACGCGGCTGCCCGCGCGGTGCGAGCTACTCCTGGTATCTCTACAGCGCTAACCGCCTGAAATACCCGCTGATGCGTAAACGCCTGATGAAAATGTGGCGTGAAGCGAAAAGACTGCACAGCGATCCGGTAGACGCATGGGCATCCATCATCGAAGACGCCGATAAAGCAAAAAGCTTCAAGCAAGCGCGCGGTCGTGGTGGTTTTGTACGTTCCTCCTGGCAGGAAGTGAATGAGCTGATTGCCGCTTCTAACGTCTACACCGTCAAAACCTACGGCCCTGACCGCGTGGCGGGCTTCTCGCCGATCCCGGCAATGTCGATGGTTTCCTACGCCTCCGGTGCACGCTACCTGTCCCTGATTGGCGGTACCTGCCTGAGCTTCTACGACTGGTACTGTGACCTGCCGCCTGCGTCTCCGCAGACCTGGGGTGAGCAGACCGACGTTCCGGAATCTGCCGACTTGTACAACTCCAGCTACATCATCGCCTGGGGTTCAAACGTTCCGCAGACCCGTACCCCGGATGCCCACTTCTTCACTGAAGTTCGCTACAAAGGGACCAAAACGGTCGCGATCACCCCGGACTATGCCGAAATTGCCAAGCTGTGCGACCTGTGGCTGGCGCCGAAGCAGGGCACCGATGCGGCGATGGCGCTGGCGATGGGCCACGTCATGCTGCGTGAGTTCCACCTTGATAACCCAAGCCAGTACTTCACCGACTATGTGCGTCGTTACACCGACTTCCCGATGCTGGTGATGCTCGAAGAGCGTGACGGTTACTATGCGGCGGGCCGTATGCTGCGCGCCGCCGATCTGGTCGATTCTTTGGGCCAGGAAAATAACCCAGAGTGGAAAACCGTTGCCGTCAATACCGACGGCGAGATGGTCGCGCCAAACGGTTCGATTGGTTTCCGCTGGGGCGAAAAAGGGAAGTGGAACCTTGAGCAGCGCGACGGCACATCCGGTAAAGAAACCGAACTGCAGCTCAGCTTGCTGGGCAGCCAGGATGACATCGCTGAAGTCGGCTTCCCATACTTTGGCGGCGAAGGCACCGAGCACTTCAATAAAGTCGAACTGGAAAACGTTCTACTGCACAAACTGCCGGTCAAACGCCTGCAACTGGCGGACGGTACTACCGCGCTGGTGACCACCGTTTATGACCTGACCATGGCGAACTACGGTCTGGAACGCGGTCTGAACGATGAAAACTGCGCCACCAGCTACGATGATATCAAAGCATATACCCCGGCATGGGCAGAAAAAATTACCGGTGTATCACGCGCTCAAATCGTGCGTATCGCCCGTGAATTTGCCGATAACGCTGACAAAACGCACGGTCGTTCAATGATCATCGTCGGTGCCGGTCTGAACCACTGGTATCACCTCGATATGAACTATCGCGGATTGATCAACATGCTGGTGTTCTGCGGCTGCGTTGGTCAGAGCGGCGGCGGTTGGGCGCACTATGTGGGTCAGGAAAAACTGCGTCCGCAGACCGGCTGGCAGCCGCTGGCGTTTGGCCTTGACTGGCAGCGTCCGGCGCGTCACATGAACAGCACCTCCTACTTCTATAACCACTCCAGCCAGTGGCGTTATGAGACGGTAACTGCGCAGGAACTGCTGTCGCCGATGGCGGACAAGTCCCGCTATAGCGGTCATTTGATCGACTTTAACGTGCGCGCTGAACGTATGGGCTGGTTGCCATCTGCGCCGCAGTTGGGCACCAACCCGCTGTACATTGCCCGTGAGGCGGAAAAAGCCGGGATGACGCCGGTGGATTACACCGTGAAATCGCTGAAAGAGGGTTCTATTCGCTTTGCGGCAGAACAACCTGAAAACGGTAAAAACCATCCGCGTAACCTGTTCATCTGGCGTTCTAACCTGCTGGGCTCGTCCGGTAAAGGTCATGAGTACATGCTGAAGTATCTGCTGGGTACTGAACACGGTATTCAGGGGATGGATCTGGGCAAACAGGGCGGTGTGAAGCCAGAAGAAGTGGAATGGCAGGACAACGGTCTCGATGGCAAGCTGGATCTGGTGGTGACGCTGGACTTCCGCCTGTCGAGCACCTGTCTGTATTCCGACATCGTGTTGCCTACCGCCACCTGGTATGAAAAAGACGACATGAATACATCGGACATGCATCCGTTTATTCATCCGTTGTCTGCCGCTGTTGATCCGGCCTGGGAATCGAAAAGCGACTGGGAAATTTACAAAGCCATCGCCAAGAAATTCTCTGAAGTCTGCGTAGGTCACCTCGGTAAAGAAACCGACGTGGTTACGCTGCCTATTCAGCACGACTCCGCCGCCGAACTGGCGCAGCCGCTGGACGTGAAGGACTGGAAAAAAGGCGAATGCGATCTGATCCCTGGTGTTACTGCCCCGCACATCATGACCGTTGAGCGTGATTACCCCGCAACTTACGAACGCTTCACCTCCATCGGCCCACTGATGGATAAAGTCGGTAACGGCGGGAAAGGGATTGCCTGGAACACCCAGAGCGAAATGGACTTGCTGCGTAAGCTTAACTACACCAAGGCAGAAGGCCCGGCTAAAGGTCAGCCGATGCTGAATACGGCGATTGATGCCGCCGAGATGATCCTCACCCTGGCGCCGGAAACCAACGGTCAGGTGGCGGTGAAGGCCTGGGCTGCGCTGAGTGAATTTACCGGCCGTGACCATACGCATCTGGCACTGAATAAAGAAGACGAGAAAATCCGCTTCCGCGATATTCAGGCGCAGCCGCGTAAAATTATCTCCAGCCCGACCTGGTCTGGCCTGGAAGATGAGCATGTTTCTTACAACGCCGGTTACACCAACGTTCACGAGCTGATCCCATGGCGTACGCTGACCGGTCGTCAGCAGCTGTATCAGGATCATCAGTGGATGCGCGACTTCGGTGAAAGTCTTCTGGTTTATCGTCCGCCAATTGACACCCGTTCGGTGAAAGCCGTGATGGGCGAGAAATCCAACGGCAATCCGGAAAAGGCGCTCAACTTCCTGACGCCACACCAGAAGTGGGGTATCCACTCCACTTACAGCGACAACCTGCTGATGCTGACATTAGGCCGCGGCGGTCCGATCGTGTGGATGAGTGAAGCGGATGCGAAAGATCTGGGTATCGAAGATAACGACTGGATCGAAGTCTTTAACAGCAACGGTTCACTAACCGCCCGTGCGGTAGTCAGCCAGCGTGTCCCGGCCGGGATGACCATGATGTACCACGCCCAGGAACGTATTGTGAATATTCCAGGGTCGGAAATTACCGAACAGCGCGGCGGGATCCATAACTCGGTGACCCGTATTACGCCGAAACCGACGCACATGATTGGTGGTTATGCCCACCTGGCCTACGGCTTTAACTACTACGGCACCGTAGGGTCAAACCGTGATGAGTTCGTGGTGGTCCGTAAGATGAAGAACATTGACTGGTTGGATGGCGAAGGCAATGACCAGGTACAGGAGAGCGTAAAATGAAAATTCGTTCACAAGTCGGCATGGTGCTGAATCTCGATAAGTGCATCGGTTGCCACACCTGTTCAGTAACCTGCAAAAACGTCTGGACCAGCCGTGAAGGGACCGAGTACGCCTGGTTCAACAACGTTGAAACTAAGCCGGGCACCGGTTTCCCGACCGACTGGGAAAACCAGGAAAAATGGAAGGGCGGTTGGATCCGCAAGATCAACGGTAAGCTGGTACCGCGCATGGGTAATAAAGCGCTGCTGCTGGGTAAAATCTTCGCTAACC
>OJJJ01000678.1_pt1 | contig 13673 bp, 10 predicted proteins | sample 1596311 | NCBI WGS metagenome assembly OJJJ01 (sample SAMEA4350140, study PRJEB24818) | metagenome | biome: human; feature: gut; material: faeces | place: Denmark | collected 2013-09 | reverse complement strand
ATTTGATGATACTGTTTATGAAGTAGCTTTTAATAAAGAAGATAGGGTTACCAAAGAATACCAGTATACTTTAAATGTAGAAAATAAATTAACACAAACAACAATTTCTAAAATTGACGCTCTAACTAAGCAATTATTACCAGGAGCAACATTAGAACTATATTTAAAGGATGGAGAATCATTGAGTTTGATTGAACAATGGGTATCAACTGATGATGCACATTTAATCAAGGGGCTGTTAGTTGATTGTGAATATGTTTTAAAAGAGGTCAAGGCTCCAGCCGGTTATACACTTGCGCCGGAACTTACGTTTAAAGTTGAGAACAGTGAGAGTATAAAAGAAATAGTATTTGAAAATCAGCATATTCCTGTGGTACCAACTGGTGATATAAGCGATTATAGTGGTTATGCTGGAATTGCATTAATAAGCTTTATATTCTTTTTAATTTTTACAAAACAGAAACGTAGAATATTATAAATATGACGAAAGCCCCAGTTAATGGGGCTTTTAATTAAGCTATTAAAATGAAATTATTACCAATATTTATTGATAGTCATATTTAAATCAACGTTACCATTGATTCCTCTAATTTGACCAGTTTCACTATATTGTAAAATATGATATTCTTCTTCTAATACTGGAGTATCATTATAACGTGCTTTCCATTTAATGTAAGAATCTAGTTTTTTATCAGTTAATTTAGTTGTCCACCAGTGATGATTAGCATAGATTCCTTTTTTATTTTGATTTTGAATGTTATCTAAAAAAGTTGTAGCTACGATTGTTAATTGATCATTTGTTAAAGCCCCTTGAAAAGTTTCATCTTCTAAATCAATAAAAACCCCAAGTTCGGGAACTCTTCCATCTAGTAAATGATTAACATATTCAGCCTCTTTTTTTGCTTGAGTAGCTTCAGTGGCTAAAGAATAATAATATACACCGTAAGGAATATTTAAATTTTGACATTGCTTGATATTTTGTTCAAAAAGCGGATCAACTTTGGTTTTGGTACCATCAGTTAGAGAAGTATAGCCGCAACGGATAATCACAAAATCAATTTCTTGACGAGCTAACTGCAAATTCACATTATTATTCCATTTAGAAATATCAATGCCAATATATTGGCCGTCTTTAGCTAATCGATCATTATGATTAAAGACTAATATACCAGTAACAATTAAACTAAATGATAAAGCAGATACGATGATTTTGATTAGATTACGTTGCTTTTTAAATCGCTTAAATAAAAATGGCAGTAAACAAAATATCATAATTAGTAAAATAACGATACTATGGGTCAGATACTTTGGTAAATATTGTTTATAATATAATGAACATGAAAAAAGAAGGGTACCAGCAATAAAAAGAAAAATAATATTTTTTTGACTAAAAATTTTATTTTTAGTTTTCTTTTTCATGATATCACCTCGACAACTAATTCTAACATAATTAAAAATAGTTGTCGATTGATGCTTATTGATGATTTTGTTTTTCAAGTTCTTCAAGAATTTGATCTAATTTATTATGAAGATCCTGAATAATGATTTCAGTTTTCAAATTTACTTTATAATCATTTTCGTTTCTTTGACGATCTTTTTGCTCTTGACGATTTTGCGACATCATAATAATAGGTGCTTGAATCGCAGCAATACATGACAAAATCAGATTTAAAAGAATAAAGGGATAAGGATCGAGGCTATCTTTAGCAAGGATATTATAAATCATCCAGGAAATTAGTAATATAATAAAAATAATGATAAAAGTCCAACTACCACCAAGATGAGCAATTTTATCAGCAATTTTTTGTCCTAGTGTTTCATCCTTACCATCAGGTAAAGCAACTGTTTTTTCAAGAACAAGATGAATTATTTCTTCATCCTGCATATCATCACGAACATTTTCAATGATTTCATTTATTATTTTAGTGTGTGTTAAATTTTTCATTAAAACCATCCTTTTATATAGTATTTACAGCTTGTTTTGTTTTAAACGCAATAACTAGATTTGAAATAAAAATATGGATTTTGAAGAAGGTTTCTTACAATGATAACTAATTATAAATTTGTTGAATAGTGTCATTTAGTTTTGTATACTAATATGGATAAAGTTATGAAGGAGTGATTATGATGTTTAAAGTATTTGGTGAACGCATTGTTAAGACTATTACTGATCATTTTCAATTCTTTTATATTTCTATTTTTTATAATTAACATATCATTTACTTGATATGTTTTTTTGTGAAATTAATCAAGATTATACGGAGGAACAAAAATGCCAAAAAGAGAAGATATTAATACAGTATTAGTAATTGGTTCAGGTCCAATTATTATTGGTCAAGCTTGTGAATTTGATTATTCAGGAACTCAAGCGTGTAAAGCTTTAAGAGGGTTAGGTTATAAGATCGTGTTAGTGAACTCAAATCCTGCAACGATCATGACAGATCCGGAAACTGCTGATGTTACTTATATTGAACCATTAAATGTAGAACGATTAACACAGATCATTGAAAAAGAAAGACCAGATGCGTTACTTCCTAACTTAGGTGGGCAATCAGCATTAAACTTATGTTCTGAATTAAATGAGGCTGGTGTTTTAGAAAAATATAACGTTCAAGTATTAGGAGTTCAAGTTGATGCGATTGAACGTGGTGAAGACCGTTTAGAATTTAAAAAAGAAATGGATAAATTAGGCATTGAAATGGCTCGTAGTGAGGTTTCAACAACTGTTGAAGAAGCCTTAGCAATTGCTGAACGGTTAGGTTATCCAGTAGTTGTGCGCCCTGCTTATACTATGGGTGGTGCCGGTGGTGGACTGGTATATAACGTTGAAGAATTAAAAACAGTTGTATCTCGGGGGTTACAAGCTAGTTTAGTTGGTCAATGTTTAATCGAAGAATCTATTTTAGGTTGGGAAGAATTAGAAGTTGAAGTTGTTCGTGATGCTAACAACAACATGATCACAGTATGTTTCATTGAAAATATTGATCCATTAGGAGTTCATACTGGAGATTCATTCTGTAGCGCTCCAATGTTAACAATTAGCCAAGAAGTGCAAGATCGTTTAAAAGACCAAGCATTTAGAATTGTTGAATCAATTGGTGTAATTGGAGGGACAAATGTTCAATTTGCTCATGATCCAGAAACTGATCGAATCGTTGTTATTGAAATTAATCCAAGAACATCTCGTTCATCAGCTTTAGCATCAAAAGCAACAGGATTCCCAATTGCTTTAGTTTCAGCAATGTTAGCGGCTGGTTTGACTATGGAAGATATTCCTTGTGGTAAATATGGAACTTTAGATAAATATGTACCTGATGGTGATTATGTTGTAATCAAGTTTGCACGTTGGGCATTTGAAAAATTCAAAGGGGCTGAAGATAAACTTGGTACTCAAATGAAAGCTGTTGGGGAAGTTATGAGTATCGGCAAAACTTATAAAGAAGCTTTCCAAAAAGCAATTCGTTCATTGGAAATTGGACGTTATGGCTTAGGGTATGCTAAAAACTTCAATAAGTTATCTAAAGAAGAATTATTACATATGTTAACTGTTCCAACTAGCGAAAGACAATTCATTATGTATGAAGCGTTAAGAAAGGGAGCAACAGTTGAAGAATTATTTGAACTAACACAAATCAAACATTATTTCATTGAACAAATGAAAGAATTAGTTGAAGAAGAAGAAAATATAAAATCATACGAAGGTAAAGAATTACCGGCTGAAGTACTAAAACAAGCAAAACAAGATGGATTCTCAGATAAATATTTAAGTCAAATTTTGAATGTTGAGGAAAATGTAATTAGAGAAGAAAGATTAGCTAATAATATTAATCAAGCATGGGAACCAGTACACGTAAGTGGAACAAAGGATAGTGCTTATTATTATTCAACATATAATGCTGAAGATAATAGCGACATTCATCACGATAAAAAGAAAATTATGATTTTAGGTGGTGGACCTAATCGTATTGGACAAGGAATTGAATTTGACTATTGCTGTGTTCATGCTGCTTTAGCATTAAAGAAATTAGGATTTGAAACAATTATTGTTAACTGTAACCCTGAAACTGTATCAACTGACTATGATACATCTGATAAATTATACTTTGAACCACTAACATTAGAAGATGTTTTAAGTATTCATGAAAAAGAAAAACCAGTAGGTGTAATTGCACAATTTGGTGGACAGACACCACTTAACTTAGCTGCTCAATTAAAGAAAAATGGTGTGAATATTTTAGGAACAACACCAGAAACTATTGATATGGCAGAAGATCGTGACTTATTTAATGCAATGATGGAAAAATTAGAAATTCCAATGCCTGAATCTGGAATGGCAGTAAATGTTGAAGAAGCATTAGAAATTGCTAAAAGAATCGGCTATCCATTAATGGTAAGACCTTCTTATGTTTTAGGTGGTCGTGGAATGGAAGTTGTTTATGATGATGAAAGTCTTGAACAATATATGAAAGCAGCTGTTGGGGTAACTCCTGATCGCCCAATCTTAATCGACCGTTTCTTAAATAATGCTATGGAATGTGAAGCTGATGCAATCAGTGACGGTGAAACTGTTTTTGTTCCTGCGGTTATGGAACATATCGAATTAGCTGGTATCCACTCAGGTGATTCAGCATGTATCTTACCCTCTAAACATATTCCTATCCGTCATTTAGAAACAATTAAAGAATATACAAAGAAAATTGCTAAAGAAATGAATGTTCGTGGTTTAATGAATATGCAATATGCAATTGCTGATGATAAAGTATATGTATTAGAAGCCAATCCAAGAGCTTCAAGAACAGTACCACTAGTTTCAAAGGTATGTAATATTAATATGGTAAAAATTGCGACAGATATTGTTACTCGTGAATTGACTGGGCGTCCTTCACCAGTACCAACTTTAACAGAAAAGAAAATTCCTCATATTGGAGTTAAACAAGCAGTTTTCCCATTCAATATGTTCCCGGAAGTAGATCCTGTTTTAGGACCTGAAATGCGTTCAACTGGAGAGGTATTAGGAATTGCCAGTTCATATGGAGCAGCTTTATATAAAGCTGAAGAAGGGGCGAAAACAATTTTACCAACTGAAGGAAAAGTTTTGATCAGTGTTAGTGACTTAGACAAACCAGAAGTTGTTGAGCTTGCACAAGGATATTATGATGCTGGATTTACTATTGTAGCAACAGGGAATACTTATAACTTGATCAAAGAAAGTGGTATTCCAGTAGAAAAAATCAAAAAAATTCATGAAGGTCGTCCAAATATTAGTGATGCTTTAACTAATGGTGAATTAGCAATGATCATTAATACACCTCATGGTAAACAAAGTGCTCATGATGATAGTTATATTCGTAAAGCTGCAATTAAAATGAGAATTCCATATATGACTAATATTGCTGCTGCTAAAGCATCATTAGAAGGAATTATGGAAATGAAAATTCATGGTAGTCATGAAGTTAAATCTTTACAAGAGTATCATTTAGCAATTAAATAAAATTTAAATTTAAGCTATTCCCACCAAAGTAGATAAATGAGATAATTTCACTAAATCTATGGAGGTGGGATTTTATTGTGTTTGTATCAATGATTTTTTATTATTAGGCTTGAAAATATTAATCCATATCAATAAATTTGACTCGTGATAATAAAAAAGTATAAAAATATCTTGAATATTCAAATGATTTCTACTATACTATACAAGAATAAGAAAGGAATGAGGCATATGTTGGTGTTTTTTAAAGAATTAGTAAGTGAAAAATTTGATATTATGAACTCATTTTTATATTTTTATTGTTATTAAACATATCAGTTATATTGATATGTTTTTTTATAGTAATTAAGGAGGATGAATGATGAAAGCATACTTAATTTTAGAAGATGGCAGTGTATTTGAAGGAACAAGTATTGGTGCAGTTAAAGAAGTAGTTAGTGAGTTTGTATTTAATACTTCGATGACAGGATATTTAGAAGTGTTAACAGATCCTTCTTATGCTGGTCAGTCAGTCGTAATGACTTATCCATTAATTGGGAATTATGGGGTTTGTTTAGAAGACCAAGAGTCAAGTAAACCACATGTAGAGGGATTTATTGTAAATGAACTAGCTAGATTGGGAAGTAATTTTAGAAAAAATATTGATTTAGAGGAATACCTAATCCAACATGATATTCCTGGGATTCAAGGAATTGATACTCGAAATCTAACGAAAATTATTCGTAATATTGGATGTATGAATGGAATGATAACAACAACTAAATATGAAAATCTTGATGAAGTAATGAAACGGATTCATGCTTTCAAAGTAACTGGAGTTGTGGAACAAACTACATGTAAAGAGTCTTATACAATTGGTACTGGAGATAAAAGAGTTGCTTTATTAGATTATGGAGCAAAAGCTAACATTGCTAAAAGTTTAGTGAAACGTGGATGTCAAGTTACAGTCTATCCTGCCAGTACGCCAGCGTCAGTTATTCTAAAAGAAAAGTATGATGGAATCATGCTTTCAAATGGTCCTGGAGATCCTGAGGAAAATGTTCAAATTATTGAAGAAATCAAGCTGTTTGCAAGTAGTCAAACACCGATTTTTGCGATTTGTTTAGGACATCAGTTAATGGCTTTAGCCCATGGTTTCAAAACTGAAAAGATGAAGTATGGCCATCATGGTGCTAATCATCCGGTTAAAGATTTAGAAACTGGTCGAGTATATATTTCTACTCAGAATCATAATTTTGTGATTAAAGAAGATTCAATTGATTCAGCAGTAGCAAAACCATGGTTTATCAATGTAAATGATAAGACAATCGAAGGTGTTACTTATCTTAAAGAAAATATTAAAACAGTACAATTTCACCCTGAAGCATGTGCTGGTCCATTGGATACTGATGCTTTATTTGAAGAATTTATAAAGATGATGGAGGGAAAATAGAATGCCAAAAGATAGTAGAATAAAAAAAGTATTAGTAATTGGTTCGGGACCAATTATTATTGGTCAAGCAGCAGAATTTGATTATGCTGGAACTCAAGCTTGTCGGGCATTAAAAGAAGAAGGGATTGAAGTAGTTTTAATCAACTCTAACCCTGCAACAATCATGACTGATAAGGATATTGCTGATAAGGTTTATATTGAGCCCTTAACCGTACCGGTTGTTAAAAGTTTAATAATTAAAGAACAACCAGACAGTATTTTGCCAACCCTGGGTGGTCAAAATGCTTTGAATATTGCGATGGCATTAGCTGATGAAGGTTTTTTAGAAGAACATAATGTTCAAACGATTGGGACTTCAACTAATACGATTAAATTAGCCGAAGATCGCTTAGAGTTTAAAACCCTAATGGAAAATATTAATGAACCATGTGCAGCCTCATTAGTTGTTAATCATGTTGATGATGCTTTAGAGTTTGCTAAAAAGATTGGTTATCCAGTTGTAGTACGTCCTGCTTATACTTTAGGTGGAACGGGAGGCGGAATCGCTTATGATGAAACAGAATTACATGATATCTGTTCAAATGGATTAAGGTTATCACGAGTTAGTCAATGTTTAATTGAAAGGTGTATTGCCGGATGGAAAGAAATTGAGTATGAAGTAATGCGTGATGGTGCTGGAAACTGCATCACTGTATGCAACATGGAAAATTTAGATCCTGTAGGAGTTCATACTGGTGACAGTATTGTTGTAGCGCCAAGCCAAACTTTATCAGATAAAGAATATCAAATGTTAAGAACCTCTGCTTTAAATATTATTACAGCATTAGATATTCAAGGTGGGTGTAATGTTCAATATGCGCTAAATCCCGATAGTTTTGAATACTGTGTAATTGAAGTAAATCCACGAGTTAGTCGTTCTTCAGCTTTAGCTAGTAAAGCTACTGGTTATCCAATTGCAAAACTAGCAGCAAAGATTGCTTTAGGGTACACATTAGATGAAATCATCAATGCAGTAACAGGGAAAACTTATGCTTCATATGAACCAACATTAGATTATGTCGTATGTAAAATTCCTAAATGGCCATTTGATAAATTTGTTGATGCTTCAAGGGAATTAGGGACTCAAATGAAAGCAACTGGAGAAGTTATGAGCATTTGCAATAATTTTGAAGGTGCGCTAATGAAAGCATTACGTTCACTGGAGCAAAATCTTTACTATTTGCATCTAGATGAACTTGATGGAAAAGATGTTGAATTTCTCCAAAAGAAATTAAAAGATGTTGACGATCAAAGAATTTTTGCGGTAGCAGAAGCATTACGCCAAGGAATTAGTGAAAAAGAAATTCATGATATCACAAAAATTGATTTATGGTTTATCGATAAAATCAAACATTTAGTAGAAGTAGAAAAGGAATTACAAAATAAAGAATTAAGTGGAGAATTATTGAAAAAAGCTAAACGTTTAGAATTCCCAAATCAAGTAATTGCTAAGTTAACAGGTAAAACTAGTGATGAAGTAAAAAATATGTGCCAAGAAAATAAAATTAACGCAGTGTATAAAGTGGTTGATACATGTGCGGCTGAATTTGATGCAACAACTCCATATTATTATTCAGTCTATGGTGGAGTAAATGAAGTAAATCCAGCTGATGATAAGAAAAAAATAATGGTTTTAGGTTCAGGACCAATCAGAATTGGACAAGGAATTGAATTTGATTATTGCTCAGTTCATTGCGTTTGGGCTTTAAAAGAAGCTGGTTATGATACAATTATTGTAAATAATAATCCTGAAACAGTAAGTACTGACTTTGATATTGCAGATCGCTTATATTTTGAACCATTAACACCAGAGGATGTTGAGAATATTGTTAATATCGAACATCCTGATGGAGCAATTGTTCAATTTGGTGGTCAAACTGCAATCAAACTAACAAAGGCATTAATGGAGATGGGGGTTAAAATTTTAGGAACATCAGCTGACGATGTTGATGCAGCTGAAGACCGTGAAAGATTTGATGAGATTTTAGAAAAATGTGAAATTGATCGTCCTCGTGGTTCAACAGTCTTTACAATTGAGGAGGCTTTAGAAGTTGCTAATCGATTAAAATATCCAGTTTTAGTTCGTCCTTCATATGTTTTAGGGGGAGCAGGAATGGAGATCTGTTTAAATGATGGTGATGTAAAGAAATTTATGAAAATCATTAATCGTCAATATCAAGAACACCCAATTTTAATTGATAAATATTTAGCTGGTAAAGAAGTAGAAGTTGATGCTATTTGTGATGAAAATGGAATACTGATTCCGGGAATTATGGAACATGTTGAACGTGCGGGAGTCCATTCAGGTGATAGTATATCAGTTTATCCAACTCAAAAGATCAAACAGCATATTAAAGATACGATTGTTGAATACACAGGTCGTTTAGCTAAAGCTTTAAATGTCATCGGTTTAATTAATATTCAATTTATTGTATATGAAGACCAAGTATATGTAATTGAAGTAAATCCTCGTTCAAGTAGAACAATTCCATATATTTCTAAAGTAACAGATATTCCGGTGGTAGATGTGGCAACTCATGTTATTATGGGAAAAACAATTAAAGAACAGGGATATGAATATGGCTTAGCACCAGAAAAAGAAACAATTGCGATTAAAATGCCGGTTTTCTCTTTTGAAAAAATTAAGGGAGCTGAGATTAGTCTTGGTCCAGAAATGAAATCAACAGGAGAAGTGCTTGGAATTTCAACTGATTATGATGAGGCAATTTATAAAGCATTTATTGGTTCAGGAATCAATTTACCAAAGAAAAAGAATATTATTTGTACGATTAAAGATTCTGCAAAAGATGAATTTTTACCAATTGCAAAACAATATTATATGTTTGGTTATGATTTATATGCAACCGAAGGAACTTATAATTTCTTAAAAGAAAATGATGTACCAGTTAGTTTAGTGAATCGCATTAGTGCTAAAAGTAACACATTGTTTGATTTAATGTTAACAGATACTGTTGATTTAATCATTGATATTCCCACTCGTAATGATAACTTAAAAGATGGTTTCTTAATTAGAAGATTTGCTGTAGAAGCAGGAATTCCAATCTTTACTTCATTAGATACTGCTCAAGCATTGATTACTAGTTTAGAAAAACGTCATAAAGGGGATACTTCTTTAGTAGATATTACTAAACTAAAATAGTTTAAAACAGACTTAGTGAGATTGCATCATTAAGTCTGTTTTTTGTAAAATATAAACTTTGATAAGTAGTTTCTTGATAAAATTATGGCCAATAACATTATTATTTTGAGTTGTTAATGAAGATAATTAACTTTATGTTTTTTTATATTGAAGTATAATTATTGAAAGAGGTAGATAATATGTATACATATGAAATGCTATATCGGTTGTGTAGCTAAGAATCTAGTGATAGTGTGATTGCACACTATTTATTAATGCATTTAAATTCATTGGAACAGTTGACGATTAAGAAAGTTATTGATGATGTAGGGATCTCTAAGGCTTCTTTACATCGTTTTTTTAGTAAGGATGGCTATGAGAGTTTTAAAGATTTAATTACTATATTAGATGAAGAAGTAAAACAGAAAAAAATGTTTAATATTGATTATCAACAGTATCGTTCCAATATGGCTTGGAGTGCTCTAGAAACTGAGTTTGAAGATCACCAAATTAGAATTCTAATAAAGACAATAAAAAAGCTAAACGAGTTGTTTTTTATGGTAATTCATGGGAGATATCATGTTTTAAAAGACTTAGTTTTTATTTATTTAATCATGGGATCGATATTTAAATTTTTATAATCTTAGAGTTTCTTATAATAAGATTATATCTAGTTAAAAGTAATGAAATTAGATTATTTTCTTGATATGGGTTACAATTACATATGGAAGTGATAAAATGAATATGAAAAGATATGAATTTGATGCTGTAATTAAAAAAGTACCGAATATAGATGGTGCTTATGTTGATTTTCCATACGATGTAAAAAAGGAATTTAATAAAGGACGTGTAAAAGTCATTGCTACATTTGATGGAATCGAATATTTAGGAAGTTTAGTAAAAATGAAAACCCCTAATCATATTATTGGGTTGAGAAAAGATATTCGAAAAATAATTAATAAACAACCAGGAGATATTGTTCACGTAACGATTCAAGAACGTGAATAATAGTAAATAAAACAAGGGGTGAAAAAGATGCTAAAAGTAGAGTCTAAATACACAAAGAAGTACCTATTCGCCATCTTGTTTTTTATTATAATGTCAATTATATGTGTAACTATTTTTTTAACTAATATCAATAGTGGGATTAATGAAAAAGTTCAAGAAATTTTACTTAACGAAGTGATTTCTCATCGCAAAAGTTTGGAAGCGACGATCTCTATACAATATCAAGAATTAGAAGGGATATCTGAGTATATCACTAGCTTAAACACACGTGATATGTCACAATTGATAAATTTTACTAAAGCATTTGTTTCTAAAAATGGATTTGATCGAATTGTTGTGGCGTTTGAAGATGGAATTGGATATCTAAGTGATGGTAGTAGTTATGATATAAGTACTAGAGGATATTATCAAGATACGATGAATGGAGGAGCTAGAAATAGTGAACCAGTAGATTCAGTCATTGATGGTGAGCGTAGGATGGCTTTATCTGTTCCAATTTATAGTCAACATGGTCAAATAATCGGTATGGTAATGGGATCTTATGATGTACGGGCAATTAGTGAAATTGAGTTTTCTAATTTATATAATAACAAGGGTTATACTTATTTAATTGATTATTCTGGTAATTTTTTGATTAATGATCAGAAGCTTCATAATTATCAAGGAAATTTTTATGACTATTGTCAGGAAAGTAATATTTTAAGTAATCAGCAGCTACAGCAGATAAAAACAGACATTAGTAATTATGTTTCAGGATGTGTTTTGACTAAAGGAGGTAAAGAAACACGCTATTTAGTATATGTTCCTTTAGAGTCAAGTGAGTGGGTAATTTGTTATTCTGTATTAGTCTCTGATGCATTTCAAGATTATCAGTTTATTATGAAATATGAGACATATTTGCTGGGAGCTGTTGCAATGGTTCTAACAGTTACGGTTCTTTATATTTTTATTGTAAATAAAAAAGAGCGTCGTGTTTTGTTAAAAAGAGCTGATTATGATAGTTTGACAGGTTTATATAATCGTCGGAAATTAACAGAGGAAATTAAGAGGGATTTAAAAGCTCAAAGTGAATTTGGATTAGCGATTTTAGATATTGATGATTTTAAGAAAATCAATGATACATATGGTCATCCTATTGGTGATATTATTTTGAAAGAAATTGGACAAATTTTAAGAGATAATCTTGGTGAATATTTGGTCGGACGTTTAGGCGGTGACGAGTTTGTTATCTTAATTGAAAATGTTCAAATTATTAATATTGTTATTCAAAAACTTGAACTGACTTGTAACCAAATTGCTAAAATAAAAATAGAACAACATCCAGATATTGTTGTCACATGTAGTTGTGGGTTAGCAGTTGCACCAAAGGATGGAGAAACCGTAGCGGAACTATATAAGGCTGCAGACAGTGCCTTATATATTGCTAAATCATTAGGAAAAAATAAATTGGCAAAATTTTAAGGAGAAGAAGATGAGATATACAGGATTTGTAATATCAGTAAAAGACATTAATGCATCAAAAAAATTTTATGAAGAACTATTTGATTTAGAAGTTTATCAGGATTATGGAATAAATATTACGTTTGATTGTGGATTATCATTGCAGCAAGATTTTGACTGGCTTATTAATATAGAGAAAGAGAAGATTATTGAAAAAGCAAATGATCATGAAATTTGTTTTGAAGAAGAAAATTTTGATGCATTTTTAAAAAGATTATCTGTGTACCCACAAATAGAGTATCTTGATGATGTTATAGAGCATAGCTGGGGTCAACGAGTAGTCCGTTTTTATGACTTGGATAAACATATTATTGAAGTAGGTGAGTCGATGAAGATGGTAATTAACCGTTTTATTGATCGTGGGATGACAACGGAGCAGATTTCAAAAAAAATGGATGTGTCAGTTGCTGATCTTAAAAAACTGCTTAATGATTAAAAAGAATATTAAAGTAATAAAAGACCGTCAATGATCTTATTTTAAATCTAATAAGTTCATTAAACGGTCATTTTTTTCTAATGATTTAAAGACAAGTGCGCCGATAATTAAAACAATTAATTCTCCAACAGCAACATAGATTGCGTTTATTACATATGGAATATTGAAAGCATACCATAATTCAGCCCCAATAATCATTCCTGTTATAATTGCTCCTGCTCCAGCAGCTAAATAGCGATTTTTAATCAAGTACATAGCAATACATACTATAATCGTACTTAAAGTTCCAAAGACAATATCTAACATTCCCATTGGTGAAAATAGATTAGCAATAATGCAACCAATCGTTAAGCCAGGAATATAGCGTCGATTATAAAATGCTAAAAAAACAATTATTTCTGATAGCCTAAATTGGATTTCTGAATATGCGATGGGTGAGATTGCTAAAGTGAGTACAGCATAAACCCCCGCAATCATCGCATTGATTACAACCAGTTTTACTGAAATACCTTTGTTCATATATTATATCCTTTCATAGTATTATTTTCACTTAAATGTCACCTCATTGAAAACATGGATATTATATACGATTTTAAGTAAAAAGACTAGTCTTTCTGTATAGGAATATGAG
>OJJJ01000677.1_pt1 | contig 13676 bp, 13 predicted proteins | sample 1596311 | NCBI WGS metagenome assembly OJJJ01 (sample SAMEA4350140, study PRJEB24818) | metagenome | biome: human; feature: gut; material: faeces | place: Denmark | collected 2013-09 | reverse complement strand
CTTTTATCTGGTTTGAAGATGCGGTCGGGAAACAATTGCATGCGGCACTGCTCGGTGCGGCACAGCGTGGTGTCAAAGCCGAAGTGCTGCTCGACGGCTACGGGTCACCGGATCTCAGCGAGGAGTTTGTCAGCGAACTCACCACCGCGGGCGTGGTTTTCCGCTATTACGACCCACGCCCGCGGTTGTTCGGCATGCGAACCAACCTTTTTCGCCGCATGCACCGCAAAATTGTGGTGATTGACGACCGTGTCGCTTTCGTCGGCGGGATTAACTATTCCGCCGAGCATATGTCCGATTACGGCCCGGAGGCCAAGCAGGACTACGCCGTGCGTATTGAAGGTCCCATCGTGGCAGACATCCTGACCTTCGTGCTGGAAAACCTGCCGGGGCAAAGCGCCGTGCGCCGCTGGTGGCGACGTCATCATCGGGCAATCGAAAATCGCCAGCCCGGCGAGGCGCAGGCGCTGTTTGTCTGGCGCGATAACGAAGAACATCGTGATGATATTGAACGCCATTATTTGAAAATGCTCACCCAGGCCAAACGCGAAGTGATCATTGCCAACGCCTATTTCTTTCCCGGCTATCGCCTGCTGCATGCGCTGCGCAAAGCGGCGCGACGCGGCGTGCGGGTCAAACTGATTGTGCAGGGTGAACCGGATATGCCGATTGTGAAAGTCGGCGCTCGCCTACTGTACAACTATCTGGTGAAAGGCGGCGTCCAGGTGTATGAATACCGTCGCAGACCCCTGCACGGCAAAGTCGCGCTAATGGACGATCACTGGGCGACGGTGGGCTCCAGCAACCTCGACCCGCTCAGCCTGTCGCTGAATCTGGAGGCCAACATCATTATCCATGATCGCGCATTTAACCAGGTCCTGCGGGACAATCTGCATCCCATTATTACCGAGGATTGCCAGCAGGTAGATGAATCGATGCTGCCCAGACGCACCTGGTGGAACCTGACCAAGAGCGTGCTGGCGTTCCACTTTTTACGCCACTTTCCGGCGCTGGTCGGCTGGCTACCGGCGCACACGCCGCACCTTACCGAAGTCGCGCCTCCCGCGCAGCCGACTCTGGAAACGCAGGACCGCATTCAGGCTGAAGATGCAGGAGGGAAACCCTGATGGCGAAAGCATCTCCCCGCTGGCGGTTAGCAAAAAAGATCCTCACCTGGCTGTTTTTTATCGCGGTGATCGTACTGCTGGTGGTGTATGCCAGCAAGGTCAACTGGGAAGAGGTCTGGTCGGTTATCCGGGATTACAACCGCCTCGCCCTGCTCAGCGCCATTGGTCTGGTCATCGTCAGCTATCTGCTGTACGGCTGTTATGACCTGCTCGGACGCTATTACTGCGGACACAAGCTGGCAAAACGTCAGGTGATGCTGGTGTCGTTTATCTGCTATGCCTTCAACCTGACGTTAAGCACCTGGGTGGGCGGCATTGGCATGCGCTATCGACTCTATTCCCGCCTCGGATTACCGGGCAGCACGATCACGCGCATTTTCTCACTCAGCATTACCACCAACTGGCTGGGCTATATTCTGCTCGGCGGGTTTATTTTTACCTTCGGCGTCGTTCAACTGCCCGCACACTGGTATATCGACGAGGCCACACTGCGCATTCTGGGTATCGTACTGCTGCTGATTATTGTCATTTATCTGTGGTGTTGCGCCTTCGCTAAACATCGGCATATCACGATTAAAGGGCAAAAACTGGTGCTGCCATCGTGGAAATTCGCGCTGGCGCAGATGGCCATCTCCGGAGCAAACTGGATGGTGATGGGAGCGATTATCTGGCTGTTATTAGGCCAGGATATCCATTATTTCTTCGTGCTGGGCGTGCTGCTGGTCAGCAGTATCGCCGGGGTTATCGTACATATTCCGGCGGGTATCGGCGTGCTGGAAGCGGTATTCATGGCACTGCTGGCAGGCGAAAATACCTCGCAAGGCACGATCATCGCCGCCCTGCTCGCGTATCGCGTACTGTATTATTTTATCCCGCTGCTGCTGGCGTTGATGTGCTATTTGTTGCTGGAGAGTCGGGCGAAAAAACTGCGGGCAAAAAACGAGAAGGCAATGGCGAAATAACCGTGAAGGTTATTGCCGGATGCGGCGTAACGCCTTATCCGGCCTACTTTCTACGCAACACGGTAGGCCGGATGAGCGCAGCGCCATCCGGCAGCAGAAATTAACGACGATTGCCGAAAATACGCAGCAGCATCAGGAACAGGTTGATAAAGTCCAGATACAGCGTTAACGCCCCAAGGATCGCGTATTTACGCAGGTTGGAACTGTCGCGCAGATCGATTTGCTCGCCGATGTTTTTCAGCTTCTGCGTGTCATAGGCGGTCAGGCCGACAAACACAATCACCCCAATGTAGGTCACCGCCCACATCAGCGCTTCGCTCTTCAGCCAGAAGTTAACCAGCGAGGCCAGCACGATGCCGATCAACGCCATAAACAGCATGTTGCCAAAACCACTGAGATCGCGCTTGGTGGTGTACCCGTACAGGCTCATGATACCGAACATCCCGCCAGTGACCACAAACGTGCTGGCGATAGACGAGTAGGTATAGACGATAAAGATGCTCGACAGCGTCAGCCCGGTTAATGCCGAATAGAGCATAAACAGTGTGGTGGCCATACCGGCGCTGAGCCTTTGCACCATGCCGGAAAGGACAAACACCAGCGCCAGTTGGGCGATGATCAGCCCAAAGAAAGTGATTTTGCTGGAAAAGACAAACGTCATCACCGCCGGCGTGTTCGCCGCATACCAGGCAATAAACGCCGTCAGTAACAACCCGCAGGTCATCCAGCCGTAGACTTGCGCCATATAGGTTTGCAGACCGGAACGGGCCTGCACAATAGAATCGGTTCGTGGGAATCGGTCCATGACAATCTCCTGAATTAGTATGTACCTAAACCAATTGTACTCTACCAGCGTTTTGCTGCTTGCTTATCGCTGTCGCGGGCATCAACCCAACGGTCGCCTTCCGGCGTGGCCTCGCGTTTCCAGAACGGCGCGCGGGTCTTAAGATAATCCATAATAAACTGTCCGGCGTCAAAGGCACTGCTGCGATGCGCGCTGGTCACGCCAACGAAGACTATCTCATCTCCCGGCCACAGCTCACCAATACGGTGGATAACCGTCACGCGGCCCAGCGGCCAGCGTTCACGCGCCTCATCGACGATTTCCGCCAGCGCTTTTTCGGTCATGCCCGGGTAATGTTCCAGCGTCAATGCCTGCACGCTGTCCCCGAGATTGTGATTACGCACTTTACCGGTAAACGTGACCACCGCGCCGTCTTCATCGCGCGCTGCCAGCCAGGGATATTCTTCCCCCACGCTAAACGGCGCAGGCCCAACAACAATTCGCGTTTCAGCCATCTCAGCCTCCGGTTACCGGTGGGAAGAAGGCCACTTCATCACCTGCGTTGAGGGGATGGTCGAAGCTCACCAGCGTCTGGTTGACGGCCGCCAGCAGCTTGCCATCTTCTAAAGCCAGCGCCCAACGATCGCTTTGCGCAGCCAGATGCTGGCGCAAGGCTTCCACCGTGGGAAAATCTGCCGCGACCTCTAACGTATCTGCGTTCACCAGTTCTCGCACCTGGGCAAAGAAAAGCACCTTAATCATCTGCATCCACCTTAAAATCGCCCGACTTGCCGCCGCTTTTCGCCAGCAGACGTACCGGACCAATCACCATATCCTTTTGAACCGCTTTGCACATGTCGTAGATGGTCAGCGCCGCCACCGATGCTGCGGTTAACGCTTCCATTTCGACGCCTGTTTTCCCGGTCAGTCGGCACAGCGATTCAATGCGCACACGGTTGTGTTCCGGCTCGGCGCGCAGATTAACCTCAACCTTGCTGAGCATCAGCGGGTGACACAGCGGGATAAGATCCCAGGTACGCTTGGCGGCCTGGATACCGGCAATACGTGCGGTCGCGAAAACATCGCCTTTATGGTGGCTGCCGTCGATAATCATCGCCAGGGTTTCGCTACGCATAGTGACGAAGGCTTCGGCGCGCGCTTCACGTACGGTTTCGGCTTTGGCGGAAACATCCACCATGTGCGCTTCGCCAGCGGCGTTAATATGAGTCAGTTGCGACATACTTATTTCTTCAAATGGGGGTGGAAGTTACACGGACGCGTACGGGCATCGAGCTGCGGCGCAATGATATTTTCCCAGGCAGTGCGACACGCTTTGGTCGACCCCGGCATGGCAAAAATCAGCGTTTTATTGGCCACACCGGCAATCGCGCGTGATTGCAACGTCGCGGTGCCAATCTCTTCAAAGGAGAGCATGCGGAACACTTCGCCAAACCCTTCGACTTCACGGTCGAACAGCGGCAGCAGCGCTTCTGGTGCCTGGTCGCCTTCGGTCAAACCGGTACCGCCGGTAATCAGCACCACTTGCACATCGTCGCTGGCAATCCAGGCGGAAACCTGGGCGCGGATGGCATAGCGGTTCTCTTTAACAATCGCCTTGTCTACAATCTGATGACCCGCCTCCAGCGCACTGTCGCGCAGATAATGGCCGGAGGTATCGTCCTCTTCGCCACGACGGCTGGAAACAGTAAGAATAGCAATGCGTGTCGGGATAAATTCAGCGCTTACCTGACTCATGAAAAACTCCTTTTAGCGATCAGCCGCCAATGTAAGATAAGTTTTGCGTAATACCGGTATTGTTCTGATGCAGGAAGTGGGTCTGTTTTTTCTCCAGCAGCGCGCTTGAGATACGTTCTTCCAGCGCAGACTGCTGAGCGTCATCTTCCAGCAAATCACGCAGGCTGACCCCGCCTTCACCGAATAAGCACAGATGCAGTTTGCCGACAGAAGAGACGCGCAGACGGTTGCAGGTGGCGCAGAAGTCTTTCTCATACGGCATGATCAGACCGATTTCACCCGCATAATCGGGATGACAGAAAACCTGCGCCGGACCGTCGCTGCGCTGGCGTAGCTGATGGATCCAGCCGCGACGCAGCAGTTCATCGCGCAGTACCTGGCCGGAGATATGGTGTTTACGGAAGAGAGAACTGCCTTCGCCGGTTTCCATCAGCTCAATAAAGCGTAATTGAATCGGACGTGGCTGGATCCAGGCGAGAAAGGTGTCCAGTTGATGGTGGTTTACATCGCGCATCAGCACGGTGTTCACTTTGACTTTCTCAAAACCGGCATCAAAGGCGGCATCAATGCCCGCCATCACCTGTTGAAATTTATCCTGCCCGGTAATGGCATGAAACTGACGGGCGTCAAGGCTGTCGACGCTGACGTTCAGCGCCGTGAGCCCCGCCTCACGCCAGGTGGCGGCATCCCGTGCCAGACGATAACCGTTGGTGGTCACCGCTATCTGGCGGATGGCGTCATTTTCTCGCACGGCGGCGATGATGTCGGTAAAGTCGCGACGCAATGACGGCTCGCCCCCGGTCAGACGCACTTTTTCCGTTCCCAGATTGGCGAACGCACGCGTGACACGACGAATTTCATCAACGGTCAAAAAACCGTTATTGGTGACCCCACCGGGCTTGTAGCCATCCGGCAGGCAGTAGGTGCAACGAAAGTTACACACATCGGTAATCGACAAACGTAAGTAGTAAAACTTACGTGCGAAAGCATCGGTAAGTTGAGAGCCCATGTACACCTTTCCAAATACGGGAGGCGGAGTCATTTCTTCCTGCGCCCTGGTGACAATCTGATGTAAGCCTTGTCACGGCCAAAGCACCGTATCATTTGACCCAGGTGCAGAGGCTAGAGTGTTTATACTCGTCATACGTCGAGTACATGTTGGTTATGCCGATACTAGCGTGTAAATAACAGTTTTGCCATGTACACTTTCGCTATATAATCTTATACATAGCGACATGATCGTGCAATTTCGCTACAGAATAAGCAAAAATCACAGTTTTGCATTGATATACATCATCTTGCTATCAGGTGGATGTCGTCAAAAAGGGGTAGATCGCCTAAATTTATTTTCACACAACACCGCCAGATAATTGCTGAAAACCCGTAATTTACGCTACTGTAACGGCGATCAATTGATATCAGGAATAACTATGCGCACTCGCACGTTGGCGGATCTGGATCGCGTTGTCGCTCTCGGCGGAGGGCATGGATTGGGACGCGTCCTCTCTTCACTGTCTCCTTTAGGTTCACGCCTGACGGGCATTGTCACCACCACCGATAACGGCGGCTCTACCGGTCGAATTCGCCGCTCCGAGGGAGGTATTGCCTGGGGAGATATGCGTAACTGTCTGAACCAGTTAATTACCCAGCCCAGCGTCGCATCCGCGATGTTTGAGTATCGTTTTGGCGGTAATGGCGAACTTTCCGGGCATAACCTCGGAAATCTGATGTTAAAGGCATTAGATCACCTCAGCGTACGGCCTCTGGAAGCAATCAATTTAATTCGCAGCCTGTTGAAAGTTGACGCGCATTTAATTCCGATGTCCGAGCTGCCGGTCGATTTAATGGCTATCGACGATCAGGGACATGAGATTTATGGCGAGGTGAATATCGATCAGCTCACTATCCCGCCTCAGGAACTGATGCTGTCGCCAAAGGTGCCGACCACGCGCGAAGCGGTAGAGGCTATCGCTGAAGCCGATTTGATTCTGATCGGGCCGGGCAGTTTTTACACCAGCTTGATGCCGATCCTGCTGCTCGACGAACTGGCGCAGGCCTTACGTCGCACACCGGCTCCGATGGTCTACATCGGCAATCTGGGGCGTGAATTAAGCCTGCCTGCCGCCAGTCTGACGCTTAACGATAAGCTGACTATCATTGAACAATATGTCGGGAAAAAAGTGATTGATGCGGTGGTTGTCGGGCCAAAAGTGGATGTTTCCGCCGTGAGTGACCGCATTGTGATTCAGGACGTGCTGGAAGCCAGCGATATTCCGTATCGCCACGACCGTCAGCTGTTGCACGACGCGCTGGAAAAAGCGGTGCAAGCGTTAGGCTAGGTGGAATTGCCTGATGGCGCTACGCTTATCAGGCCTACCAACGCGCTCTATCCCGTAGGCCGGATAAGGGATTTATCCCGCATCCGGCACCCACTTACGATGCCGCGATAAACAGCTCGCGCAGCTGGTGCAGCTGATCGCGGATTTGAGCAGCTTCTTCAAACTCCAGGTTCTGCGCGTGCTTCATCATCTGCCCTTCCAGTTCATGGATTTTCTGCTGCAGCGCCTTCGGCGTCATATCCAATTCAACCACCTCGGACTTCGCGCCGGAACGCGACTTGCCTCGGCCCTTGGCTTTGGTCCTGGCAATATTTTGCCCCAGCGCCAGAATGTCGACCACCTTCTTGTTCAGCCCCTGCGGCGTAATACCGTGCTCTTCGTTGTACTGATGCTGCTTCTCACGACGCCGTTCGGTTTCGCCGATCGCCTTCGCCATTGAGGCCGTAATTTTATCGCCGTAGAGGATCGCTTTACCGTTGATGTTACGTGCCGCACGGCCGATAGTCTGGATCAGCGATCGCTCAGAACGCAGGAACCCTTCTTTGTCGGCGTCCAGAATCGCCACCAGAGAGACCTCAGGCATGTCCAGACCTTCTCGTAACAGGTTGATACCCACCAGCACGTCAAACTCGCCCAGACGCAGGTCACGAATGATTTCCATACGTTCCACGGTGTCGATGTCCGAGTGCAGATAGCGCACGCGCTCGCCGTGCTCTTCGAGGTATTCCGTGAGGTCTTCCGCCATCCGCTTGGTTAGCGTCGTCACCAGTACACGTTCGTTGATCGCCGCGCGGATACGAATTTCAGACAGCAGGTCATCGACCTGTGTTGCCACCGGGCGCACTTCAATCACTGGATCCAGCAGGCCGGTCGGTCGTACTACCTGATCAACGACGTCATCGCCGGATTTCTCCAGCTCATAGTTGCCCGGCGTGGCGGAGACATAGATGGTTTGCGGGGCCAGCGCCTCAAACTCTTCAAACTTCAACGGGCGGTTATCCAGTGCTGACGGCAGACGAAAACCGTACTCGACCAGCGTCTCTTTTCGCGCCCGGTCGCCGCGATACATACCGCCGATTTGCGGAATAGTCACGTGGGATTCATCGACCACCAGCAGGCCATCGGCTGGCAGGTAGTCAAACAGCGTCGGTGGCGGCTCGCCAGGCCCGCGCCCGGAGAGATAGCGGGAATAGTTTTCAATGCCCGAACAGTAGCCCAGTTCGTTCATCATCTCCAGATCGAACTGCGTACGCTGGCTTAAGCGCTGTTCTTCCAGCAACTTGTTGTTCGCCAGCAGGTTTTTACGCCGCTCGGCAAGCTCGACCTTAATGTCTTCCATCGCCTGCACAATGCGTTCGCGTGGCGTAACGTAGTGCGTTTTGGGGTAGACGGTAAAGCGTGGAATGCTGGATTCAACCTGCCCGGTCAGCGGGTCAAACAGTGACAAACGCTCCACTTCTTCATCAAATAGCTCCACGCGCAGCGCAATGTCGTCAGATTCTGCCGGGAAGATGTCTATCACTTCACCGCGCACACGGAACGTCCCGCGCTGAAATGCCTGATCGTTGCGGGTATATTGCAGCTCCGCCAGCCGCCGCAAAATGGCGCGCTGGTCGATGATCATGCCGACCGTCAGGTGCAGCATCATTTTCAAATACAGGTCCGGGTCGCCCAGACCATAGATCGCGGAAACCGAGGCCACCACAATAACATCCCGACGCTCCAGCAGCGCCTTGGTCGCCGACAGTCGCATTTGCTCGATGTGTTCGTTGACCGACGCATCTTTCTCGATGAATGTATCAGAACTCGGTACATACGCTTCCGGCTGGTAATAGTCGTAGTAGGAGACAAAATACTCTACCGCGTTATCCGGGAAGAATTCTTTCATCTCGCCATAAAGCTGGGCCGCCAGCGTCTTGTTGGGTGCCAGCACCATGGTTGGCCGCTGGAGGTCCGCAATGACGTTGGCGATGGTGAACGTTTTCCCCGAACCCGTTACGCCCAGCAGCGTCTGATGCGCCAGACCATCCTCCAGCCCTTCTTCCAGGCGACGAATCGCCTCAGGCTGATCGCCAGAGGGTTTAAAAGCGGAATTCAGTTTGAACGGTTTACTCATGAGCAGCTACCTGAAGCAATGGGCGGGCAGGTGTCTAATTTTACTCGCAGCAGTAGATTTTGCCAGTAAAATATACTGGATGAAAAAACAGTAACACACCACAATATTTCTGTTACGCCCCCTTAACCCCCATCACGGCGGGCTAAAATTTCACCGCAGGCAAGATAAAACACCAGCAAAAATGTGTTATCCCCAGACCTATGACTTTTTTAACATTTGTCAAGCCAGCAGATGAAAGTTTTATGGCAACGGATGACACTTCCGCGACAGCCATTGCTTTTATCTAACAATCTGTATTTGAATAACTATTTTCTCAAGCCGTCTTTCGCAGCAATTTAGTCGCAGGCCGCGTCTTCTCTCGCTTACATAGTGTTTTCTAACTCTAATACACAAGGTTATCCACAGGAATAGTGGATAACTGTCTCCAGCCCGTGCTGACTGCCGCCTGGCAGAAACGTATCGATGTCCTTTTTTGGTCGAATAAAAAAAAATTATCGCTAAATTTTGATATTTATCAGCTAACGAAGCGGGCTGGAGCAGTCGAGATCCTGCTCGCATTTTCATCATTTTTTTGCCTGCCCAGGGCGTTAACACGGGCAGGCCACTGCAGACTATCCGCACCAGAATGGCGCCTAAGACAGCGTGCTCAAATCGATATAGCGTCCGGTCTCTGCCTGCTCCGGCGTCTCTGACAGCCACGGGATCTCGCCCAGCAGCGGTGCCGCAAGCGTACGCCTCAGCGTCGCCATGTATTCAGCGTGACGCTTCCCTGGCGGGGTTACGTCATTGGCAACCCAGCCGACCAGCGTCAGCCCGGCCTGGCGTATCGCCTGCGCGGTCAGGAGGGCATGATTGATACAGCCGAGCTTCACGCCCACCACCAGAATCACCGGCAGCTGTTCCGCTTGCACCCAGTCGGCAAAGCTCAGCGTCGGCGAAAGCGGGGTCAACCATCCCCCGGCCCCTTCTACCAGCACCCAGTCGGCCTGTTTCTCCAGGGCGCGTAAACCGGCAGACATCACCGGGGCCTGAATCGGTCGCCCTTCATCGGCGCTGATAATATGTGGTGACGTGGGTTCGGCGAAGGTATACGGATTGATGGCCGCATAGTCCACTGCCAACGTACTGTTCCGCTGCAACGCCAGGGCATCGCTGTTGCGCAGGCCGTCTGCCGTCATTTCACTGCCCGAGGCGACCGGCTTGTAGCCCACGGTCCGATAGCCCAACTGTCCTGCCGCCTGTAACAATGCACAGCTGGCGATGGTTTTACCGACCTCGGTGTCCGTCCCGGTGACAAAATACGTTTTAGTCACGTTGAATCACTCCCAAAAAAAGATGGTACGTCAGCGGGTATTTCCCCTGTTTCTGAGGCCAGGCTAACTGTAACTGTTGCAGCTGTGAGCGGGTCAGCACACGCTGTTCGCGACCTTCATGCAAATGCGTCGCGCCAATGCCTTTGAGCGAACGCATGGCGCTTAGCGCATCGTCAAACCACAGCGTGACGGCCTGCATCTGATACTCAACCTCCCAGCCGTGCAGCGCGTTTTCCAGCTGTTCGACGGGTAAAAAACGGTTGGCGTGCGCCCGGTTATCCACCGCCTGCCACGCCTGACGCAGTTCCGGCATCGAGCCATGCGCCAGGGTGCTGAAGGCCACTGTCCCGCCGGGGCGCACGACCCGGTAGAGTTCGCCTAATGCGTCGCGTAAATCGCCGCACCATTGCACGGCCAGATTGCTCCAGGCCAGGTCAAACGTCGCAGTATCCTGCGGAATGGCCTCAATATCGGCCAGCAGATAATGGTGCGCCGCATCGTGCCGCTGGGCTTGCGCCAGCATGGGCGCAGACAAATCCAGGGCGCTGACCTCGCTCCCCTGCTCTCGCCAGTAGCGACTCATGCGACCTGGCCCGCAGCCGGCATCCAGCACGCGGGCATACTGCCGCCCCGCCAGCCGCGCCAGTAACGCATCGGCGCTTTGACGCTGTAATTCAGCGTGTTGTTCGTAGTGGGAGGCAGCGCGTCCGAACGCGGCGGCAATCGCCTGCTTATCAACCTGCGTCATGCAGCACCTCCAGCAAGCGGTCGATATCCTGAGCTTCATGCGCCTGAGTCAGCGTCAGTCGCAGTCTGGCAGTACCAACCGGCACGGTAGGTGGCCGGATTGCCGTCACCCAGCAACCCCGATCGCGTAACGTCTGCGCCAGCTGCAACGCTTTTTGGTTATCGCCGACGATCAGTGGCTGAATGGCGCTGTCTGACTGTGCCAGCAGCAAATCAGGGTTCGTCATACCGGCACGAAAACGCTGGATAAGCATCGCCAGCTTTTCCCGGCGCTCGTCGCCTTCGCGATTGCGGATCACCGCCAGCGCGGCGCGCAACGCCTGAGCCTGCGCCGGGGGCATACTGGTGCTGTAAATCAGATGGCGAGCAAACTGCAGCAGATAATCGGCCACGCTGTCAGAGCAGAGAATGGCCGCCCCGCTGACGCCAAAGCCTTTGCCGAAGGTCACCACCAGCAGCTCGGGCTTGACCTGCTGCTGCCAGCACGAGCCGCGTCCTTCCTCACCGGTGACGCCAATACCGTGGGCATCATCCACCAGCAGCCACGCCTCCTGGCGCTGCGCTTCGGCGTGGATTTGCGCCAGCGGCGCGCTGTCGCCGTCCATGCTGAATACACCTTCGGTGACCACCAGCTGTTGCCCCGGACAGGGAGCCGCCAGCAGACGAGCTAAATGCTGAGTGTCGTTATGGGTAAAGCGGCGCAGCATGGCCGGGCTCAGACTGGCGGCCTCCAGCAGCGAAGCGTGGCTGAGTCGGTCTGCAACAATGCGATCCTGTTTACCCATCAGCGCGGCAATCACCGCCTGATTGGCGGCAAACCCGGAGGTAAACAGCAGCGCGCGTGAATAACCCAGCCATTGTGCCAGTTCGTCTTCCAGCGCCTGATGCGCTATGGAATAACCGCTGACATGCCCTGATCCGCCGCTGCCGACGCCAAATCGGTCGGCCCCTTGCTGCCACGCACAGACGATCTGCGGATGGTGGCTTAGCCCAAGGTAATCGTTACTGGAAAAATTCAGATATTGACGACCATCTGCCTGCAGCCAACGCCCGGCGCCCTGCGTCACCGCATGACGACGGCGCAGAGCATCGGCAGAACGACGCGCCGCCAGCGCATCGTCAATTTTTTGCTGCCAGGTCATACCGTTGCCGCGTTGTAGTAATCGTCAGTGTCTGGAGTGCGCAGGGCCTGTTCCAGACGCTGCTGCTGTTCGTTATCGCCCGCCAGCACCGCCGTTTGCTGGGGATTCAGGCCCAGCTTGCGGAACAGCAGCAGGTCTTTATCTTCGTTCGGGTTCGGCGTGGTCAGCAGTTTACAGCCGTAGAAAATCGAGTTAGCCCCGGCCATAAAGCACATGGCCTGGGTCTGTTCGTTCATTTGTTCGCGTCCTGCAGACAGACGGACATACGAGGTCGGCATCATGATGCGCGCCACGGCGATGGTGCGGATAAAATCAAACGCATCCACATCGTCATTATCCGCCAGCGGCGTGCCCTTCACCTTCACCAGCATATTGATGGGGACGCTTTCCGGCGGAGTGGGCAGGTTTGCCAGTTGCAGCAGCAACCCGGCGCGGTCAGTGACCGTTTCGCCTAAGCCGACAATGCCGCCAGAGCAGACTTTAATCCCGGCTTCACGCACTTTATCCAGCGTATCCAGGCGTTCCTGATATGAACGGGTAGTGATGATATTGCCGTAAAACTCCGGCGAGGTGTCGAGGTTGTGGTTGTAGTAGTCGAGACCCGCGCTGGCCAGACGCTGCGCCTGCGTTTCATCCAGCGTACCCAGCGTCATACAGGCTTCCAGCCCCAGTTCTTTCACGCCCTGCACCATTTGTTCCAGGTAAGGCATATCGCGCTCGTGTGGATTCTTCCACGCCGCGCCCATGCAGAAACGGGTTGAACCGGCTTGTTTGGCCTTACGCGCAGAGTCCAGTACCTGCTCAACTTCCATTAAACGCTCGGTTTCCAGACCGGTTTTATAGCGGGAACTTTGTGGGCAATATTTGCAGTCTTCCGGACAAGCGCCGGTTTTTATCGACAACAACGTACTGACCTGTACCTGCTGCGGGTCAAAGTGCTGACGGTGGATCTGTTGCGCTTCAAACAGCAGATCCAGCAGTGGTTTTTCAAATAATTCGGTAACTTGCGACATTGTCCAGCGAGAAGAATGAGCCATATTGGTGTTCGTTTCATTTTGAGTTTCGTGTAGACTCGTAAACCTAAATCTTTTTAATTTGGTTTACAAGTCGATTATGACAACGGACGATCTTGCCTTTGACCAACGCCATATCTGGCACCCTTACACCTCGATGACCTCCCCGCTGCCGGTGTATCCGGTAGCGCGCGCTGAAGGTTGTGAACTGATTTTAGCCAGCGGCGAGAGACTGATTGACGGGATGTCGTCCTGGTGGGCGGCGATCCACGGTTACAATCACCCGCAGCTGAACGCCGCGATGAAAACGCAAATCGACGCCATGTCACACGTGATGTTTGGCGGTATTACCCATGCTCCAGCCATTGCACTGTGCCG
>OJJJ01000676.1_pt1 | contig 13682 bp, 12 predicted proteins | sample 1596311 | NCBI WGS metagenome assembly OJJJ01 (sample SAMEA4350140, study PRJEB24818) | metagenome | biome: human; feature: gut; material: faeces | place: Denmark | collected 2013-09 | reverse complement strand
GTCCAATACCACTTCTGATGGACGGCAAAGGCGTGTTCCAAGTGGCGTAACGACAATCGGACGGTTGATCAAAATGGGATGACTTAGCATTGCCTCTATCAATTCTTCATCGGTGAAACGGTCTTCTGTTAAACCAAGTTGCTCGTATGGTTCAACATTTTTTCGTAGCAACGCACGAACACTGATCCCCATCGCGCTAATCAATTCCTTGAGTTTATCCCTGTCTGGAGGTGTTTCCAGATAGAGAATCACAGTTGGCTCAACACCGCTATTTTGAATTAAAGCCAGCGTATTACGGGATGTTCCACATGCTGGATTGTGGTAAATGGTTATGTCAGTCATGATTATTCTCTTATCTTACAGGGAAAACGACAGGCGCAATGCCAGCGCACTAAGGGTAACGAACAGCACAGGCAGCGTCATAATCACGCCTACGCGGAAGTAGTACCCCCAACTTATTTTTATGCTTTTCTGTTCAAGGACATGCAACCAAAGCAGCGTTGCAAGACTTCCTATGGGTGTGATTTTTGGTCCCAGATCGCAGCCAATCACGTTGGCATAGATCATCGCTTCCTTGATAATCCCTGATGCCATACTTCCATCTATCGACAAAGCACCAATCAAAACAGTGGGCATGTTGTTCATGATGGATGACAAGAACGCAGCTAAGAAGCCAGTTCCCAGCGTAGCGGCCCAGATACCTCTATCAGCAAGCTGGTTTAGAACACCCGAAAGATGTTCGGTTAGTCCTGCATTACGCAGACCATAAACAACCAGGTACATACCGAGCGAGAACACTACAATCTGCCAGGGCGCACCACGCAACACCTTGCCCGTATTAATCGAATGCCCTCGTTTGGCAACAAGAAAAAGTATTAAAGCCCCTGCTGCTGCAATCGCACTTACAGGTATTCCGAGAGGTTCGAGTACAAAAAAACCTATTAAGAGAAGCAATAGCACTATCCAACCAGTTCTGAACGTTGCCAGATCTTTGATAGCTTCTGCTGGCGCTTTTAACCGGGACAATTCATAAACGGCTGGAATGTCTTTACGGAAGAAGAGATGAAGTACCGCAAGCGTGGCAGCAATCGCCGCAAGGTCTACCGGAACCATCACGGAAGCGTAATCACTGAACCCAAGTTTGAAGAAGTCAGCGGAAACAATGTTCACAAGATTAGATACGATCAGCGGTAAACTTGCAGTATCAGCTATAAACCCGGCTGCCATAACGAAAGCCAGCGTTGTTTCTTTACTGAATCCCAACGCCAGTAGCATAGCAATAACAATCGGTGTAAGAATCAGCGCGGCTCCATCGTTAGCAAACAGAGCAGCAACAGCGGCCCCCAGCAACACTATGTAGGTAAATAGCAGCCGCCCACGTCCATTACCCCATCGGGCAACATGTAAAGCGCACCATTCAAAGAAGCCAGACTCATCAAGCAGTAAGCTGATGATGATAACCGCGATAAAGGCTGCGGTAGCATTCCATACAATGTGCCATACAACCGGGATGTCACTTATTTGTATAACCCCCGTAACCAAAGCCAGCACCGCACCAATTGAGGCAGTCCAGCCAATACTAAGCCCGCGAGGTTGCCAAATCACAAAGAAGATGGTTAGTGCGAAGATTGCTCCTGCCAATAACATTCCGAACCCCTTAAACACATTCGATTTAGTGAATGTATTTTTGTTATCATCCGCAAACAGCGGTATTTACGTTATTCAAAGATTGTCGTACTTCATCGCGCTGGCTACTCCAGGCAGTATCGATGATTGAAGCTGCCCATGCAGCCATGTGTGGTGAAAGACGATAATAGATCCATTTACCTTCTCGGCGATCCAGCACCAATCCGGCATCCCTTAGCAAAGCAATGTGGCGTGAAACCTTTGGCTGAGATTGGTTAGTGACCGAACATAGCTCGCAAACACACAACTCCCCAGCCTCACGCAGTAATAGAATAATCGTCGTGCGTGTCTCGTCTGCAAGTAGCTTGAAAAGTTGAACAGGTAACATCTGTAAGCAGCCTCAGATAAAAACGAATACATATGTTAATCCGCATGTGTTAAAAGTAAAGCATAGTGTACAAACTCTGGAGTAAAGCCATGAAGACATTCCCCGCTCTTAATACTGATTGCTTTGATGCAACCATAGCTGAAAAGGTCGGAGGTACAGCCATCCCTCCTCGCTTTCTTCTCCTTTACGGCTCAGTACGTCAGCGATCTTTTAGTCGATTTAGTGCCGAAGAAGCCGGGCGATTGCTTACGGAAATGGGTGCTGAAGTGAAAATTTTTAATCCTTCTGGTTTACCACTTCCTGACGATGCTCCTGAAACACATCCAAAGGTGCAAGAGCTACGGAGTTTGGTTCGGTGGTGTGATGGCATGGTGTGGAGTTCGCCAGAGCGACATGGCGCGATGAGTAGCATTCTGAAAGCCCAAATAGACTGGATTCCTTTAACAGAAGGAGCGATTCGCCCTTCCCAGGGAAAAACTTTGGCAGTGATGCAAGTTTGCGGTGGTTCCCAATCGTTTAACGCAGTTAACCAAATGCGTGTCCTTGGACGCTGGATGAGGATGTTTACTATCCCTAACCAATCATCGGTAGCAAAAGCATGGCAAGAGTTTGATGATGATGGACGAATGAAACCATCTTCTTATTACGACCGCATTGTTGATGTGATGGAGGAACTATTCAAAATCACACTGATTTTGAAAAACCATACTGAATACCTTGCTGACCGCTACAGCGAAAGAAAAGAAAATCACGAACAACTCTCTATCCGGGTGAATCAGCGGAAAATTTAAAAAATTGGTAAAGATAGCTGGTAATTGAAACCATAAAACCCGTTGGTGGGACAGCTTTACCAGTTTATGCCATCAACCACTGGAAGTAAGTCCCTCAGCGGTGGCCTATGTGTATACCGTGCTGTGATACCTAACGATTGAGTTCGGGAGTGTCCGACGCAAAACTGCACCATCACGGGCATCGCTTTTGTCATTGCCTCTGAAATAAAAGTATGACGAAGGGCATGGATCACCCTCTTTTGTCCAAATTCATTAAATTTTTGTATGTTGCAATCGGCCATGATGCTGTTCCACTCAAGCCCGATCTGCTCATACGTCGGTAAATCACCGAAAACAGGATCAGTGGGTTTGAGCGATTTAACACGCGCCAAAAGTAACTTTTCTGAGGTCTTGTTTAACGGTATCTGCCGCACAGCCTGTTCAGTTTTCCCGCCGTCAATGAAGACATACCAACGCCGTGTTTCTTCATCTTCGCGAATGTGCTCTTTACGGATAGCAGCAATTTCGCCCCGGCGTGCTCCGGTATAAATCAGAGTCAGGAAATAATCACGTCGCCAATCTTTGCAAGTATTCAAATACGTTACAAGGCGTTGCATCTCAGGTTTTGAGTAAGAGCCGCCCTTGTTCTCCGTTACCTCGTATTTGATCCCTTCTGTGGGGGCTTTCTCTAAAATGTCCTTTTCATCTTTCAGGAAGACTTTGAAGAACGAGGAATAAATCTTGAGATGCTTTTGGACGTTAGCGCTGCTCATCAAATCCTCTTCCGGTACATCAAAATCAATACACTCCGTAAGCGTCATTTCGGAATAAGGTTTTTTATTTCGACGGGGAAGATTTTCAATAATGGTTATAGTTTGCCGTATGTGCTGCTTCGTGATCACTCCGACAGGAAGATCACCGATAACATGCAACAACACATTATAGAAGCGCTGGTTTTCGTTGGCGACAGCCGCCACCCAGTCCTTTCCTTTTTCAGTGGTAAACATTTTCCATGAAACAGAAAGCAGAGGCGTATCGTTACTTTCAGACTCAACCGTTGGCGCTACAGCATGTTTAGCTGCTGGCTTCTTCAATCGCTCGGCTTCTGTCAGCTTGAATTGCATCTCTTCGACCAAAGAGCGATATCGAACAAGATCACCAGAATAGAAAGCGTCGTAGGCTTGGTGGAGCATAGCCTGATGTAAATCAATCTGCCCCGCCACATCGTAAGCCTGTTCAACATCACGTTGATCAAAGGAAACCTTCTTCATCAGCAAAGTGGCAAGAAGCATCCGCGCCGTTGAATCATCACCGTTATACACTCGGTTCAGATGTATCTCAGCAAGGCCTTTAGCCTCTGTAACGTTGGCAGTCGGGGATGCATCTGGATCGATCTTGCGTTGCATCCGTCCAAGTTCCGGCATTCGTTTAGCTTCATCAACACCCATCCTAAGCCAGTCCAACAGATAAGTGTCGAAATCGCGCTGAGTGGCTTCCCTGAAACCGTCAATGTGCATTTTGAACTGTTCGATGGACAGCGAACCATTTTGAACAAGGGGGATGTATGCACTAAGACGTGACATTGTAACCCCGACCGCTTGCAATGAATCTGTGCCAAGGCTACGACGGAAAAATGTTCCGTCGGGAAGTCGAAAGTTGATGTAGTAGACGTTACCGCGCTTCGTCGTGAATCGAGGAGTCTTGTTGTACACTCTGTTCCTCATTGCGTTACCCATTTTGTTATACATTTCATGGAGTTAACGCTAACACTTTGATTTGATTCGGTGATTTTTCGCCTTCACAGGCGTCGAATCAGGTCAAAACGGAACTGCGCCCCATTTTGATGGCCGCGTAGTATAGCTGCTTACACCTTTACAAGAAAGGCTTAACATCGCCCACGCCTTCACGAATTACTTCTGGCGCATCATCGGTCAGGTCCACTACCGTCGTCGGCTGCTGGCCGAGATAGCCACCATGAATAATCAGTTCCACCACCTTCTCCAGACGATCTTTGATCTCTTCCGGATCAGACTCGGTAAATTCACTGCCTGGCAGCATCAGCGAGGTGGAGAGCATCGGCTCACCCAGCGTCTCCAGCAGCGCCTGCGCAATCGGGTTAGACGGTACGCGCATCCCGATGGTTTTGCGCTTTTCCTGCAGCAGACGACGCGGCACCTCTTTCGTCCCTTTCAGGATGAACGTGTAGTTGCCGGGCGTGTTATTTTTGATCAGCCGAAACGCCACGTTGTCGACATAAGCATAGGTCGACAGTTCGGAGAGATCGCGGCACATCAGGGTAAAATTATGGCCATCCGGTAGCTGGCGAATACGGCAAATGCGCTCCATTGCCCCTTTGTCTTCAATTTTACAGCCCAGCGCGTAGCCAGAATCGGTCGGGTAGACGATCACGCCCCCTTTGCGAACAATCTCCACGGCCTGGTTAATCAGGCGTGGCTGTGGGTTATCCGGATGGATATAGAAAAACTGACTCATACTTCCCTCTCTTCAATTTGCTGTGGCTGTTCCCAGAGCTGCCAGACAGGCTCCACGCCTGCGGGTAACCAGAGCTTGCGCCCCAGTTCGATCCACGCGCAGGGCTGGTGGAAATCAGAACCCTGTGACCCAAGCAGGCCGAACTGGCGGGCATAGGTCGCGAGCTGTGAACGCTCATTGGGAGCCTGCTGACACTGGGCGACTTCCATCGCCTCACCGCCGCATTCGGCAAAGTGCGCCAGCAGTCTTTTCAGCCATTTAGCAGAAAGATTATACCGCCCCGGATGGGCCAGCACTGCCTTACCGCCAGAATGATGAATCACATCAATAGCTTGTTTTATTGTACACCACTGTGGCGGAACGTATCCGGTTTTCCCGCGCGCCAGATACCGTTTAAAAACATCCGCCATTGTGGTTGCCTTCCCCGCGTCGACGAGGAAACGGGCGAAATGGCCCCGCGTGACCGCCCCGCCGTTCGCCAGTTTGCGTGCGCCTTCCAGCGCACCGGGAATATGCGCTTTCTCAAGACGCTCACCGATCATCTCCGCACGCTGGTTGCGGCGTATTTTTTGTTCCTCTAAAAAGGCACGCAGTGCCGGATGTTCTGTATCGATGTTCAGGCCCACAACATGTATTTCATGATTTTCCCAGAGGGTCGAGATTTCAACGCCGGAAACCAGGTTGAGTGCGAGCCCACTGCGGGCAATCTCCGCGCGGGCGGCGGGGATCGCATCTGTCGTATCGTGATCGGTTATTGCCAGCGTGCCGACACGCATTTCTACGGCGCGGTGGACCAGGGCTTCGGGCGTCAACAGGCCGTCAGAGGCCTGAGTATGGCTGTGTAAATCATAAATTATGGCGTAGGTAGTATCGCTCAAAGCACTTCCCGTTACAGGTTGGAGACATCCGAAACGCCTATGATAACGACTTGCCGCGAAATTCTGAAATCAAGGGTTGACAACTCGCCATCGAACTAGTTAACTAGTACGCAAGTTCACACGAGAAAGGTATCTGAAAATGACCGCACATTTCACTCTGCATGGCTGGTGGCGTACTTCCTGATTATCGGGCAGTGTCACACGTCTGCAAAATGCAAACAGATACCAGCCCGCTACCAGGCGGGCTTTTTTTTGAACAAAAAATGAGAACAATATAATGCAAACAGCCAAACCACACCTCGAATTGCTGACCTGCGAGGCGGCCTATCGCCACAATCCGACCGCGCTGTTTCATCAGGTCTGCGGTGCCCGTCCGGCAACGCTGCTGCTAGAATCCGCCGATATTGACAGCAAAGACGATCTCAAGAGCCTGCTGCTGGTCGACAGTGCGCTGCGCATTACCGCATTAGGTGACACCGTCACTATAAAGGCATTGTCAGAGAACGGCGCATCGCTGCTGCCTCTGCTGGACGCTACTCTGCCGTCAGGTATCGAAAATGAAAAACACCCGGAAATGCGGATTCTGCATTTCCCGCCGGTCAGCCAGCTGCTGGATGAAGACGCCCGCCTGTGCTCCCTGTCCGTTTTCGACGCCTTCCGCCTGCTGCAAAATCTGGTGTCCGTGCCGGAAGATGAACGTGAAGCGATGTTCTTCGGCGGGCTGTTTGCTTACGACCTGGTCGCCGGTTTCGAAGATTTACCGGAGACTGAACAGGGCAACCGCTGCCCGGACTACTGTTTCTATCTGGCCGAAACCCTGCTGGTAATCGACCATCAGAAAAAATACACCCGCATCCAGGCCAGCCTGTTCACACCGTCTGCGTCGGAGAAACATCGTCTCGAACACCGTATTGCACAACTGCAGCAGCAGATGACGGAAGCCCCACCCGCACTGCCAGTGCAACGTGTCGAACAGATGAAGTGCGACGTAAACCAGACTGACGATCAGTACGGTGCCGTAGTTCGCCAGATGCAAAAAGCAATTCGCGCCGGGGAAATTTTCCAGGTTGTGCCGTCCCGCCGTTTCTCACTGCCCTGCCCGTCGCCACTGGCGGCCTACGACGTGCTGAAAAAGAGTAACCCAAGCCCGTACATGTTCTTTATGCAGGACAACGATTTCACCCTGTTTGGCGCGTCACCGGAAAGTTCCCTGAAATACGACGCCACCAGCCGCCAGATTGAGATCTACCCGATTGCCGGCACCCGCCCACGCGGTCGTCGCGCCGATGGATCACTGGATCGCGATCTCGACAGCCGTATCGAACTGGAAATGCGTACCGACCATAAAGAGCTGTCCGAGCACCTGATGCTGGTAGACCTGGCACGTAACGATCTGGCGCGCATCTGCACACCGGGCAGCCGCTACGTGGCGGATCTGACCAAAGTTGACCGCTACTCCTTCGTGATGCATCTGGTGTCCCGCGTGGTGGGAGAACTGCGCAGCGACCTCGATGTGCTGCACGCCTACCGCGCCTGCATGAATATGGGCACCCTGAGTGGCGCGCCAAAAGTGCGCGCGATGCAGTTGATTGCCGAAGCCGAAGGTCGCCGTCGCGGCAGCTACGGCGGCGCGGTGGGTTACTTCACCGCACACGGTGATCTGGATACCTGCATCGTAATCCGCTCCGCCTACGTGGAAGACGGCATTGCCACCGTCCAGGCGGGTGCCGGGATTGTTCTTGATTCTGTTCCGCAGTCTGAAGCTGACGAAACCCGCAGTAAAGCACGTGCGGTATTGCGTGCCATCGCGACCGCTCACCATGCACAGGAGATTTTCTGATGGCTGACATTCTGCTGCTCGATAATATCGACTCCTTTACTTACAACCTGGCAGATCAGCTGCGTGCGAATGGTCATAACGTCGTTATCTATCGCAACCACGTACCGGCGCAAACGCTGATCGACCGTCTGGCTACGATGCAAAACCCGGTGCTGATGCTCTCCCCTGGGCCCGGCGCACCGAGTGAAGCAGGCTGTATGCCGGAGCTGTTGACCCGTATGCGTGGCAAGCTGCCAATTATTGGCATCTGCCTCGGCCACCAGGCCATTGTGGAAGCCTATGGCGGCTACGTTGGTCAGGCCGGTGAGATCCTGCACGGCAAAGCCTCCAGTATTGAACATGACGGCCAGGCGATGTTCGCCGGGCTGCCAAACCCGCTGCCCGTGGCGCGTTATCACTCGCTTGTTGGCAGCAACATTCCGGCCGGACTGACCATCAATGCCTCGTTTGAAGGGATGGTGATGGCGGTGCGTCACGATACCGATCGCGTCTGCGGTATGCAGTTCCACCCGGAATCGATCCTGACCTCTAACGGCGCGCGCCTGCTGGAGCAGACGCTGGACTGGGCGTTACAGAAACTGGAACAGACCAATACCCTGCAGCCGATACTGGAAAAACTGTATCAGGCACAGACCCTGAGCCAGCAGGAGAGCCACCAGCTCTTCTCCGCCGTGGTGCGCGGCGAGCTGAAACCTGAACAGCTGGCGGCCGCGCTGGTGAGCATGAAAGTGCGTGGCGAAAGCCCGCAGGAGATTGCCGGTGCCGCGACGGCCCTGCTGGAAAATGCCGCTCCGTTCCCGCGTCCGGACTATCCGTTTGCGGATATTGTCGGCACAGGTGGTGACGGCAGCAACAGCATCAATATCTCCACCGCCAGTGCGTTCGTTGCAGCGGCCTGTGGACTGAAGGTAGCGAAACACGGTAACCGCAGCGTCTCCAGCCGTTCCGGATCTTCTGACCTGCTGGCCGCGTTCGGCATCAACCTGGACATGCAGGCCGAACGTTCGCGTGAAGCGCTGGATGACCTGGGCGTTTGCTTCCTGTTCGCGCCGAAATATCACACCGGTTTTCGTCACGCGATGCCGGTTCGCCAGCAGCTTAAAACCCGCACACTGTTTAACGTGCTGGGCCCGTTGATTAACCCGGCGCACCCGCCGCTGGCGCTGATTGGCGTATACAGCCCTGAGCTGGTGCTGCCGATTGCAGAAACGCTGCGCGTGCTGGGTTACCAGCGTGCCGCCGTCGTTCACAGCGGAGGCATGGATGAGGTGTCGCTTCATGCGCCAACGCTTGTTGCCGAACTGCGCGACGGTGAAATCCTGAGCTATCAGCTGGAAGCGTCCGACTTCGGCTTAGCCCCGTATCATCAGGAAGCGCTGGCGGGTGGGACGCCTGAAGAAAACCGTGACATTCTGACGCGCTTATTACAAGGTAAAGGTGAGGTCGCCCATGAGGCTGCCGTGGCTGCCAACGTCGCCATGCTGATGCGTTTGCATGGTGAGGAAGATCTGAAGGCCAACGCCCAAAAAGTTCTGGACGTACTGCGCTCCGGTGCAGCTTACGATCGCGTTACCGCACTTGCGGCAAGAGGGTAAAGAATGCAGACCGTTTTAGCGAAAATCGTTGCCGATAAGGCCATCTGGGTAGAAGCCCGCAAGCAACAACAGCCGCTTGCCAGTTTTCAGAACGATGTGGTGCCAGCTACACGCCGTTTTTATGATGCCCTGCAGGGTGCGCGTACCGCGTTCATCCTGGAGTGTAAAAAAGCCTCTCCGTCGAAAGGCGTGATCCGTGACGATTTCGACCCGGCGCGCATTGCCGGTATTTATAAGCATCATGCGTCAGCCATCTCCGTGCTGACGGATGAAAAATATTTCCAGGGCAGCTTTGATTTTCTGCCGATTGTCAGCGGTATCGCGCCGCAGCCCATTTTGTGCAAAGACTTTATCATCGACCCGTATCAGATCTGGCTGGCGCGTTTTTACCAGGCCGACGCCTGCCTGCTGATGCTCTCGGTGCTTGACGACGAACAGTATCGCCAGCTTTCGGCGGTGGCACACAGCCTGAACATGGGCGTGCTGACCGAAGTGAGCAATGAAGAAGAGCTGGAGCGAGCGATTGCGCTGAAAGCCAAAGTGGTCGGCATCAATAACCGCGATCTGCGAGACCTGTCGATTGATCTGAACCGCACACGCCAGCTGGCTCCGCTCCTCGGGCCTGGCGTGACGGTGATCAGCGAATCTGGCATCAACAGCTACGCCCAGGTGCGTGAGCTGAGCCATTTTGCCAACGGTTTCCTGATTGGCTCGGCGATGATGGCACACGACGATCTCAACGCCGCAGTACGCCGTGTCTTACTCGGTGAGAACAAGGTATGTGGATTAACCCGTGAAGAGGATGCACAAGCCGCGTATGAGGCAGGTGCGATTTACGGCGGGCTGATCTTTGTGGGCACCTCTCCTCGTGCCGTGACGGAAGAACAGGCACGTAAGGTAATAGCAGCCGCGCCGCTCAGCTATGTGGGCGTCTTCCGTAATGCCGATATCACCGATGTTGTCGCAAAAGCCGAAGCGTTATCTCTGGCTGCAGTGCAACTGCACGGTGATGAAGACCAGGCGTATATCAATGCCCTGCGCGAGGCTCTCGCACCTCAGGTGCAGATCTGGAAAGCGCAAAGCGTTGGCGAGACATTGCCCGCGCGTAACTTGAATCATGTTGATAAATACGTGCTCGACAACGGCCAGGGCGGTACGGGCCAGCGATTTGACTGGTCACTGCTGAACGGCGAAGCGCTGGACAATGTCCTGCTCGCGGGCGGGTTAAGCCCGGATAACTGTGTGGACGCGGCGAAAACCGGCTGCGCAGGCCTCGATTTCAATTCAGGCGTAGAGTCCCAACCGGGAGTGAAAGATGCCAGCAAACTGGCCTCAGTATTTAAAACTCTGCGTGCATATTAAGGAAGAAAAGATGACGACATTACTAAACCCGTATTTTGGTGAGTTCGGTGGGATGTACGTCCCGCAAATCCTGATGCCCGCGCTGCGCCAGCTGGAAGACGCGTTCGTGAGCGCGCAGAAAGACCCGGCGTTTCAGGCCGAATTTACCGACCTGCTGAAAAACTACGCGGGCCGCCCTACCGCGCTGACAAAATGCCGTAATCTGACGGAAGGCACAAAAACCACGCTGTACCTTAAGCGTGAAGATTTGCTCCACGGCGGCGCGCATAAAACCAACCAGGTGCTGGGCCAGGCGCTGCTTGCCAAACGCATGGGCAAAACTGAAATCATCGCTGAGACCGGTGCCGGTCAGCACGGTGTGGCCTCCGCTCTCGCCAGCGCCCTGCTCGGCCTGAAGTGTCGCATCTATATGGGGGCAAAAGACGTTGAGCGTCAGTCCCCAAACGTGTTCCGTATGCGCCTGATGGGTGCGGAAGTGATCCCGGTCCACAGCGGCTCCGCGACGCTGAAAGATGCCTGTAACGAAGCGCTGCGCGACTGGTCTGGCAGCTACGACACCGCGCACTACATGCTTGGTACTGCGGCGGGCCCGCACCCGTTCCCGACTATCGTGCGTGAATTTCAGCGCATGATCGGTGAAGAGACCAAAGCGCAGATCCTTGAAAAAGAGGGTCGCCTGCCGGATGCGGTGATCGCCTGCGTCGGCGGTGGTTCTAACGCCATCGGGATGTTTGCAGATTTTATCGATGACACCAGCGTGGGGCTTATCGGCGTGGAACCCGCCGGTCACGGCATTGAATCGGGTGAACACGGCGCGCCGCTGAAGCACGGCCGCGTGGGGATCTACTTCGGTATGAAGTCACCAATGATGCAGACTGACGAAGGCCAGATTGAAGAGTCTTACTCTATCTCTGCCGGTCTGGATTTCCCGTCTGTCGGGCCACAGCATGCTTACCTGAACAGCACTGGTCGTGCGGATTACGTTTCCATTACGGATGACGAAGCGCTGGAAGCCTTTAAAACGCTGTGCCGCAACGAAGGGATTATCCCGGCACTGGAATCCTCGCATGCCCTGGCGCACGCGCTGAAAATGATGAAAGAGAACCCGGAAAAAGAACAATTGCTGGTGGTTAACCTTTCCGGTCGCGGTGATAAAGATATCTTCACCGTTCACGATATTCTGAAAGCACGAGGGGAAATCTGATGGAACGCTACGATAACGCATTTGCACAACTGAAGGCTCGCCAGGAAGGCGCGTTCGTTCCCTTCGTTACTCTGGGCGACCCTGGCCCGGAACAGTCGCTGAAAATTATCGACACCCTGATTGAAGCCGGTGCCGATGCACTCGAATTGGGTATCCCGTTTTCAGACCCGCTGGCAGATGGCCCGACCATTCAGAACGCCACCCTGCGTGCCTTTGCGGCTGGCGTCACGCCAACGCAGTGTTTTGAGATGCTGGCAACGATCCGCCAGAAGCACCCGACCATTCCGATTGGCCTGCTGATGTATGCCAACCTGGTGTTTAACCGTGGCATTGATGAATTTTACGCCGAGTGCGCGCGCGTGGGCGTCGATTCTGTTCTGGTTGCCGATGTGCCCGTTGAAGAGTCGGCCCCTTTCCGCCAGGCGGCAATGCGTCACAACGTAGCCCCCATTTTCATCTGCCCGCCAAATGCGGATGATGAACTGCTGCGCCAGATTGCCTCATACGGACGCGGGTATACTTACCTGCTCTCCCGTGCGGGCGTGACGGGTGCGGAGAACAAAGCGGCGTTGCCTCTGCATCATCTGGTAGAAAAGCTGGCGGAGTACCACGCGGCACCACCGCTGCAGGGGTTTGGTATTTCGTCACCGGATCAGGTGACTGCGGCCATTGACGCGAAGGCAGCCGGTGCCATTTCCGGCTCCGCGATTGTGAAGATCATTGAGAAAAACGTGGATAAACCAGAGCAAATGCTGGCTGAACTCAAAACCTTCATTACCGACATGAAAGCGGCCACACGTCAGGCCTGATGTTAAAAACCGTCTGGCGCGACTGCCAGACGGTTCCTTATCCTCCCCTTAAGGGTTACGTCAAAATTGATCCCATCGATATTCTCGGCGTGAATGACTTTTCAAACCCTGCTGTAAGCGTATGATTCGGTTTCTTTCTGTTTATACCTTCTGAGTTCAGAGGCTTACACATGTCATGGCATACCTTCAAACAGGCTTACCTGGTTAAGTTCTGGTCGCCCGTTCCGGCCGTTATCGCGGCAGGCATTCTTTCTACTTATTATTTCGGCATTACCGGCACATTCTGGGCCGTCACTGGCGAGTTTACCCGCTGGGGTGGTCAGCTATTGCAGCTGGCAGGCGTGCATGCCGAAGAATGGGGTTATTTCAGGCTCATTCATCTCGACGGCACACCGCTGACACGCATCGACGGAATGATGATTATCGGCATGTTCGGTGGCTGTTTTGCCGCCGCACTGTGGGCAAATAACGTTAAACTGAGAATGCCAAAAAGCCGGATTCGCATTTTGCAGGCGGTTAACGGCGGGGTCTTATACCCGGGTGGGGCGGCCGTGGGGCGAGGGGGGGAACACCCCGCCTTTTTTTTGGGGAATTTCCCGGTTTTACTGCACCCGGGGGTCTTTTTCGTGGGGACCCCCCCTTGGTCTTTTTTTTGCGCTCAAATTTCCCCCCTGCCGCTCTGTCCTTTTTCTTTTCAAAATGTTCAAGGGGCGGGGG
>OJJJ01000673.1_pt1:7500-13753 | contig 13753 bp, 9 predicted proteins | sample 1596311 | NCBI WGS metagenome assembly OJJJ01 (sample SAMEA4350140, study PRJEB24818) | metagenome | biome: human; feature: gut; material: faeces | place: Denmark | collected 2013-09 | reverse complement strand
TGTGTATTCGCTCATAGTGACTCATTTTTTCTTATCCTCTTTTATCCTATTTAATTTTTTTCTTTTTTTTTTTTTTTTTTCAAGCAGAAGACGGCATACGAGATTCGCCTTAGTCTCGTGGGCTCGGAATGTGTATAAGAGACAGATATATTCTATATACTCTCTTCTCTCTACCTCTTCTTTATTTTCACAATACCACGCAAATGCCTCCTGCAATCCTTCATAGAAATCTTTCACATCCGGCAACAGTTCCTTCTGTTTTTTGACATCCAGCACATACTCATATGCCGGAAAACAGAAATAGTTTGTCTGACAAACCTGATCCCCGACAAGCCGTGCCCGCAATGGTTCTCCTGCTGCCCGATAGCACAGCTCCACAAAGGTACGAATATCTGTCGCCTCATTTCCTACATTGAAAATATGCTCCTTTGGTTTTTTCTCAAGAATGGCTTCTATCAGTCTGCACAAATCTTCCACGTGGAAAAATTGAAGCTTCTGGCTTCCATCCCCCGGCATATAAAATTTTCTATGCTGCAATGCACAATCAAATACAAAGGCTTCCCGGTAAACATCGTTCATCGACCCATACAGATATGGAGGACGGATTACATAGGCATCCGGCACTTTCTCCATCAAATACTCCTCCGCCTCAATTTTGTCACTTCCATACTTTCTCCAGATAGAATTGTATCCTACCGGCTGCTCCTTCGAAAAAGGCTGCGGCAATGTCTCAGGGTATACCGCACTGGAACTGATCAGGATATAAGTGGAAAATCCCTTCAACCCCGCAAGAAGATTTTTCACATCTTCCTTCGTATATGCAGTAATATCCAACACATGATCAAAGTTTTTCCCCTGCAGCACTCCATTCAGCTGATTCCGGTCTGCCAGATCCACTCGACTCCTGAGACCTGCGGCCTTGATCCCCGGTTCAGCACAGATACCTCATACCCTCGTTTTACAAAATATTCTGCTGCAAATTTACTTACAAAAACCGTTCCGCCTGTAATTAATATTCGTTTTCCCATTTCCATTGTATCCTCTATTGTCCCATTGTTCTTCTTCCGTTATTTTACTTCGTATTTTCTTACTGCTTCCTTTTGCATAACCTCAAACCCTGCACTGGAAGCCAGTCGTAAGATCGCGGTCTTCTTCTTGTGCTTTCTTAACAGACTTTTCAAATTCATCCTTGTTTCCCCCGCTTTTGTATTTGCGAATATTTTAGCATAAAGAAAAAAGTTACATGACATTTTTGGAAACTTAAATATTCCCTAAAATATCATATAACATTTTCCCCTACACTTTTTCTTCGTCAAATTCTATATACTCTTTCTTAATGTAATCTACCACACATCGAAAACGATAGTCCATTTTCATTAGCTTTAAAAGACGTAAGGCATCATAAAATCCAAAGAAATCTTTTTCTTTTCTTTCTAACACGCAGGCGATAATTGTCATGCTCCTTCCCAATGTTCTTCCCTGCCCGGCAGTTAGTGCTGTTTCCAATCTATTCCTACACAATTCTATTGGTCTGGATATCTCTCCCAATTCCTCCAATAATCCAGCCAAGTTTCCCAAAACTAATCCCCACTCTCTTATCATAAATGCTGGATTGCATGAACTCGCCTCATAATTTTTCAGGAGTTTTTCCAAAATCTCCACCGCTTGTATTTTCTTATTCCATTTTTGATATAACAGCGCAATTAAGCTTAAAATATTTTTTTCATTTGCTGTTAAATTGTATGTAAAAATCTCCTTTTCATATCCCATCTCTTCTAAAATAGAAATTAGTCTTTCCACGCCAGCAGCAAATGTCAAATACTGGCGCGAAATTTCTATTCTCACCTTTTCTGTTTCCAAATAATGTCGATTCTCCAAATAATCTAATTCTAGTCGCTTCGATAAGTCTTTCAAAAACCCCTCCGCTTTCTCATACTGAAACCGATGCAAAGCTTTTTCCATCTCAGCTTCCAACAGAATTGCTTCATAATCTTTTGTTGTAATATGTGCTTCAATTCTCCCCCTCTTTCGCTTCATCTTCTCCATCAGCTTTTCAAAAGTTCTATCATTGGGCTTACATTTTCCCCTCTCAATTCTTGACAACTCTTCCCATGTGCAAATTCCATCACACAATTCTTCCATAGTCATACCGCAAGCAAGGCGGTTCTGTCGTATCATTTCATAATCCAATTTAAAGCTTCTGTTGATATCAGAAAACAAACGATAGTTTTCAAAATGCATATCATATTCCAATTCCAAATGGACTAATGCCTCTCGCATCCCCAAAAGTTCTCCCGCCTTTTTGTGATCTTCACACTTGTCATTCTTATTGTAAATTTCTGCACATGCTTCTAGTATCTCTGGAAGATATAAAATTTTTCCTTCTTCTCTCAATAATTCCAATGCGTTCTCAAGGGCAGCTGTACAATAAGTTTTTGACTCTGAGCCTTCCCTATACTTATTTAGTAAAAGCACTGCATATGGATAAACTTTTGCAAGCTCCTCGGGTTCAAATTGTCTGTGCTCAATATACTCAACAATTTTCCATAATTCTGCCAATGTGGCTTTTTCTTTGATTTCTGCCTTTCTAAATACTTCCCATCGAAACAAAAACAGCCTAATCTCCTCTGCACTTAATACTTTTCCTTTCTCCCAAGGATTATTAAGATCGACTGTCTGCATGATTGCTTCTTCTATATATTTTAAAACCTCCCCTGATTCTTTTTCCTGAAGCCATGCAATCTGCGCCCGGCTCTGTGCAATAAACTGGCGGTGAATCTTTCCTTTTCCTTTCTTCTCATTTTCATACTCAAAAAGCAGTTTTTCTGCGAGATTATATTCCTTATGACAGATTTGCACCTGAATCTGATATTGTAGTTCATATAGATGATATAACTCTGCGGAAAGAACATACTCCAGCCGTACCGCAGATTTTCCAAGACGTCTGAAAAAACGATCCAACAAAAACGGATCTGAATTTTTCTGATTGTTCTCAATTTTCGCCAGTTCCGATGCCGAACAGAGTCCTGCCCTCAAAACTGCCTGCGTAATTCCAGATTCTTTTCTTAATCTTACAAGAACTTCTCCGATTCCTTGTTTCATATAGCCTCCCCCTCGTACCGTTTTCTCTTCTTTCATTGATATATGTTTATTATACTATCTTGAGCTTTTTCTTCAGGCAGACAATGCTGCCAGATCAAAAACTTCTTTAGAGACTTCCTTCCTGCTTTTAAACACAAAAAAAGACATCTGCCCCTGCAAATATCTTCTCTCTTTTCTATCTCTTCTCTTTTTCATATACCTTCAAAATCACATACAGTCAACTACTTTTCTAAGTTTTTCTCTCCATCCATTCTCCTATCACCACTTGGTTATGCCCTCGACCGATTAGTAACAGTCAGCTCCATACATTACTGCACTTCCACCTCTGTCCTATCTACCTCGTCGTCTTCAAGGGGTCTTACAACTTGCGTTGGGATATCTCATCTTGAGGGGGGCTTCACGCTTAGATGCCTTCAGCGTTTATCCCGTCCCGGCTTGGCTACTCTGCCATGCACTTGGCAGTGCAACAGATACACCAGCGGCCAGTCCACCCCGGTCCTCTCGTACTAAGGGCAGCTCCTCTCAAATATCCTACGCCCACGCCGGATAGGGACCGAACTGTCTCACGACGTTCTGAACCCAGCTCGCGTACCGCTTTAATGGGCGAACAGCCCAACCCTTGGGACCTACTTCAGCCCCAGGATGCGATGAGCCGACATCGAGGTGCCAAACCACTCCGTCGATGTGAACTCTTGGGAGTGATAAGCCTGTTATCCCCAGGGTAGCTTTTATCCGTTGAGCGATGGCAATCCCACTTTATACCACCGGATCACTAAGTCCTACTTTCGTACCTGCTCCACCCGTCGGTGTCGCAGTCAAGCTCCCTTCTGCCTTTGCACTCTTTGAATGGTTTCCGACCATTCTGAGGGAACCTTTGAGCGCCTCCGATACCCTTTCGGAGGCGACCGCCCCAGTCAAACTCCCCACCTGACATTGTCCCCCAGCCGGGTCACGGCTGCTGGTTAGAAACCCAGTACTGCAAGGGTGGTATCCCAACAGCGGCTCTGTATCTACTGGCGTAAATACTTCTCAGTCTCCCACCTATCCTGTACATGCAATACCGAATCCCAGTATCAAGCTGGAGTAAAGCTCCATGGGGTCTTTCCGTCCTGGCGCAGGTAACCAGCATCTTCACTGGTATTTCAATTTCACCGGGTGCATTGTTGAGACAGCGCTCAAATCATTACGCCTTTCGTGCGGGTCGGAACTTACCCGACAAGGAATTTCGCTACCTTAGGACCGTTATAGTTACGGCCGCCGTTTACTGGGGCTTAAATTCAGAGCTTCGAGTTGCCTCTAACCCCTCCTCGTAACCTTCCAGCACCGGGCAGGCGTCAGCCCATATACCTCACCTTTCGGTTTTGCATAGACCTGTGTTTTTGCTAAACAGTTGCTTGAGCCTATTCTCTGCGGCCTGATTTCTCAGGCACCCCTTATCCCGAAGTTACGGGGTCATTTTGCCGAGTTCCTTAACAATGCTTCTCCCGCCGGCCTTAGGATTCTCTCCTCATCCACCTGTGTCGGTTTACGGTACGGGCACGTATTACACAATAGCGGCTTTTCTTGACAGCCCCTACAGAGACTTCCCTACTTTTGTTCGGTACGCATCACACCTTCCTGTTGTTAAGCGGATTTGCCAACTTAACCAGTAAAATGCTTGCCCCGGTCTTTTCATTCCCGGGTTCTCTCTCGGTTCTGTGTCCCCACAGTTCTGATAATACGCGGTACAGGAATTTCAACCTGTTGTCCATCGACTACGTCTTTCGACCTCGCCTTAGGCCCCGACTTACCCAGAGCAGATCAGCTTTACTCTGGAAACCTTAGATATTCGGCCTGGAAGATTCTCACTTCCATCTCGCTACTCATTCCGGCATTCTCTCTTCTTAACACTCCACATCTCCTTACGGTAATGCTTCTGTGCGTTAAGAATGCTCCTCTACCAATGTATATTAATATACATTCCACAGCTTCGGTGTCGTGTTTTAGCCCCGGACATTTTCGGCGCAAGACCTCTCGACTAGTGAGCTATTACGCACTCTTTGAATGTGTGGCTGCTTCTAAGCCAACATCCTAGTTGTCTCTGAAATCTCACATCCTTTTCCACTTAACACGCACTTTGGGACCTTAGCTGGTGGTCTGGGCTCTTTCCCTTTTGACTGCCCAACTTATCTCGTGCAGTCTGACTCCCGTACATCATCTGACCGGCATTCGGAGTTTGATATTCTTTGGTAAGCTTTGACGCCCCCTAGGAAATTCAGTGCTCTACCTCCGGCAGACTAATACGAGGCTAGCCCTAAAGCTATTTCGAGGAGAACCAGCTATCTCCGGGTTCGATTGGAATTTCTCCCCTACCCACACCTCATCGCCACCCTTTTCAACGGATGTGCGTTCGGTCCTCCACCGCCTTTTACGGCAGCTTCAACCTGGACATGGGTAGATCACCCGGTTTCGGGTCTACCTTTACTGACTCTACGCCCTATTAAGACTTGGTTTCCCTTCGGCTCCGCACCTTCAGTGCTTAACCTTGCCAGTAACGGTAACTCGCCGGACCGTTCTACAAAAAGTACGCGGTTCCACTTTAAACGTGGTTCCACAGCTTGTAAACACAGGGTTTCAGGTTCTTTTTCACTCCCCTCCCGGGGTTCTTTTCACCTTTCCTTCACAGTACTATGCGCTATCGGTCACTAAGTAGTATTTAGCCTTGGGGGGTGGTCCCCCCGAATTCCCACAAGGTTTCTCGTGTCTCGTGGTACTTTGGATCCTGCTCGCTGACTATTGCTTTCCCATACAAGGCTTTCACTTTCTATGGCCGGTCTTTCCAGGACCGTTCTGGTAACAAATCGTCTCACGTTATTGCAGTCCATAACCCCATCATGCACGCATGATGGTTTAGGCTCCTTCCATTTCGCTCGCCGCTACTTTGGAAATCGAGTTTTCTTTCTTTTCCTCCGGGTACTTAGATGTTTCAGTTCCCCGGGTTCCCGACGTATGGCTATGGATTCACCATACGACAACTGAGGTTTGCTCAGCTGGGTTTCCCCATTCAGACATCTCCGGATCAAAGGATATTTGCTCCTCCCCGAAGCTTTTCGCAGCTTATCACGTCTTTCATCGGCTCTTAGTGCCAAGGCATCCACCCTGCGCTCTTATT
>OJJJ01000673.1_pt1:0-2500 | contig 13753 bp, 9 predicted proteins | sample 1596311 | NCBI WGS metagenome assembly OJJJ01 (sample SAMEA4350140, study PRJEB24818) | metagenome | biome: human; feature: gut; material: faeces | place: Denmark | collected 2013-09 | reverse complement strand
TTAACTGTGACTGGACACGAACTGCAAATTCCTTGCACAATAATCCTGCAATTTTCTTCAAATTCTCTGCACTAAGCGCATGGAACACAATAATTTCATCGATCCGGTTCAAGAATTCCGGTCGGAACAACTGCTTCACTTCATCCATTACATTGCTTTTCATCTTCTTATAGTCATCCTGCGGATCTTCCTTTGCGGCAAATCCCAGCTTCTTCGGTTCCACGATTGCCTTCGCCCCTGCATTCGACGTCATAATAATGACCGTATTACGGAAATCGATCTTTCTTCCCTGGGAATCTGTAATATGCCCATCATCAAGCACCTGAAGCAAAATATTAAATACATCCGGATGTGCTTTTTCAATCTCATCGAACAAAATTACTGCATATGGATTCCTTCTGACTTTCTCGCTGAGCTGCCCGCCTTCCTCATGTCCGACATATCCCGGAGGGGAACCAATCATCTTTGACACACTATGCTTCTCCATGTATTCTGACATATCGACGCGAATCATTGCATCTTCCTGTCCAAACAACGCCTCCGCAAGTGCTTTGGATAGCTCTGTCTTCCCCACACCTGTCGGTCCAAGAAACAAAAATGACCCAATCGGTCTGTTCGGGGATTTCAGTCCTACACGTCCCCGCTTCACCGCTTTTGCAACAGCAGTGACTGCTTCTTCCTGACCGATCACTCTCTTCTGTAAAGTCTGCTCTAATTTTCTTAACCTTGCACTTTCAGATTCTCCCAGTTTTTGTACCGGAATCTTTGTCCAGACAGACACTACTTCTGCAATCTGCTGCTCTGTCACGCAAATCTGATGCGATGCCTGATTCTTGTCAAACCGTTTCTTAATGCTCTCTAATTTCTTTTCAACAGCCTGCTGCTCCTGATTCAACATCGATGCCTCTGCAAAACGGCCTTCTGCCACCGCCTGTTCCTTCTCCTTCATGAGAGACTGCAGAATTTCCTCTGTCTTTGTCAGATTGTCCGGAACTTTAAACCCATTAAGATTTGCCTTGGAACACGCTTCATCCAAAACATCAATCGCCTTATCGGGCAGATTCCTGTCACTGATATAGCGCTCTGCCAGTTTGACCGCAGCCTCAAGTGCTCCCGGCTCAATCGTAACATGATGGTGTGATTCATATTTTCCCTTCAGACCTTCCAAAATCTGAATACTCTGGGCACTATCTGGCTCTTCAACTGTAATCGGCTGAAATCTCCGCTCCAACGCTGCATCTTTCTCAATATATTTTCTATATTCAGAGATCGTTGTTGCGCCGATCAACTGCAGTTCTCCACGAGCCAGCGATGGCTTCAAAATGTTAGAGGCATCCATAGCCCCCTCTGCACCTCCTGCACCGATCATTGTATGTACCTCGTCTAAGAACAGAAGAATATCCGATGAACTTTTAACTTCCTGAATCAGGCGCTTCATCCTGTCTTCAAATTCTCCCCGATACTTAGATCCCGCAATGAGAGCAGCAAGATCCAACGTCAGAATATGCTTATGCTTCATACTCTCTGGAACCATCCCCGACACGATTCTCTGTGCAAGCCCTTCAATGATCGCAGTCTTTCCAACTCCCGGTTCCCCGACAAGACATGGATTGTTCTTCGTTCTGCGGCTTAATACCTGCATCAGCCGCTCAATCTCTTCCGTTCTTCCAACAACCGGATCCAGCTTCCCGTCTGCTGCTTTCTCTGTCAGATCTGTGCAGTATTGCTCCAGCATCCCTGGCTGTCCTCTTCTTCCACTTCCGGCTTCCTCTGAAAATTCCGCCGGATCAATCCCTGCCGCCTCAAAAATATCTTGATAAATCTTTGTCAGACTGATATTTAACGTTGTAAGGATTCTGGCCGCAACACACTCTGAATCACGCACGATCGCCATCAACATATGCTCCGTACCAACCTCCGATGCCTGAAATCGCTCTGCCTCTCTTCTGCTGTTCTCAAGCAGATACTCTAAGCGTGGACTTCTCTCTGCCTTTCCTTCAAATACAACTTCCTCTGTCGGAGAAATCAGTTCTCCGATCACTTTCAAAATCTCATTCTCATTTACTCCGTTTGTCGCAAGGATCTGACCTGCCACTCCCGTAAACACTCTCCGCAGTCCAAGCAAAAGATGTTCTGTCCCAATATATGGGTGTCTTAACTCCTTTGCTGCACTCCTCGCGGTCTTTAACACATTCTCAGCCTGTTTTGTATATTCAATCTGCATGAATTCCTCCTTCTATCTCTCCTACACATATTCTTCATAAATCTCATCCACAAGCTGATGAACTTCCTCCCTGGAAATGTTCTGACAGCTTGCCTTTGCAAGCAGTACTCTGAGCTGCTCTCTCATCTCTTCCACCGCCTGGAGTTTATTGACATCGATGGCGATCACAGCACCTTTTCTGCGGTCCAGCTGAAGAAACCCTTCCTGCTTTAAGACCGAATACGCCTTATTTACTGTATGCATAGTGAGACCGATATTTGCCGCAAGGTGCCTGAC
>OJJJ01000672.1_pt1 | contig 13757 bp, 15 predicted proteins | sample 1596311 | NCBI WGS metagenome assembly OJJJ01 (sample SAMEA4350140, study PRJEB24818) | metagenome | biome: human; feature: gut; material: faeces | place: Denmark | collected 2013-09 | reverse complement strand
TTCCTGCTCCGTTTGGGCATGGGTTGTTTCGAGCAATGCGGCGGCCTCCGGCAGATTCGGGGTAATGATCGACACCTGCGGCAGCAGGCGAGTACGCAGCGTTTCTACCGCAGAGGAGGACAGCAGCGGATCGCCGCTTTTCGCCAACATCACTGTATCAAGCACCACATTTCGTACCTGAAAGCGGCGTAAACGCTCAGCGACCGCTTCCACAATATCCGTTTCTGCCAGCATACCGATTTTGGTGGTATCTATGCGCACATCGCTGAACACGGAGTCCAGTTGCGCGGCAACAAAATCAGGTTCGATCCGATAAACCGACTGCACACCGCGCGTATTTTGCGCTACCAGAGCCGTGATGACCGAGCAGCCATAGGCCCCGAGCGCAGAGAATGTTTTTAAATCCGCCTGAATACCTGCACCACCGCTGGGATCGGTTCCGGCAATTGTTAATGCGTTAATCCGTTTCATGCCAGCTCCTGCGCGTTCAGGTTATATAAAGCATCAAGGAATGCAGGGATAAAGCTTCCTGGCCCTGTCGAGTGTTCAGTGGCGAATTCACCGGCCTGTTTCATCCAGCTACAGGCAGACGCGACGTTACTCAGCCGATCCCCCTGCAGCGCACAGCTGGCAGCCACCACCGCCGACAGCGCACATCCGGTGCCAACGACACGCGTCATCAATGGATCGCCACCGCGAATACTCACGGTACGCTGGCCATCGGTAACGTAATCCACCTCCCCGGTTACCACGACGATGGAGGCGACCCGGCATGCCAACGCCTGTGCCGCCGGCAAAGCAGCGGCGGCTGTATCGGTGGTATCTACACCACGCCCACCTCCGCGCATTCCCGCTAGCGCGAGTATTTCAGAGGCGTTACCGCGAATAGCAGCAGGCTGGAGCGAGAGCAAATCCAGGCAAAAACGACGGCGAAACTCCAGTGCCCCAACGGCAACAGGATCGAGCGTCCAGGGCGTATTCGCCCGCTGCGCCTGCTCGACCGCCGCACGCATAGCAATGGCGCGGCTCTCGGTCAGTGTACCGACATTAATCAGCACTGCATGGGCAACAGCCGCAAACTGGCTGGCTTCTTCGGGTTCAATCACCATCGCAGGTGACGCGCCCAATGCCAGAAGCGTATTGGCGGTAAAATTCTGCACGACCTCATTGGTCATACAATGCGTGAGCGGAGAAAGGGTTCTAAATTGCTGTAAGGCGTGGGCCGCGAGTGCGCGGCTGTGCAGGTCAGGCTGCATGGTTCAGCTCCTGCCCGCGTGAAAGAAGGGACACGAGCAGTGTCAGACTTCCCTACGCTGGCATTATCCAGATCAGGTGGTACGGGTATTTCTCAGCCTTCACAAGGAAGGGCACCCCGAGTCATTTCATTTATAAAACAATCACTTACACATTGAATATGTGTAGATATTTAGTGTAACCGGGGCTTAGCCCCAGGAGCAAGAATTTTCGATTTAACACAGCATTTATCACAGTGCTTATCTCACCGAATGGCTGCGGGTTTTCCCTTCCATGCGATGAGTTGCTCAAGTGTTCTGACTACCCGACTGGCCGGCAGAGAAAAATCGACCTCAATCGCCAGTGCCTCACGGTTAAAATTATCGATAACATTCAGCAGACGGACTGAGCGACCATCCGATAACTGGTCGTGCATGAAGTCCATCGACCAGCATTCGTTGCTGCTTTCAGGCACTGCCAGCGGTTCAGGTTTATCCCGTTTCAGTCTTTTTTTCGGCTTGATGCGCATGTTCAGCGATAGCTCGCAGTAAATCCGGTACACCCTTTTGTGGTTGAAGCGGAAGCCTTTTACGTTGCGCAGGTACAAAAAGCACAGGCCAAACCCCCAGTTGCGCTGGCTGCTAGTGATGCGGAGCAGCCAGTCAGCAATGACCTCATTTTCCTCATTCAGTTGAGGCTGATAGCGATAGCAACTTTCGCTGACAACAAACAACTGGCAGGCAAAACTTATGCTGACATTCCGGCTCCTGACCGCATCCTGCGCCATCAGCTTTCGACGCGATGGATTCACCACTTTTTTGCCATGGCTTCCTGAATGATTTCGGCTTTGAAGCACTCTTCAGCATACATTTTTTTGAGGCGGCGGTTTTCGTCTTCCAGCTCTTTCAAACGGGTCATCATGGAGGCATCCATCCCGCCAAAACGCGAACGCCACTTATAGAAACTGGCGTTGCTCATGCCATGTTCACGACACAGTTCCACCACCGGTGTTCCGGCCTCGGCCTGCTTCAGAATGGACATGATCTGGCTGTCAGTAAAACGTGATTTTTTCATAGAGATCTCCCCGGTTCAGATTATGAGAAAATTCTACTTATGAACACACCGGTTTTTCGGGGGATTACCCTAACACCCAATGTATTTTTACTTAAATCACTTTTATTTCAATAGGTTTCTCGGAAAAATATTTTCCGTATACATCCCATAAGTAGTACGATTAACGCTCAATACCGACATAATTAAGAGGGATTTTGATATGGCAATACCTGTGTATCTATGGCTTACCGATGATGCAGGAAATCAAGTTAAAGGCAGTATTGATGTGCATGGTAGAGAAGATTCTATAGAGATTTTAGAGCTTATGCATAATGTAGAGTTACCAACTGACGACAAAACCGGAAAGATCACCAGTAAGCGCCAGCATGGAGATTACGCACTAATCAAAGAAGTCGATTGTTCATCTCCTTACCTCTATCAAGGTGTATCATCCGGCAGAAAATTAAAACAAGCTGTATTGAAGTTCTACCGCATAAACTATAACGGACAAGAAGAAGAATACTTCCATGTAACAATGGATAATGTCAGAATTAATGAAATTGAACCTTTCATGTTTGACATAAAAAATCCTACATTTGAAAAACACAACCATCTTGAAGCATTCTATTTGGCATATGAAAAAATAACCTGGCATTATCTTGATGGAAATATAATTCATTCTGATTCATGGAACGAAAATAAGGAGGCAGCGTAATGACTTGGGTTTATAAAGTAAGCGCTCATAGCTTTTATCTGAATGGAACCTATCAATTTGATGCTAAATATTCTGGCAGACCTGGATATAAAAATGATTCTGCTAATGAGTGTGTAAAAGATAACGGCCCACTTCCTAGAGGCACTTACACTATCGGCACCGCTTTCTACCATCGTAGAACTAGAGCATGGACGATGAGACTTACGCCATACGTTGAAAATAAAATGTGTGGGCGTGATGGTTTTATGATTCATGGTGATAGTGCTGCCCATCCTGGAGAAGCTTCTGATGGTTGCATTATCCTTAACTTGCCATATCGTAAAATCATTGACGCTAGCAGCGATAAAGTTTTAGTAGTGGAAGATTAATTATGTTTAAAAAACTGTTAGTCTGTTCATTTGCTTTAATCCCAATATTTGCATATGCAAAAGATTATGGATGCGCCGCTGTTGGCTTATCAATGGAATCATCTTTATTTGATGCGCTATCAAAAGATCTAAAAATTGATACATCAACTGTTGATAAAACTAAAGCCAAAGTAGACATCATTGATATTTCTCCAATCTCTAAAACCTATGCGGAATCTTTAGCACGAATTGATTACAATAAAGATCCTAGTAAAGAGAAAACAGAAGATACATATAATAAGATTTATTTCTCTAGCTATTATTATAATGGCGTAAAATCTATCACAGCTAAATACACTTATATGAATGAGGCGAAAAAAAAGATGTATTTATTGCATCCAGCCTGATGAATAAGGATGAATGCTCTATTAGATTTAATGGATACATCACGTTGTCAAGAGAGTTTTGACACTTATGGGGCAGTAATGCCCCTCTTAAAAAGAGTTCTTTGGAATTACAACCATCTCATTAACCCCCTATCCTAATACATAAAGTATTTTCGAGATAAAACACCTGCAACCTGATCAACAATTTAAAAGTTTCTCAATGTAAATCAGCCTTCAAAATAGCGCATTCACTTTTTGATAAAATCGCTTATTTGATTAGTAGATTTTTCAATCTTAACGAATTAGAGGATGATTCTCGAATCAGTATAGACAGTCTATTTAGTGGCTTTAATGATAAGGGGTCAAGAAATGGATGGAAACCGCATAAGAAACTGAAAAACAACAACAATCATTTCATTCACGCTTTATTCTACATTTTGAAAGTTATCCGTGATGTGCAAAATTAAACTCCTGTTTCGAAATGGTTCGACCCCGATGCTGTAGAATTTTCTGATATTAGAAATGCAATGGAGCATCGCTCTCTAAAATAGTTGATGATTTCAGAGATGAGCTTGCTACATCACACAATAGCTATCATGATGAAGAATTAAGGATTCATGAAAAAGAAAAACTATCGCCTCACTCTCTTTTAATTCCAATAAGCCAATTTGAATTAAGGCTTATGCAACTCATTGGGTTATCACGAAATTCAATTATGTATTTATCTCTTGCAATACACTTTGAAGAGCGCAAACGTCCAAAAGACGGTATCTATATGCCGAGAGAAGTTCCTTTAAAGCAGAAATTTGAATAGGTTTCCTATCACATGGACATGTAATTTATTGTTTATTATATGATTATTCAGACCTACGCTGGCATTATCCAGATCAGGTGGTACGGGTATTTCTCAGCCTTCACGAGGAAGGGCGCCCGAGTCATTGTTACTTGTAAAACAATAAGTTATACATAAAACATGTATCAAGATAGTGATACCGGGTGTATAGAGCAGGTGCAAGGAGTTTCAATCAATTTCACAATTCACGCGCTCAATTTCTCTCCGATGAAGAAGAGACAATTTATATAGCTGCAATAAATAAAAGTCTGATAACGAAATTAGCTAATAAAATGAAGGTGACAATATTTAAATTTTTATTTCGCCATAATTATATTTTAAACAACTCAGCCAATAGATTTTTAAAAATAATTAAAAATGGGTTGAAAAATTTGTTAACTCATTTTGTAGCTATCCCCCTTTATAACGAGACTCATTCCTCTTTTCGGACAAGCCAATCGTTAGCTTTCTATTTAATGTAGGTGGATAAATCACCTATTTAAAGATAACTTATCTACATGTAAACATTAAATAAAAAACACACACCCTAAAACCATAGCCCCGGATACTTTTTTGTGATCTCTGTCGCCATCTAAATCATTGAGCTATCAGATAGTTATTTCACTTCACTAAAAAAATTATTATTTAAAGATTAATCTGTATTGATTTATACCGATAACCGCGGTTAGGCTTTATATCGATCAAACAACATTGATGCTTCATATGGATAAAAAGGTTTTTGTCTATACCTCTTAAGGTTAACAATAACATGACAAAAGGAGTGATTGTTTCCGCAATCGTCTCTTTATGCCTTGTAGCTCCAGGTGTATTTATCAGGTGATGTATAACATCGTCATTTTAAAAATGGCGAGTTATTGTAATAATAATTAATTATAGGCTTGGAAATGAAGTATAATAAATTAATGATGATAGCTATCGTAGCAGGCGCTTTTTCACTTTCCGGTTGTAATCTGGAAAAACAATATCTTGATGATTGTGAAGCTAACGGCATTGATCGTACCGCGTGCTTTGAGCAATATCATGCTGATAATCGCGCCAACGCCGATCGGTACCAGGTTTACACAGAGAATAGCCGTAAACTGGACGCGAAAAAACATTCTCATCATAACTAAGGTTTATCATGAAAACTAAATTAGCCCTGATTGCTCTTGTATGCTCTTTCGCCGTTATGCCTGCCCATGCAATTAATGCACACTATCGCGCTCAATTAGAGCGTTCTGGTTGCACACAAGTTAGTGATGGTGATGGGACTTGTGATATTCACAAAACCAAAGCGCAAAATGCGAAGGCTAAATCAGGCTCTAACGCATTTACTGCTGATGCCGATCACGTACTAAATCAACCAATTTCTACCAGTGCTGAATATCTCCTTGCTAAAGGATGGAAACCTAATAACGGTTTATGGAAGAAACAAGGTTATGTACTCTCTCTTAAAGTTGAAGCCGATACAGTCGTAAAAGCCCAACTTTCCAAGGGGTAAACAATCATAAGGCGACTTCGGTCGCCTTTATTGATTGAAGATAGTAAAGATGCTGACATCTTGCGATGTCGTCCTGTGACTGCATCACAACAAACTGATGTAAATTGCAGAGCAGCAGCGGTATTGCTAAATTGCGGTTCAACGTTGCCGCCTGCTCGTACTTCATTTACACTTTTTACGAAATAACTGGAGTTCTCACAAAATAGTGCTTGTCAGATATCCTGTAAGCCCGGAATGATACACGACCGTTGTTGACGACCCGAATGAGTAGAGAGGATGGGTATGAAGAATAAAATGTTGCTGGGTGCACTGTTGCTCGTAACCAGCACCGTCTGGGCAGCGCCTGCCGCCATCGCAGCCCCTAAAGGCATCGATAAATATGAGCTGAGCGGCTTTATTGCTGACTTTACCCATTTCAAACCCGGTGACAAGGTTCCGCCCCTGTATCTCACCGAAGAATACACCATTAAGCAGTGGAACCTGCGCAACCTACCCGCACCGACGGCAGGCACCCACTGGACCTACATGGGCGGCGCGTATGTGCTGGTCAATGATGCCGACGGGAAAATCATTAAAGCCTACGATGGCGAGATTTTTTATCACCGGTAAAAGTATTCACCTCCTCTAAAAGAGGAGGTGAATATAAATGCTATCAATAACGCTTATTGATAATTTATTTTAAATATAACTTTGCTATCCACAGCCCCTGCTGTTGGAATATTATTATTTGTTCGCGCATATTCTGCGGAAACAGGTAATATAAATTGCGAATCAATTTTTTTGTATTTACTCAAGGATAACAAGCGATCTCCTTTAGACAGTCGCGCTTTAGAAGGCTCGTTATATATTTTGAACCCAATGTTTTGAGCGCCATTACTATTACTATTTATTAAAATATCCCCTGAAGGCCCCCAATCACCGTCCGTAATAGAAAGTGACACTGGATTGCTTGTCGCCCCCAATATACCATTACAATTTAAAATAATATTTTGAGGTTGACTTCTTTTGGTTTCTCCTGCCAGCAATTCCTTAGTTGTGATATCATCCATTTGAATAAAATACATTGCACTTGAGAAATCACATGTAGTGGCACGATGAACGATATTAACCGTTAAGTTACCAACATATTTATTAGCACTAGTATTAATGCACCAAAAAATGAACCATGTACATTTATCTGATGAAATCGTAAACGCATCATTTATCGTAAATGAATCGCCTGAAATATTTTCATCAGCTGATGTTGTTTGCGGCAAATACTCCATCTTAACTGTTAATTCTTTATTTATAGCTGATGCTGGGTAATATGTATTGTAGATAAATAGTTCATTAAAGGATTCACCAGCATTGAAATATATTTTGAATTTTATACCCTGAGGTCCTCCAATACTGAAAACCTTCTTATCAATCTGACTTTGAAAAAGCATTTTTTCGTCACCTGCATAACAGGTAAAAGGTTCGACGAAAGATAAAGTTATCTTACCTGCTGCCTGCAAATTTTCAGGTTGAAATTCCACATTATAACTTTTGGTATCTGTTTTCGATTGCAATATACCGTACTTACAACTACCATATGAAAATGTTGAAAAAAACAACAAAAATGTAAGGAATATAAATTTATTCATCATACTTCCCCTCACCGACAAATATAAACTTTACTTTCATCAATCGTTTTGCCGAAAGCGATTGAGCATGAAAGTCCCTGTTGTTTATCGACCGCCACTTTTATCTCTGACGGCACTTCATTAGTGCGAATAAAGAGCTGGCTTCCCTGGCCTACTACGCCAATATTGTGTCCATGATTATCTTCAACTTCGTAGCCAAACGTCAGCGGTGAGCCATCAGGACGTAGTGCCCGGATGTACCAGGGTTTGCGTTGGTCAGTATCAAACCTTGCCAGCACTACTGCTCCGCGATACGGGGCGGCGCTGCGACGGTTGCCTTGCAGGTCGGTTTCACTATTGGTATTGGAGACATCCAGCATCAGGTGGTTTTCACGATATGGCGTCAAGCCATCGTAAACGACCACGCCATTACGGTTGGTGGTACGGTATTTCTGCCCATTTACATACGCCCCTTCCAGACCCGGCGCATGCATCACGGCGAAGGTTTCTGACAACCGGTTGGCTAAATTCACCCCTCCCGACCAGGCCACAAGGCCACCCGAAATGCTGCCGCCTGCTTGCGTATATTTACACGACTGGCTGTAGTTGCCGTTCAACGTCGCGATCGGCGCATTCCAGGTCAGATTACCGCCCGCCGTTGTCTCGCTGTCCTGTCGTTGATGGCTGAGGTTGACGCCATAGTTAAACTGATCGCGACTGCCTGCGGTGCCGGAAAGTCCGGTATTGTTAGAGGCAAAGCCATCATCGTCAAAGGTGGTCGAGTTCGATACATATAGATGCCGGCGCGGAGCGCTAATATCATCTCCCCAATCGAATGGAATGGAGATAAAGACGTTAAAACGCTTATCTTCGTGATGATCCTCGTTGTAAGTCTGACTGGCTGAAAAAGTATAGCTAATCCGTTGCCAGCTATTAGAATAACTCAACTGATAATCTTTACTGTTGCCGCTACGCCCCCAGTAATCGCGCCACAGCGTACTGAGCGAAAACGAGCCCCAACCTTGCGGCAAAGACTGGCTGACGTTAGCCGAAAAACTGTTCTTACGACCAAAATCATTCTGATAATAGTCCGCGATGTCGTACACATCATTTTCATCACGATAATAACTGTTTTTATTATTTGCCCAAACGTGATCGTTAAAAGTGCGATAGTCTTTGGAAGAATAGCGATACGCCGCCAGACCAAAACGCGTGGCGGTTTGCGTCAAATATTTATTATAAGCAATCTGGTAGCTCTGCCCATCAAACACATCGCCATTGTCCTGCTGACTGTGGGACTTTGTGGCATCGACAGAAATTGCGCCAATACGCGTATTCCAGCCGGTACCCAACGTAAACGCATTATAGTTATCCGCCAGCATGGTACCGCCGTACAGCGTTAACAAATTATTCAGCCCATATTGATAGCTCATCTGTGCAAAGTCTGTCTGGTTGCTGGCCCCTTCAATATGGCTACGCCCGGCGGCAAAATCATATTTTGACACCCCGGGCTGCAGCATATTGGGCACCGCAGCGTACGGCACAAGATAAGTTGTTACCGATCCGTCAGCCTCTTTAATACTGACGTCAAGATCAGCACCACCGCCTGCAAGCTGCAAATCAGCAATAGAGAACGGGCCAGGTGGAACCTCTTTCTGGTAAACGACAAAGCCGTTCTGTTCGATGGTGACCAACGCGTTGCTTTGCGCAATCCCCTGAACCCGCGGCGTAAAATTCTGCTTTGAGTTTGGCAGCATCTGCATATCGCGATACAACCGTACGCCACTAAAGCGGACCGCATCAAAAATATCCGATGAGGTATACATATCCCCGGCACGCAGAGTGCCCAAAATTTGCGGGATGCCACGCTCCAGATACAACGTGTTGCTTTTCCACTCCCCGCTGCTGTCATCGGTTTTGTTATAGCTGGCGTCCGAATGCAGCTGCCAGCCCAGCAGGTTTAATCCGCTGGTAAAGCGGGCATAGGTGCTTTTACTGTTACCTGAATCTTTATAGTCGCTGTAATACTGGCTGGCGTAATACGAGGTATAAAAGGCATTGATGCCACGATCCCAGTTTTCTGGAGGAACATAGCCATTCTCCAGTTCATCCACAAAGGCCTGCGGGACGCTGAGATCCAGGCGAAACGTGCCGACATCCCAGGCATAACTGCCTCCTTGCACCGCCAGCTTCAAGGTTGGGCATTCATTCTGCTTGTCCAACGCTTGTGTATTTATCCCCAGACGCGTTAATGCGTCGCGAGATAAACAGGTGTCATCCGGGTTATCCTTAACGATGATGTCATACTTGCCCCGCCACTGTTTATTGACATAGATATCGAAGTCATATTGCCCGGGTAGCGGTTGATTATCATCGAGGCGGAAATCGGAAACCTTCTCACCCTTCATACCGCCCATCATAAAGTGAGTGTCAAACGTTTCTTCTGCGGCGTGGGCGTCGATACCGAGCAGCAACAGTAATACCGCCGCAGCAATCGGAGTCATCCTTAACATAATCAACTCCTGTTATTTTAGGCTGACGTTATCGCTGATATAATTACCGTGGTCGTCAATAATGGTCATTTCATACTGATTAGCATTAGCGCCTTTTAGTGCCACATCTGAACTCGAAAGCGGGGCAAGCATAATGCTTTCGTTGTTTATTTTGACATTACCAGCTTTAACTTCCGTCACCGTAATCCAGTTAGCGGCATCATTCTTAATGGAATAAATACTGCCGCTACGTTTCATAGACAGTTTTTGAAACGTAAACTTATTAACTGGTGAGATACCTTTAGGTCGATAAAATAGTTTAATCCTATTCTGCATCGCGAACTTGAGTACATTTTTTCCTGCGCTGTCAGGATTGTTCGGAGGAATATCCAGTACATTGAGGTAAAAAAGACTCTCTTTATTATTGGGCAACATATTGGGCATTTTTTTAATTTTCAACTGCTGGCCTGATTTGGCCGCTACTTTAGCAACCGGAGGAGTCAGCAGAAAAGGGACCTGGATCTTTTCTGGCGGTAAAGACATATCGCCATCATCAATCCATGACTGTACCAGCGATGAACGCTCTACCTGGTTCATTAGTTGCACCAACACTTCATTTTTTTCCGCAGGGTAGATAATGCGAGTACCGTAGATCACAATGCCCGCATGCGCGGGCAGGACTATCGATGCAATGAGTATGACTGCGAGTCCTTTCATTTTGATGCCTCTTATACTTAAGTTTATTCTCTACAGTCGGTGACCTGCGTAAGGGGAATCTTCATCCTTAGCAAAGAGATGAAAAACGTCGACGGCAATGCCGCCGACCTGAAATCAATCCTCAGAAACACGCAAAACTAAATTTGAAATGACATCGCCTGCAGCCACATCATTGCTGGTTAATTTCAAATATTTCGCACTAAAAGGAATTGAATAATCTCCTGCACCATTTTTATAGTTTGAAATATCTAATGGTTTGGATACATCAAGTTCTGTAGCTTCTGACCCTAAATATAAATAATAACCTACAGTCTCATTACCGCTTTTAATTGCTTTGTCATTACCAGGGATTTTACCTCCACTGATTAATGAGAGTTTAATTTTTGATGAATCTCCAGAGCACTTAATTTTAAGTACGTTACTGGTTACACCTACTGCATCGTTATACGTTGAATATATAGACAATGCTGAAAAAACGCTGGTTGGTACAGTAGGCATATTTATACTTACAGAGTCACCACCTGTTTCGAATGTGCATGGTGCCCCAGTTACTCTCCCTGTGATTGTTAATTGTCCTGTTTCGGTATCAGCAGCAAACGCCCCAGCGCTCATAAATACAGCAGACAGTACAGCAGCAGAAATAATTGAACGTTTCATAGTATCTTCCTTAATGAATTAATTTCTATTTGTTAAGAGGGTTCAACTCTTGAAATTAAATTCGCACACCATAAACGTTACCGCAATGTAAACACTTTGTTTTATTGATTTAAAACAAGTTATAAACTGCAATATAATTACAACAAATAAGTAATGGCGAATACTATTTTTTCATTTAATAAATTAGCGTAATTAATCATTCGATATTATTCATGAAGACAATAAAAAAGCACCAATCATTCATAATTATGATTAGTGCTTAATAGTAATTTCCATATATTAATCGTAACGGCTTAACACTATTTGCCGAGCAGCATCCCCTTTCAGGGGGGCAACCTCGGTCGCCACGCCTCTTACAGGATGAGACGCTACCTCGCGGATGTTTGGAGTTAAGGTGGTGATACCACAGCGTTGTTGCACTTTATTGTTGACAACATCAGCGCTACACGTCGGTTCAGTCACCCTGCCACTGATGGTTAATGTGGCAGTATCAGAGGCGAAGACAGATGAACTCATTCCATAAGCCAGAGTAATAAGTCCCAACAATAAACCAATTTTCATTGCATTCATTATTCCTGTATGGGGTGGGAAACAGCGCATTCGCCGTCGGTCCGGTTAATTATGGGTTAACTTCCTTGCTAAAACCAATTGAGATTGTAGATTAATTGGTTTGATTTGATCAATTGCAATGATGCATTGAGGTGATTTATTCGGAAAAAGACATGAATTATACAGGCAGGATAAACAATATTACGAAGTTTTTTCACTCTAAGTATTCACCGCATCAATAATACATTGATGCGGTGAATATCTGTAACGCTATAAATTACACAGCGCGGAAGGCAATCTCACCGGGGATAACTTCACCCTGCCAATACAGCTGTGCGGCGATACGTCCTGCCAGATCACGGTAAATCGCAGTGAATTCGCTGTCAGGACGGCTAATAACCGTTGGTGTACCACGATCGAGATCTTCACGCAGTGAAATGTGCAGCGGCATTTGTCCCAGCAGTTGAGTACGATATTGCTCCGCCAGCTTCTGCGCGCCACCGGTGCCGAAGATCGGCTCATGATGACCACAGTTGCTGCAGATATGCATACTCATATTCTCAACGATGCCCAGAACCGGCACTTCCACCTTCTCGAACATCACAATGCCTTTTTTCGCATCGATAAGCGCAATGTCCTGCGGCGTGGTAACCACCACCGCCCCCGTGACCGGAATGTTCTGCGCCAGCGTCAGCTGAATGTCACCGGTGCCCGGCGGCATATCCAGTACCAGATAATCGAGATCTGGCCATAACGTTTCTTGCAGCATCTGCAGCAGCGCTTTACTGGCCATCGGGCCGCGCCACACCATGGCGTTATCGTCAGTAACCAGATAACCAATGGAGTTGGTTGCCAGGCCATGAGACATAATCGGCGCCATATGGGTGCCGTCCGGTGAGGTCGGACGCTGATTTTCTGCACCGAGCATCGTCGGGATAGACGGGCCATAAATATCGGCGTCGAGAATACCGACCTTCGCCCCTTCCGCAGCAAGCGCCAGCGCCAGGTTAACGGCGGTCGAGGATTTGCCTACTCCACCTTTGCCCGAGCTAACGGCAATGATGTTTTTCACACCGTTGATGCCCGGCTGGTTTTTCACGCGTTTCAGCGTCGCAATGTTGTGCGACAGCTTCCAGTCAATGGCTTTCGCGCCGGTGATACGCAGTAGATCGGCACTGCATTGCTCTTTTAATACTTCAAACGCGCTGTGCCAGACGAACGGCATCACCAGCTCAACGTGCAGCGTGTCATCCATCCAGGCGACATGGTGCAACGCTTTTAGCGTCGTCAGATTATGCTTCAGGGTTGAATGTTGAAAATTCGCCAGCGTCCCGGCGACCATAGCGCGCAGGGTTTCTGGTGATTTGGCCTGGGATTGTGCGTTCATCCCGACTCCTTTTTGTTGTTCTGAAAGACGATTGTCACCAGCTAGTTTACTCCAACCGCGACAATTATTCATTTACGGATAAATGCCCTTATCACTTGGCGCAGTAATTACCATTTTGGTACTATCAAAGCCCTTTTCACTACAAAAGAAGTAATTGCCCACTATGACTCAAGTCGCGAAGAAAATTCTGGTAACGTGCGCGCTGCCGTACGCTAACGGCTCAATCCACCTCGGCCACATGCTGGAGCACATCCAGGCTGATGTCTGGGTCCGTTACCAGCGAA
>OJJJ01000669.1_pt1 | contig 13777 bp, 13 predicted proteins | sample 1596311 | NCBI WGS metagenome assembly OJJJ01 (sample SAMEA4350140, study PRJEB24818) | metagenome | biome: human; feature: gut; material: faeces | place: Denmark | collected 2013-09 | reverse complement strand
CTATAGGCTAATTTTTGGAATTAGTAAGTTAATGTGAATTCTTTATTTGGAAATAGTTTATTTTAGTAAGTTTAATAAATTGATAAAGTCTACGTGTGTATTTTCTGGAATACCAGAATATTTTCCTAATAAGTACTGATTTCTGATATTATTTTTATCTCCAATTTTATTATTATAATGTAAAATACATTGAATCTCTTTATTGCTGTTTGGTAATTCGTTGATTACGTATATGCTATCTTTAGGTAAATTTGATTCCATTAGTAGTGTATTATGAGTTGTTAAAATAAGTTGCCCTTCAATGTTGTTATATAAAGAAGTTACTAAATTTTTGACTAACAAGTCATGAATGCCAGTGTCAAATTCGTCTAGAACGGATACAGAACCATTGATAGCAACTAGCATGAAAGGAAGCTGTTGAATGATTGATTGTGTACCTGTTGATTCAAGCGAAAAGTCTATATCTCTTATTTTGCCAGATATATTTTTAGAAAGCATGAGATTGTATAGAATTTCATCATTTTCAATTTCTTTTTTATAGTAAGCTTTTTTTATATCTTTATTTGTGAGGCTTAAAAAAGAAGTTAACATCATTTCAGTCTTATCTAGAATTTCATTGTCTGTAATAGATATGCTTCCATTTTCATAGTTACTTAATATTTCATGAGGAAGTCCAATAATAGCTCTTTCTTGTCTGCTGCCGAATTTAATTTTACATGAAATAGAGGTTATGAAATCTAATACTTCTCTCAAATAATCTGAAATTTGATTGTTGATATATTTTTCTGACTTATCATGGATTTCATGAATTAAAATAGAAAGGAATGAATGTTTACCCCAAAATTTATCAACTGATTGATTGATAGATTGATAGGTTGTTTTATCTAAAAATATTTTTTCATTAATTATAGTTTTAGAAGGACTGATATCAATATATGTTCCTTTTCTTTTGGTTAGTGTAAACTCTAATCTTTCGTGAATAATTTGGCTGTTGTCAGTTTCTAAAATATACCTACCACTTTTTTTATTGATTTTAAATCCGAATTCAATAAGCATCGGTTCGTTTGAACTAACGGTTTTATTTTCCTTTATTATAGTTTCAATATCTTTATATCTTGTTTTTAAGTATTTTTTTAATTCTTCTTTATTTTTAATGTTATTCATATCTTCAGATAAAAATGCTTCCATTAAATCACGTACATCCATTGTTCTTAATGTTTCTGATAACATAAAAAAAGAGGAAGCAATGTTAGATTTTCCTATTCCATTTTCTCCATAAATTAAAACTAATTTTTTAGGATTGTTATATCTATCTAGTAAATTTAATTCTACATCTTCGAGCGATTTAAAATTTTTTAATTTTATATATTCAAACATAGTCATTATCCTCCAATAAAATAATACTATAAAATCAATATAAAGTAAAGAAATAAACTAATATACTCTTAAAAAATAAGAGTTAATAGCCATAAAACTTGAAATCTATCATTTGTTATGATATATTTATTGAAGTAGCAAACACTGGTATAGAGTGCTAATTTTTGAAAGGTGGGATTTAATGACTAAAAGTAAACAATCGAAGAGTAACAGAGGAAATGAACCTAAAGCATTAACTAAATTAAAACTGTGTGCCCGAGCGGGTGGAAGATGCCAATTTGAAGGATGTAACAAGAAATTGTTTATAGATGGCATTACTTTAACTGAATTGAATAATTCTAATATAGCTCATATTGTTGCATCTTCACCAGACGGACCTCGTGGGAATGAACATTCTTATGAGTTATCTGATGAAATTGAAAATCTTATGTTAATGTGTCAGGAACATCATAAACTTATTGATGACAATCCAGAAGTATATACAACACAACTGCTTCAAAATATGAAAAATGAACAAGAAATAAAAATTGAAGAATTGTTAAATGAAATGAACTATCCAAAATCTGAAATTATCATGTTTGAAAGTCCAATAAAAAATCAAATGAATGTAAAAGTCAATTTTAAACAAACAGTTGATGCTGTTCGTGCGAGTGGGTATAACCCAGCTTCGAACCATGGAGTTTCCATAACTATAAATTCTTCTGAAGATTATAGGAGTTCTAGGTATTGGGAAAGTGTTGAAAGAGATTTAATTGATAAAGTTAATTATCAAATAGAGTCTTTATATAGATGTTCTCCAGACCTTCAATTGGCTATTTTTCCAATAGCACCTATTCCGTTAATTGTTAAATTGGGAAACATATTAGGCGATAAGCGAAAAATAGATATATATCAAAAATTTAGAGAACCTGATACGTGGAAATGGCAAAGTACAGAATTATTAAACTCTTTTTCTACAGAAAAAAATGAAATTAGCAAGGGAGATAAAATAGCTTTAGTTATTTCTGTTACATCGAATATTGATTTAGAAAGAGTTACTAATGTCGATAAATTCGATGTGATTTATCATTTAAAGGCTCAGAATTTTGGTATTAATGCTATTCAAAGTGTTAAAGATTTAGAAGCTTTTTGGCAAGAGTATTTATCTATATGTGAGAAAATAAAAAACGTAGATAAAGCAAGTGAAATTTCTTTATTTCCTGCGATACCTGTTTCAATAGCTTTTGAAATAGGAAGAAGATATATGCCAAAAGTTTATCCTAAAATGCGTGTGTTTGATGAATGTGATGGCTTCTTTGAAACTATAAAAATTGGAGGAAAAATTGATGAATGAGAAAGAACAACAGTTAAATTTGATTTTAACAAAGATTGTTAAGGAAATAAGCATAACTTCAACTATGATGGATAAAGCAATAAAAAGTTATGAAGCAGTAGGTAAATGGCTTGGAGATGGAATTGAATATGATGTACGTATTACACCACAAGGCTCTATGAATTTAGGTATTACAAATAAACCAATTTCTGACAAAGATGATTATGATATTGACTTGGTATGTTTATTAGAGGATGGACAGCAACTTGAAGCTAAAGACATTAAAAACATTGTTGGAGATAGGTTAAAAGAGAATGAGACTTATTTAAAAAAAATAGTATCTGAGGGTGAAGGAAAACGTTGTTGGAAAATGCAATATAATGAATTTCATATGGATATATTACCATGTGTTCCTAAAACGTATTATTTAGAGCCAGATCTCACTAATATTCGATTGACTCATAAGGTTTCTTCTTCTATTTATGAAGATAGATTTAGTAATCCATATGGTTATAGAAAATGGTTTGAATCTTGCATGGTTGACATATTAAAAAGAGAAAAAAGAGCTTTTGCGGTAGAAAATAAACTGGAAATTGAAAATGTACCTACATATAGAGTTAAAACGCCACTTCAAATGGCGATCCAACTTATGAAAAGGCATCGAGATATTTATTTTCAAAATAATAATGAGAATGCTCCTATCTCTATAATCATTACGACACTTGCAGCAAAAGCATATAATGGTGAGGAAAATGTTTATGATGCAATATGTTCTATATTGCATCATATGGATGAATTTATTGAAATAAAAAATGGTATATATTGGGTTCAAAATCCAGTAATGAAAGATGAAAATTTTGCTGATAAATGGCAACAATATCCAGAAAGAAAAAGTGCATTTTATAGATGGCTTAATAAGGCTAAGGAAGATTTCATAACTAATCCACTAAATGCTGTTGGAATGGATTCTTTGGCAAAAGTATTCAAAAATTCGTTGGGAGAAGCTCCAGTTAAAAGAGCGTTTAACAATTATGCTGATGATATGCTTAAGGCTAGAAACAATGGGACGCTATACTCTGCAGGATTAACAAGTGGAATAACCACAAAAGCTACATCTGGAGCAACAAAAGTGAAAGGACATACTTTTTTTGGTGAATAAAAGATATATAAATCAAAGAATGACACTTTCTGTGCAAGGGTTCTTACTTAAACATAAGTATCCTGAATCGTATGTTGCTGTTAAAAATAACCGATTAATTTGGTTTGGGAAAATAAAACCAACACCCTTATCTCGTGTATACAATGTAAGACTAGTATGTGAAAAGGGTAATAAACCTAAAGTCTTTCTGTACGGAAAACATATAATTGGAATCGAAAGAGATGATTTTCCTCATCGTTACAATAAAAATTTAGAAAAACAAGAGGTGGAATTATGCTTAAATATGCCTATTGAGTTTAATTATTCTTTGAGGATAATTGACACAATAATACCCTGGATACAAGAATGGTTATATTATTATGAAATATGGTTAGCAACAGATGAATGGCGAGGGGGAGGGCATACCCCATCTTAGCTATAATTTGTAAAGAGTTGCTTCTTGTAGAGTTATTCAATGCTTTTCATGAGGTACTACCAGTATCTCAAAAAGATGAAATAGGATTACGTGTGGTTAAGATAAGGGGTGCAAAATAAGATATGACAATTTTATCTACTCGGGAATGGGCAACTGTAATATGGGCTATTATTTTCTTTGTGTATGTAATAATGCATAAGCAGATTCGAGAATCATTTTGGAGAGTTGTAAAAATATTTTTTGGTAGTAAATTAATAATACTTTGGGGCATCATTTTTCTTTATGTTTTAGGTATAACATTGATATTTTATCATCTACCATTTTGGGATAATATTTATATTAAAGATATTGTAGTCTGGTTTGTATTTTCAGGTATGATGTATTGCATGAATGCTGTCTCAAATGAGGCAGATGAGGAGTACATTAAAAAGGTTTTAAAAGACAGTTTTAAATTAGCGATTATTTTGGAATTCATTATTAGCACATTTACTTTCAATATATGGATTGAATTAATAATTATTCCAGTTACTACAATAATTGTAATAATGAATGTGATTGCAGAACGTAAAAAGGAATATGATAAAGTACATAAATTATTAGATATTGTTCTTGCAGGGGCAGGATTTTGGATTTTATATGAAACAATAAAGATTGGAATACATGAATATAAAGAATTAAACGCATTGAATACTTTTATTAGTTTTATGATTCCAATTGTGTATCTAATTTTAATTATACCGTTAGAGTATATACTTGAACTTTATTCGAAATATGAATTGTTGTTTGTTAGGATGTCATTTAAAGAAGAAAAAGATAAAAAGATTCAGAGAAGGCATCGTTGGAGTGTAGTGAAAATATGTAAACTTTCAGTACATAAAGTATTACTTTTTCAAAACAAATATAGGTGTAAGATGTATTGTAGAATGTCTGAATCAGAATTTGAAAAGTTGATAGAAGAATTCAGAAATGAATGTAATAAATAGAGATAATTCCTAGATTGAAGAACGAATTATTTGATTGACGCAAGCGTGTAGTTGAGCACAATATTTATATCAGTTAAAACTATATTTCAAATATAACGATTTATAATAACGACAAATTCCTTTTTATTTGTTAGATGAACATACAAAGAATAGTTGAATGATACTAAAAATCTTGATTTACTGATACTATTTTGATACTATAAATATATCAAGAGAATAGACTTGGTATAAATACGAGATAAATTGAACTATTTTTCTATATTTCACTAACCCAAACAAGTTAGAAAACCGTTTGACCAATCGAATTTGAATAGTTTGAGGTGATAAATCGCACTCCAAACCCCACGAATTTAGCAATCTAAACCCCGTGGGAAGAGAGAAAAAACAAGAGAATAAAGTAGAGAAAATAGATCTTGCGTAAGTAAATGCAGGGTCTATTTTTTGTTTGTTTAATTAAATTAACTCACAAAAAGCCTGTATTTAAGCCGATTCTTTAAAATAGACGGACAGAAATGAAGCGGAATAAAAAAAGAAAATACCTTAATAAAAAAACGAAGAAAAAAGGTATAAAAAAAGATGCCGCGGGGAGATGTTTGCTAATTTTACGGAGAATTGGTTGCGAAGATATTTTTCAAAAGTCAGAAGTAAATGTGAAATTGGTGAATTAGATAATAGTTTAAGAAGAAAAGAATTTTTTATAAAAGAAAATTTTCAAGAATAAATAGATGTAAATAAAAAAGCTAAGTTCTTTGGTTACAAAGAATATTGGCTTTTTTAATACACTATATTATTTTGTTCTTACTATTTATAAAAAAGTTATTTCATATTTACAAAAATATATTATAATGTAAAAGCATTAAAAATGTAAATATATAGGGGAAGAAGGTTTGATATGATTAAATTTTTTAAAGTAAACATAGAACCTAGCAAAAGGTTAAGAATGATAGAAGTAATATTTTCAATAGGATTATGTATTGCTTCAATTATATCAATTGGATATGGCTTGCTTGATATTAATGCTAATATTGAAGATATACAGTTTAAACAAAGTATCCAGATGACAAGAGATACTGACTTAGAAGACTACAGTGAAGATAACACGATTTGTGATGTTACCTATATAAATGGTGACAAGCAGCTAATTGTATCTTATTCATATGAAGACTATGTTAAATTAGATGATAAGACAATTACAGCATATGAATACGAAACAAAAAATGGGACAAAATTATATTTTGATCACCAAAATATAAACGATCAAGAAGTACAGTATGCCTACAAACAAGTAAGAGCTAATGAATTAGCCTCATTATTTAACTTTGGGATTGCTTCTTTAATCTTGATGTTATCCATTTTAATTATGATGTTATTTGCAAAACAATTTACAACCTATGAAAAATCATGGTTTATTTCGATCATGGTTCTAGCAACGATTTTTTCCGTAGTTTTCCCAGAAGAAAGTGCTAATGGGGTAAATGGAATTATCATTATGCTGCTTTATTTATTGGATACATTCTTAAATATTCTTTGTGAATTATTGATTTCTAAACAATCACGATATAATTTTCTTGTTTCGGTATTAGTTGAAATTGTTGAAATTGCTATATGTGTAGTATTAATGTATCGATTTGCTACAATGGCAACAACATTATTTTTCTGGCTGCCAATTGATATTATTAGTTACATAAATTGGTCAAAACATAAAGATGATGAAGAAAATGAATTAACAGTAGTAAGAAAACTAAGAGGATACCAGGAAGTTTTAGTTATCATCGGAATCATTGTTTGGACGTTTGTAATTGGATATCTTATTAGTGGTTTAAATATTGCCACGGATTTCTACAACAATGAATTATTAGAAACATTCATTATCTATATTGATGCTTGTGCCTCAGCAGTAGGGATTGCAAATGGTTTATTTATTTTCTTTAGGTTGCAAGAGCAGTGGATTGCATGGTATATTTGTGCATTTCTTGAAGCCGTTATAAATATTATTTCGGGACAATATGTTTTATTAGTTCTAAAATTAGGCTATTTTACTAATACAACATATGGTTATATCAAGTGGAGCAGATATATTAAGGAACATACAACAGAGAAACAAGCACAAATATCATAATGTGTCTTGAGGAATGATGTTAAAATTGATAGAATAAAGTATATATTAAAATGTGCAAGATTAGGAGTGAAAATATGGCTATATTAGCAGGTGATTTTAAAACAGGATTAACTTTGATTGTTGATGGTGATCCTTGTCAAGTTATGGATTTTCAACATGTAAAACCAGGTAAAGGGGCTGCCATCTTAAAAACAAAGATGAGAAACTTAAAAACTGGAGCGATTCAAGAAAGAAACTTTAATGCTTCGACTAAGTTTGAGGCAGCAAATATTTCAAGAAAAGATGCGCAATATTCATATGAAGCAGATGCTACTTTTTATTTTATGGATCTAGAAACATATGAAACATATGAATTGGCAGAGGATCAAGTAGGGGACAATAAATATTATATTATTGAAGGTTCAACTGTTTCATTAATGTTCTTTGACGGGTTATTGTTATCAGTATCTGTTCCTGAAAAAGTAGAATTAACGGTGGTTGAAACGGATCCAGCCATCAAGGGTGCACCATCTAACCAGACAAAAGATGCCGTTACTGATACAGGGTTAACATTACGGGTTCCTCAGTTCATTGATACTGGAGAAAAAATCGTTGTGTTTACAACTGATGGAAAGTATGCTGGAAGAGCTTAATAAGCTCTTTTTTAAAATTATGAATAAAATTGTATTGATTACTGGGGGGGCTAAAGGAATTGGCAAAGCAATTGCTTTAGAATTGGCAGAACAAGGATATGATATTGTAATTAATTATTTAACATCTAAAAAAGAAGCTGAGGCATTAAAAAATATGATTATTGATGATTATGGAGTACGTTGTTTGGCTATTGCAGGAGATGTTTCTAAGGAAGATAAAGTAGATGAAATGGTATCTTTGATTGAGTCAAAACTTGGTGGCGTTGATATTTTGATCAATAATGCAGCCGTAGATTTATCAAATTTATTTCATTTAAAAAATGCTGAAGAATTTAGAAAAACATTAGATGTAAATGTAGTAGGAGCATTTAATTGCAGTAAACGTGTTTATCGCCATATGATCGATCAAGAATATGGAAAAATCATTAATATCGCTTCGACCAATGGTATTAATACCTATTATCCGATGTGTATTGATTATGATGCATCTAAAGCTGCATTGATTTCTATGACACATAATCTTGCCTTTGAATTTGCACCTTTTGTTAATGTAAACTGCATTGCTCCAGGTTTCATTGGTACGGAAAATGAACTGAATGGTTATGATGAGCAATTTTTAAAAGAAGAAGTTGAAAAAATCATGGTCAATCGCTATGGTGATCCTCAAGAAGTAGCTTATTTAGTAAAGTTTTTAGTAAGCAAAGAAGCTGATTTTATTAATAATACCGTAATTCGAATTGATGGTGGACAAAAAGGAAGTTGCTAATCCAACTTCCTTTTCATATTTGATAATGCTAATAAAATAGATAATTTTCCATACTCAAAAGTTAAACCGCCTTGCATATATAAGGTATATGGTTCAATAACTGGGGCATCAGCACTTAATTCGATCGTACTGCCTTGAGTAAAGCTGCCAGCAGCCATAACTTCATCAAAAGGATATCCTGGCATTGGAGCTGGTAAAATATGGACAAATGAATCAATCGGACTAGTTTGTTGAATGCCTTGAGTAAAGCTTACTAAATTCTCCTTAGATTTAAGTTCTAATGTTTGAATAATGTCAGTCCGTGGTTCATCATAGCGAGGAGATACGTTTGAATATTCTAGTTTTTCCAACATATAAGCTGTAAATATAGCAGTTTTTAATGCGTTTTTTACAGCATTGGGTGCCATAAAAATCCCTTTAAAAAAAGCATTGTTTAAATTGAAATTAGCCCCTAAATCTTTTCCAATTCCTGGAGCTGTTAATCTTTCCGCTACCATATAAACTAAATTTTGATTACCGGCTACATATCCTCCAGTTGGAGCAATCCCGCCACCAAGATTCTTCATTAAAGATCCGACAACAATATCAGCACCAACATGCCCGGGTTCTTTGGTTTCTACCAACTCGCCATAACAATTATCTACCATAATAATTACTTCATCATTTACTTCACGAATCTTTTTAATGATCCGTTCAATCTTTGCTATCGATAATGACTTACGATGCGAATAACCCCTAGATCTTTGAATTTCAACTAATTTAATATTCTTTTCTTTTAAGCGTTCAATAATCATTTGATCATCAAAATCGTCATTAATTAATTCAATTTGTTCATACTTCACTCCGGCAGCTTTTAGCGACTGACTTGAATCTCCGCTTATCCCAATCATTTCCTGAAGCGAATCGTAAGGAGCACCAGACAATGAAATCATTGTATCACCATGTTTCAATAAGGCTGAAAGAGTTATGTATAAGGCATTTGTTCCGCTCATAATTTGAGGCCGTACTAATGCATCCTCACAACCAAGAACCGTTGCAAAAATCTTTTCAATCTTATTTCTTCCCTCATCATAGTTTCCATAACCGTTGATATCACTAAAATCTGAGTAAGAGACTTTGTTTTCAATAAAAGCAGATAAGATTCGATTAGAATTTGTTAGACAAATAGAGTCGATCTTTTCGTAGATATCATGTAAAACTGTATCAGATTCTTTAGCTAAAGTAAGTAGATCCGGATTTATTTGATCAAGTATCATAAAAAACCTCCTATAAATAATACATTGTTTATTATACACATTTCTTGATTAATTGCATTGATATCTATTGAAGAAATATTAATAAATTGAAAAAATAAAAAAACAACAAGTATAAAGCAGTAACTAAGGATTAAAATGTGTGATATTAAAGCATTTTCTTATTGAATTATTCTTGATTTCATGATTGCAAGGTGACTTATCAAAAGTTTGGCACAACTAGATTGAAAATTTTAACCACATTATCATTATAATATAATGAACATACTTTCAACAAAACAGCAGCTGTTATTAATATTTTGTACATATTTAATATGATTAAGATAGTTTTCATCATGAATACGGCTTAGTAAGTTTTAAGAATTTTTGAATTTGTAACATATATGAGAGATGATCATGCAGGCATGCGTAGTGGTAAATAAGATATAGAGAAAATAATCATATAATTTATAGCTATTCAAAATTAAAATGAATATAAATCATATAGTAGATTTTCACAAATAAAGAAAATAACCCAAAGACTTATGATTTGATTTAGTTGATTAATATGATTGTAGGAATTTTTAATAATAATTATTAAAAAAATAATATATGATATAGTTATCTATGATATACTTAAATAAATAATTTTAAATTTGGGGTGAAGTTATGATAGTGTATCAAGAAACAAAAGAACAATTTCTATTAGATGTATATAATGATAAAATAGATGAAAAGATAGAAAGATTAGTATATGGAATTGGCTGATGTGGTAAATTATTGTATTTTGATGGCTGATAAGTTAGATGTTGATTTGTAAGATATAGTATTAAAGAAATTGAAAAAGACTGAAAAGAAATATCCTGTTGAAAAAGCTAAAGGAAATAGTAAAAAATATAATCAATTATAAGTTTTGTATATATAATAAAGTGTTGTATAAATATGCTGTTTTATATTAAAAGATATTAATAAATTTTGATATGAGGAATTTAAAGAGTATTAAAATCGTTACTTAAAATTAAAAAAATTGAGAGTTCTACCCATTGCATTTTATTTGGGTAATAATACTGCAGTAGAAATGAAAAAATTATATAAAGAGGATAATTTTGAAGAAAGGATAAAAGGTTAGTTTTAAAACATTTTATCCTTTTTATATAAAATTTTCTAAATTACTTAATAAATATTTTTGATTATCTCAGTAAGCATAGATGATTTGCATATATCCTAGACATTTACTATCTAATGATGATAAGATAGTTGTTAGTAAATAAAAAATTAGTAGCTAAAAAAGAGAGGAATCTAATTATGGAACCTAAACATAAAAGAAGGGTTAGATATAAGGGAACGCATCCTAAAAAATACAATGAGAAGTATAAAGAATTAAATCCAGAATTATATCCAGAAACAATTGAAAAAGTAATTAAAAAAGGTAGCACGCCAGTAGGTATGCACCTATCAATCATGGTTGATGAAATTTTAGAATTTTTAGATATTCAAGAAGGGCAAATAGGATTAGATTGTACTTTAGGCTATGGCGGACATACTTTAAAAATGCTAGAATGTTTAAAGTATACTGGTCATATGTATGCTTTAGATATTGATCCAATTGAAAGTATAAAAACTAAAGAACGCTTATTAGGTAAAGGATATGGCGAAGATGTTTTAACAATAAAAAATTGTAACTTTAAAGACATTGATATCATATCAAAAGAGGTTGGTTTGTTTGATTTTGTTTTAGCTGATCTAGGGGTATCATCTATGCAAATAGATAATCCAGAACGGGGCTTTTCCTATAAAAAAGAGGGTCCCTTAGATTTAAGATTAAATCCTCAAAAAGGAGTTCCAGCATCTATTAAGCTACAAGAGTTAAATAGAGATCAGTTAGAGCAGCTTTTTATTGAAAACTCTGATGAGCCATACGCAAAAGAAATAGCTAGAAATATTGATTCATACTTAAAATCAGGCCAATTAATTACAACGACAACACAACTGTATAAAATAATTGAAAAAAGTTTATCTTTTATTCCAAAAAAAGAAAGAAAAGATGCAGTGAAAAAATCTGCAGCGCGAGTTTTTCAGGCTTTGCGAATTGAAGTAAATAGTGAATTCGATGTACTTTTAGAGTTTATGGAAAAACTCCCAACGATTCTTAAACCAGGTGCAAGAGTGGCGATATTAACATTTCATTCTGGTGAAGATCGAATTGTTAAAAAGGCATTTAAAGAAATGAAAAATCTTGGACTATATAGAGATGTTGCTAGAAATGTAATTAGACCAAGTAAAGAGGAATGTCATATCAATAGCCGAGCTAAGTCAACTAAAATGAGATGGGCAATCAAAGCATAAGTATATTTGGAATTGCTATACTTTAAAAGATAACTAAACTAATATATTAATAATAGGGGGAATCAAAATGGTGGATTTTAGTGATTTAATTATCCCAACATTGGAGATTTTATATGAATCAAAAAAAGAGATGTCAATTAGGGAAATTGATGAGACTTTAATTAGTCGATTAAATATAGGCGAGTTAGATTTAAAATTAAAACATAAAGATACCAAGCAATCTGAATTTTCATATAGATCGTCATGGGCAAGAACATATCTAAAAAAATATGGGCTAATATTGAATATTAGTCGAGGAATTTGGAAAATCAGTGATATATATAATGGAGAAAACATTGATGATAAAGCGGTTGTTTTGGCAGTAAGAAATAATCAAGTATATATTCCGATTTCAAAGTTAGAAGAGAATATAGATATCATTGAAGAGAATTGTGATGATATTGCAGCTAATAACGATAAGTACATAAAAGAATTATCAAAAAAATATCATAACTATAAGGTAGCATTATTTTTAGGTGCAGGGGTATCAATGTCAGCAAACATGCCATCTTGGGATGAGTTAGTAGCTAGTTTTTTAGTAAATAGGTTTCGTAATGAATCAAAGAAAAATTTGGATGATAACATTGTTGATGAATTAGCAAGAATAGCAAAACTTAATAGTGATAATTCGCCAATAAGCCAAACTAGATTCATCAAGCAAAATATCGAGCCAGAAATATATCTTGAATTATTAAAAGAATCTATTTATCATAACGAGAAATCAATTAATATTAATAATGATTTATTTGAAGTTTTAACAAATTTGATCAAATATGAAAATTGTGTCTACATTAAAGATATTATTACCTTTAATTTTGATAATCTCTTAGAAAGAAAATTTGAACAAAAATATATTGCATATCAAAAATTTACTAATTATGAAGAAATACAAAATCAAAATTATGTCAATATTTATCATGTACATGGATATATTGATAAAGAGGCTACACCTGATGAAGTTGATTTAGAAAGAATTATTTTTTCTGAAGAACAATATCATAAAATGTATAATGATGTATATAATTGGTCAAATATAAAACAAATCAACGCATTAAGAGAAAAAAATTGTTTATTCATCGGGTGTTCATTGTCTGATCCAAATATGAGAAGACTCTTAGATATTGCTTATGATAAAAGTGAGGCTAAACATTATGCAATTCTAAAAAAAGAAGATATAAAATTACCAAATTCAATGAGTACAGATCTGTCCCTTATACACACCTCCGATCCCACGGGACTTAGGCGGATTTCGTATGCCGTCTTTTGCTTCAAAAAAAAACATATTCTCTGTTGCTTCCACTCACTATTCTTTTTTACAGCTATTTGAATTGTTCTTATCTGTTCTTTCCTTGGTTAAGTTTCATACTCTTGACCTTATTCTGCTTCATCCTCTCCTA
>OJJJ01000668.1_pt1 | contig 13780 bp, 14 predicted proteins | sample 1596311 | NCBI WGS metagenome assembly OJJJ01 (sample SAMEA4350140, study PRJEB24818) | metagenome | biome: human; feature: gut; material: faeces | place: Denmark | collected 2013-09 | reverse complement strand
GCAGTACGATCTCGGGTGCAGGCGGTTGGTCAGGTATATCCAATCGGTTTGTAGGCGGTTCATTTTATGGCAACATCGGCTCTGACCGTTCTAAGGATGCCATCGTGACCAACCTTGATGCCAGCAGCTATTCCACTGGACGGAGTGAATTTGAAGGTGGCAATCGGAATACTGGTACCATCACAGGAAACATCGTCAACACCGTGAAAGCGGGACCGAGTGCCAGCGTCGGCGGAATTGGTGATTTTAACGGCGGTGGGGGAAACAACGTTAGTACCTTGACTCAAAGTTCAATGGGGGCTTCGAATACGACGACGTATGACAATTATACTCCTGAGCAACGAGCAGCACTGGCAGAAGCAGCGGCAAGTTTTAAAGTTTATGGCGATATCACTTCTCATCTAGTCAGCGGTTCCTTTTCAAACGGTGCGATTTATTCGACGGCAGCTGGTCGAGGCGGCTATGTTGAGGGAAATACGACGATTGAAGTTGGTACGATCACTTCGGATGGTAGTCCTGGGGGAGATGGGATTGCTTACACAGGAACCAGACCGACAAATCTAGATTACTCAACGAGCAATAAAACGAGAGGCTATTCATCTGGATGGGATATCGTTGGTGGCGGCGGTTATCCAGGAACAGCTTGGGATATCTATATTAAAGGGAATACCAAAACGATCTTGAATAACACGGTTGCTCGCTGGACCTACGGTGGTTCCTTCTCAGGTGTCATTGAGGGAAATTCTTCCAATACTTTGAACTCTGGGATCGTCGATACGCTAGAAGGAACAGGCTATACTGGACGCCGTGTTTACGGAGATGGACGAACGACAGTAAATAATGGGCAAGTAGACTGGTTTTTATCTGGTGGCGGCTGGGATGACTTATTAGTGACCGGCAATGTCGCAGTAACGGTTTATGATGGGGTGATCAATGCCTCACTCGGTGCCTCTTATGGTGTCGCTTCTTCCCACACCATTAACGGAAACTCAGATAATCGAGTGTTTGGCGGAAACTTCTCAGGTACTCCGCGTACAGGGTCTAATGGTTTTTCAGGCGGTGTTACGAACAATGGACGGTTATTAGGAAATGCCAGTTTGACATTGGATTTGAGAAATTACGATGGTGAGTTTGCCCTTCCTTCTGGAACGAACATCTCAGGCGGTAATCCGTTTAACAGTACAAATATCGTTGGGACCGACAGCTCCAATACGATTACATTGAACATTTACACAAAACCGGGGTCAGATGCGCTGAATGGGGCAACGATCTATGGTGATGGCGGACGGACTGCTAGCAATACGAGAAGCGGCAAAATTTATATGAATATCCAGGCGGAAGGATCAAGTATCGGGAATTTATACACCACGTATTATTCCAATATTTCTTCCAATCAAATTTTAAGAGATGTCGAGATGCGACTTCAAGGAGCCAAAAGTATCAATGGGATCTCAGGCGGAAACGCGTCAGATAACTTTACGAACACGATCGTAGCCAACAGCAGTAATCAAGTGATGATGAACTTTGGTGAAAATGTCGATGGGACAGCTTCTTATCAAACTGATCCAATCGCTGTGACGGGTCTGGGGATCGTCAACTTTACCGAATTGAATGTGACAAACGGCATCAAGCTGATGGCCAATGGGGGAGACATCAAAAATGGCCGTTCAGCGACTGCTGCCAATCACGCAACGACCTATCATCAGTTCGGTAACATCCATCTTTCCAAGGATGCTGGTATCGGGATTTCTTCCGCAACGAATTTGATTTCAGGAGCGAAGTTAACGGTAGAAGACAAAGGGACGATCGAGTCGCCGCCGGGAACGGGGCGAATCAATCTCTCGGATTTCGCCACACCAGATACGGATAAAGATCATTTAACGTGGCTGAAAACGACGACCAATGATGCAGGTTCTCGAGTCAACAGTCAAGGAACGTGGTTTGGGGCGGTTAGTGCCTATCAAGTACTGACCATAAATCCAACTGCTGCTAATGCTGCAGCAATCACGCCAATCAATTTCAGCGGGATCGAAAAAGCGACTGGGAAAACCTTCATCGGGGACAACGATGTGACCAATGCAGCCAATGGGTACGGTATTGCAATACCAGGCTCGATCATTAACTACGAAGTCGAAACACCAGGAGTCGCGAATGGGATCGGTGCCATTAGTCACAATGTAACGGCAGTCAAAGAGAACAATACGCCGCTGACTTTGCAAGCATGGGGAACTGAGCAGGCGGGGACACAGGTGCAAAAAGGGCGATTATTGATTCCCTACACGGTAACGGAATTGCCAACATTGACGTTCACACCAGAAACCCAAACGTCCGGTTCATGGGTCTATGCGGGTCAAATCAAATCCAGCAAGCTGGATAGCACGGAGCAGCAGTTGACGGAACAACCAGATTCAGAGCCAGTTGATTGGACGAGTCCTGATGGGGAGTATAGTTACGATATCAGTGTCCGCTACTCAAATAAGGCGGAAGTCCAAGCCCGCAATGTGATCCTTACAGAGCAAGAGGCACAATCGCTGACAAAAGAACAAGCCGTGACTTATCTCGAAGCCAGCGGGCGTCCTTTCTTTAAGGATACGCTGACAGATGAGGTCTTAGCTGTGATTCAAGAACCGTTAGAAACAGCGGTCTACCGCAAACAAGCGGTCACTTTTTCTGTAGGGGAAAACGATCAGAATCAGGCAGAAACTACCGTGAATCTGGTGGTGGTCAAAAATGAAAGTGTCATTTCTGCTGATCGGCAATTTGCCGTCTATGCAAAAGATGTCCGTTTGACCTTACCAGAAGCAACGGCGCTGACAGATGAAGCCGCTTTGGCAGACTATACCCAAGCAACCACGATTTTTGCAGATAATCGGGCAAATGTACCACCGACTGTCGATCCGCAAGCTTTTGCCGCGATCCAGCAAGCAACGGAAGATGAGCTGTTGAAAAATGTGTCAACGGCTTACCATTATGAAGCAGGCAGTCAACGGGCAGAAAAAGTCGTCAATGTCGCAGTTGCCGGCGAGCTTATTTTAAGCAGTGTGCCAACAGACTTTGATTTTGGGCAGCAGAAAGTTGCTACAGAAACACAAGATTATTGGCCAACGATCACAGGCGAGCTAGCAGTGAAAGATACGAGAGGGTCCGAACGGAGTCCATGGCGCTTGACGGTCAAAGAGCAACAGCCATTAACGGATGGGACAGATCAATTAACCGATGTCTTCCGCTTTGTGACAAACGGTCAAGAACAGATGATAACCAGTGGGGAAATGATCATCGAGGAAACGGAATTGACAGAAAATGGCACATACGTCGTGAATCAGCACTGGGGCGAAAGTCAGAATGAAGGAATCAAGCTTACCGTTCCAGTCGAACAGCAAAAAGTCGGGGACTATCAAGGAACCTTGAGCTGGCAGCTAGTTTCGGCACCTGGCAACCCATAAAGGCAGGAAAATAAATGAAAAAAATCATGATCGGTATTATTGCTGGCTGTCTATTAATGTTTCCTCAGCTCGTTTCAGCAGCCGAAGCAGGTGCCTATGACAGCAATGGCATTACTTCCTTTTTCGGTGTCTATGAAGAACCAGTTGAGGAGCCAGAAGAGCCCGTAAAAGAACAGCCAGGGAATAAACAAGTAAATCAAAAAGGCAACAACATTCTGCCGGCAACAGGGTCGGATCACTTTAATAGCTATCAAAGCAGTGGTCTTGTCGTTTTGTTGGCAGCAGGAATCATTTTAATCAAAAGGAGAACAAAAAATGAAAAAACTTTTCTTGACGGCAGGCATTCTATTGATGAGCACTGCTCTGTTACCAACAACCGTTAATGCCGCTGAATACACCTCAAATGGAGCAATCACTTTTGAAGCGGACCCGAATCCAACCAATCCAGTTGATCCGACCGATCCAGAAAAACCAGTGGATCCCGTCGATCCAACCGATCCAGATGGACCAAACCCTGGAACGCCTGGACCATTATCGATCGATTTTGCTTCAAGCTTTCAATTTGGCAACCAATTGATCACTTCCGAAACAAAAGATTATTACGCACAGCTGCAAGAGTTCACAGCTGGCGCTGCTGGACCAAACTATGTGCAAGTAACAGATAAACGAGGAACACAAGAAGGCTGGTCATTGAGCGTTGTGCAAAACGGACAATTCAAAACGGCTGATGACGAAGAACTAGTCGGGGCTTCATTATCGATCGCCTCAGGTGCAGCAACTTCGGTCACCGATATGCAGTATGCACCAACGGTTACGGCAAGTCATACCTTTGTACCCGATAGTGAAATCACATTGGTCAACGCACCTGTCGGAAAAGGAATGGGCACTTGGATCTACAAGTTTGGGAACGATGCAACGGAAGGGTCAACGGCAGTAAAATTAAATGTACCAGGCAGTTCCGTAAAATTAGCCAAAGAGTATCGGACGACATTGACTTGGAATTTAAAGAATGTCCCTGAAAGCAATTAAAATCACTGATTTTCAGTAAAACAGATAAAGGAGTGTCAAATAGAAATGAAAAAAACAGCATGGGTCTTTTTAAGTCTTGCCGTATTGGCAGCAGCGAGTGCAGCAACTGAGGTTTCAGCAGCTGAAGCGGCTTCTTACACCTCAAATGGGGCGGTTGATTTTATTCCAAATACCGATCCGACGAACCCAGTCAATCCAGAAAATCCAGATCCAGAAAACCCAGTCAATCCTGTGGATCCAACCGATCCAGATGGACCAAACCCAGGAACAAATGGACCATTATCGATCGATTATGCCTCTAGCTTAGATTTTGGTGTTAATAAAATCTCCAATAAAAACGAAGTCTATTATGCACGAGCACAAGGGTATTTGAATGACGATGACACAGTTTCTACATTAAAAACTGCCAATTATGTCCAAGTAACGGATAATCGCGGTAGTAATGCCGGTTGGCGGTTGTCTGTGAAACAAAATGGGCAGTTCAAAAATGAGTCAACGTTGAATCAAGAATTGACAGGTTCTGTCATCACCTTAACAAATCCTGAGGTTAATTCTAATGCAATTGGCGTTACTAAACCAGTGGCAGAAGCAACGATCACATTGGATGCAGCAGGTGCTGAATCAGTGGTGATGACTGCAGCAAATCAAACGGGGGCTGGAACATGGGTCAATGCTTGGGGAAGCGTTGAGACGGTCACTGAAATAGATAAGGATGGCCAAGAAGTACAAGCAGATGTTACCAAAGCTGTCGCACTTTCTGTACCCGGCAGCACACCAAAAGATGCCGTTAGCTACACGACTACACTAACTTGGGTATTATCAGATACACCAGGAACGGAAGGATAAGGAGTATAGACATGAAAAAAACACTAGCATTTCTCTCAGTATTAGGGCTAAGCTTCGCTGCTCCTGTGCTGGCACAAGCAGCGGACAGCGCAGAATACAATTCAAACGGACAGATCACTTTTGAACCAAATACAGACCCAACCAATCCAATCAGTCCAACAGACCCAGATCCAGAAAATCCGATCAAACCAGTTGACCCAACGGACCCAGATGGACCAAACCCAGGAACCAACGGACCGTTATCGATTGATTTTGCTTCAAGCCTTTACTTTGGTACACAAAAAATCACCTCGAAAACAGAGGTCTATCATGCGGAAACCCAAAAATACGTGGATTCAGCAAATGAAAATCAAGAAGGCCCCAACTTCGTCCAAGTAACAGACAATCGGGGAACAGAGAGCGGTTGGACATTGAATGTTCGCCAAAATGGCCAGTTCAAAACAGCGGAAGACCAAGAATTGACTGCTGCGCAAATTCGTTTGACAAAGGGAACTGTGGTAACACCTTCCTTGTCACCAAAACCATCAAATGTGAGCGCAACGATCACATTGAATCCGAATGGTGCCCAATCCTTAGTGATGAGTGCCCAAGATGGTGAAGGAGCAGGAACCTATCTAATGAGTTGGGGCGATAGTTTAGCTGCAGCTATGGATAGCATTGAGTTGGAAGTTCCAGGCTCAACGACAAAATATGCCAGCCAATACAACACCACGTTTACTTGGTTACTGACAGACACACCAACAAACCCATAAGTACCAGCTTTCTCCTTGAACCCTTTCGAGGTTTAAGGAGAATACATAGAAAGAAGGGACATCCATCATGAAAAAAATCAACCAGCTTTTGGCGCTCCTATTCGCAAGTATTTTCTTTTTCGTACCAACGATAGGAACCGCTTCTGAATTTAACTTTGCCGTCAATCCCGTAATTCCAGAAAATCAAATCGATAAAGAAAAAACTTATTTTGACTTGAAAATGACGCCGGGTACGGTACAAACCGTTGAAGTCCAATTGCGTAATGACACCGATCAAGAGGTCGTCATCGCACCAATGATCGCTTCAGCTACCACAAACTTAAACGGAGTCGTGGAATATGGCGAAAACGACATCGAAGCGGACGAAACCTTGCCTTATGATATGGCTGATTTGATTGAAGTGGATGAAGAGATCACGATCCCCAAACAATCACAAATCACCTTACCCTTAAAGATCACCATGCCTTCAGAATCCTTTGAAGGGGTCATCGCCGGCGGATTGACTTTAAAAGAGACGACAGAGGAAACCGATACTGCTGACAGTGAAGAAGAGCAAGGGTTAGCTATCAAGAATGAGTATGCCTATGTCGTTGCGATTTTACTGCGTCAAAACACAACAGAAGTTTCACCGGATCTAAAACTGCTGGATGTTGAACCAGGTCAAGTCAACGCTCGGAATACTATCAATGTCACTCTTCAAAATCCTGAAGCAGCTTACTTGAATTCATTACGCCTGATCAATGAAGTGAAGAAAAAAGGTGATAGCGACGTCTTGTATTCTTCGGATACCTCACGAATGCAAATGGCACCTAATTCCAACTTCTCGTACCCAATCTCTTTAGAAGGACAACGTTTAGAAGCAGGGACCTACGTGTTGACTTCCGTTGCCTATGGTGGAAAAAGCGATGAAGGGCAATACAAAATTGAAAATGAAGAAGGCGAAGAAGAAAGCTATCTCTATAAATGGACCTTCGAAAAAGAATTTACAGTGACGGGAGAGGTCGCACGTGATCTTAATAAGAAGGATGTGACGATCGAAACAGATTACACATGGCTTTACTTCTTGATCGGCGGACTGTTGCTACTACTCGCCTTGCTGCTGCTTTTATGGTACCGACGAAAGAAAAAAAATGAAACGGATGAAGCGTGAGCACCTTGAGAAATGCTTGATCGATGGGTTGATCATCGTAGGTATTCTTTTGCTGGCACTGCCTTTTCTAAAAGAAAGCATCGTCAGTTGGCAATTACGCACCACGCAATTGACGATAGCCACCCAGCTGCCGGCAACGATCCCAGAAGAAGAAACGATCCAAATGCCAGCTCTGTCAGATGTAATGGCGCCTCAGCCGACAACGATCACTGGGTACGGCTTTGTCGCAATCGAGGCGATCGATTTCCAGCAGCCGCTGTTGGTGGGACTAACGAATCAACAGCTGCTGAGAGGCGGCGTCGTGATGTTTCCCGAACGTTCGTTGAAAAATAGCAATTTTGTCGTTTTAGGGCATCATCTTGGCAGACAAAGTTTGTTATTTGGTCAGTTGCTAGAAGCACAGGTGGGGATGGAAGTATCAGTGACCTATCTCGAGGAGAGCCAACAGTATATCATCACGGATAAAAAAATCGTAGACGAGTCGGACTTGTCGGTGCTAGAGGAAGAACAGACACCAAAATTGACCTTGATCACTTGCCCTACGCCTACTCGAACAGAAGAACGGTACGTGCTGACAGCAATTCCTGTTGAGCAGGCAACTGCCGATCACCCACAAAAACCAGCGGCGACAATCAGCACGCCGAAAGCAGCAAAAGTGATGGTTGAAAAACAAGAAACGGTATGGAAACAACAATCAATGAAAAATTGGTTTCTTTTATTTGTTATTTTATTTATAATTAGTGGATGTCTGCTGGGCGCCCATAAGTTGTTGGACCGTTCAGCGTCGTAGAAACATCATCAGAAGATGCGCTGATGATAAGGAGGGTGAATAAAATGAAACGCAGATTTGGCTTTGTCATTGGTGCGTGCATGATTATCGGAATGATCGATCTTGTTACAGAACAAGTCGTTTTTGCGACCATTTATAATCCGCTGGACCCCTCAGAAGAAATCGTCCCGACGGACCCACCAGAAGAAATACCAGAAAAAGTGGAGGAACCGCCAACTGAAATGGAAGAATCCAAAGAACAACCCGCGCCTGAACCAGAAACCGTTCCGAAAAAAGAGCCGGAGCGATCCTCACTGTCAGAAAGCAGTTTTTTGGAAAAGCAAAAACATTTTGCCCAACGAGTCATGCTGGAGGATGTCTTTGCGCCGGATCGTTTGAACGTCGATCTAGCACTGCCAGGAAATAATACAGATGGTGATGGCGATGATAAGCCTTCTTATCTTGCCAGCTTGTGCTACTTATTTTCAGGAAACGTCCTTTATGGCCAAAAAAACAATGGAGGCTTGAAAACGCATGTTTGTGACATTTTTGAATAAGGCGGACAAACGAAAATTGGTGATGCTGCAATATTTGGAAAACGCAGTCGCTCTTTCGGAAACGAAGGAAACATTGATGGATCAATTGACCATGTCAGAATTTTTGATCAACAAAACCGTTCAAGAATTGAATCTTGATTTTTATGAACTCGGATTGAACGAGGAATTTGAGATCGTGACCGATGGGACGGTCATTAAACTGAATGCCTCGGGGCTGGCAACTTCCGATACACTGCTGACCTATTATTTGGATCAAGCGTTGAAATTTTCCATGTTGAAAGAATGTTTTTTTGAGCAATTGTCTTCTTTATACGAATTTGCCACCAATCACTATTTAAGCCATAATCCCGTCTATAAAGAATTTAAACAGTTCAAACTGATCTTGAAAGAATATGATATTGAAGTGACGAAAGAATTTCAGCTGGTTGGGGAGGAAAGTGAGATCAGGGAATTTATTTTCCTCTTTTTTATGAAGGAATACTATCTGAATCATTCCCCTTTTCCAAAAGAAATCCTTGAAAAAGAAAAGACCTTTGATCGTTTTAATGAAAGCACCTGGCTTAAACCAGAACAGTCTGCTCGCATGCGGATTCGCAAGAAACATTATCTAGGAATCGTTTTGGCACGGATGACGAATGGTCATTACCTGCAAAACAGCGTGGAAAATGATTTAGTCTTGCCCAAACATCTCGTGATCATTGAGGAATTGAAACGCTGGCTGCAGGAGATTTTGACGATCACCGATCAAGAAGTGCTAGAGCGTGAAGCTCGAGATATTTTGCGCTTTTTGATCGTTGAGGGCTGGCTGATCGACAACAATAGCTACATCGATCAAGAACAAACCTATATCCAACAATTAAACGAGCATTTTATTCAAGCCGTCCAACAGCAGTTTTCCTTAACCGCAGATACGTTGGCACTTCTTCATGATGAAACGACAACGATCCATTATCAGCTCTTGTCGTTTTCCTTTAGTTCTCGCTATGAATACCAATATATGGATGTGACGTATTTTCTTGAAACCTATCCAGAATATGCTGCCTTTTGCCGTAACTATCTGGAAGAAAGCCGCAACCGGCCGATCTTATGGAACAATAAAGAGTTTTTGTTTTTCAGGTACCTGATTCTGTTGATTTCCACGATTCCGCTAAAAGAGATTTTGGTTCCCTTGTATGTCTGCGTGGACTTTTCATTTGGCGATTCCTACAATCAGATGATCCAAAAGAATATCGAAAAAATCCTCGATTTAAATGTCCAATTCCAAAGTTACCCAGATGATCATACGCATCTGATTCTTTCAAACTTACCCTTTTATGGCGCATTGGGGATCGACCATATCTTATGGCTGGCACCACCTAGACCCATCGACTGGGCCAATTTCACTGAAAAAGTCAGTGTGATTCGAAGAGAACAGTTTCAAACCAAAATGGCACAATGAGCAACCTGCCGTTTAACTATCGAAAGCAACGTCTGCCTCAAATGGAGGCAGACGTTTTTTGTAGAAACCTGTCCTATTTTAAAAAGCGCCCAGGAATCTATTGCTCTGATGAAGGTTTCGGGGAAGGTCTGTGAAAAAGGACCATTTGATAGGATTTTTTTTTGCAGGAAAATTTGGTATGATAGAAAGAGAAGAAAAAGAGGTGCCCTATGATGGATGGGAAACAAACGAAGGCTGTGATTGGCCAGACATTGATCACCCTTTGTGAGACCAAAGAAGTGAATAAAATCAGCGTACAGGAGATCGCCGAAAAGGCGCAAGTCAATCGGCAGACGTTTTACTACCATTTTCCTGATAAAAAAGCTTTGATCCAATGGATCTATCGGCAAGATGCCCTGATTTTTTTGACGACAGAAGATGTCTCCCTTGATAACTGGGAAGAAGCCGCCTTGCGCATGCTGAAAGCAATGAAACAAGCGCCGGCCTTTTACCGCAAATCACTGGCTTATGACCGCGAAATCTTAATGAACGGATTTCTACAGATCACAGAACCGCTTTTTCAGCGCTTGTTCTTGGAGGTCGATCAAGAGCAACAATTGACGAAACAAGACATTCTATTTTATAGCCGGTTCTTTTCCTACGGCTGCGGAGGCATTTTGGAAAATTGGATTCACAACGACTTTCCAGAGACCCCTTTAGAGATTGCAACGCAATTGTTTCGTTTGGCGAAGGATGTGGAATTTTTTGGCCACCAAATCTATGAAAAAGAGGAGCAGTGAGCGATGACGAAAGTTTTATTTGTTTGTTTAGGTAATATCTGCCGTTCCCCCATGGCAGAAGCCATTTATAGAGCAGAAATAGCAAAACGCAAATTGGATTGGCAGATCGATTCGGCAGCGACTAGCTCTTGGGAAGTCGGACACTCAGCTCATCCAGGAACTCAGAAAAAGCTCCGTCAAGTAGGTTTATCAAGCGAAGGTCTTATCTCCCGCCAGATCACAGAGGCAGATTTTACAAAATTTGATTGGATCATTGGCATGGATGAGAGCAATGTTGAAAACCTGCATGGGCTGGCACCGGCCAATACGACAGCCAAGATCCGTTCGTATATGAGTGTCGTTCCCGGCAAGGAGACTGAGGAAGTGCCAGATCCTTATTATACAGGGGATTTTGAAGAGACCTACCAACTGCTACAAGAAGGAATTCCTTATTGGCTAGAGAGTATTTCTTCGGAGAAATAAGACGTGTTCGCTTGTATTTTATCAAAAATTTGCTAAAATAGGATTATGAAATGCGAACGTATGTGTGGTTTTATAAACTGCTGTAACGCGCAGAAAGGAATGTCCAATGGAAAAGAAACCATCGCCCATTAAACAGTTGGGTAAACTCATTGTGATGACATCCACAACCTTGCTAGATACCTTTTTCAGTGATGATGCTGACAAGAAGAATCAGTCTGAAAAAGTCAAAGAAATCCAGCGAACGCTGCAAGAGGCAGCCGCTGCCAAGCACCTGGTCGTGCTGCAAGTAAAAACAGAGAAATTGGGTGGTTTTGAAACCGTTACCGGTTGGATCGTCGGCAAAACGGTAGCAAAAGAACAAGTTGTCTTGAAATTACAAAGCGACCGTCAGCAGCTGCGGATTATTCCCCTGCATCATGTGCTGAAAGTTAGCACCTTGAATACAAAACCTGGCTTGTAAACAAGCCTGTGCATAGCAAAAAAACCGCTGCGTCATTAGACACAGCGGTTTTTTTATTGCTGGTTAAGCGTGCTTGTTTTTGACTTCTGCGAGTCGCCAAGCGGTCATCACAGCGATCAGTTCGTAAGGGATCGGCTGTGCAAAAGGAAACTGAACCGCCCCTTTACTGGTTTTGTAGGGTTGTAGGTCTTCTTGGAAGGCCGCGATCGCAGAAGGCGTGGGATAAAAGCCAAGATGCTGTTTGGCGCAGGCAAAATGCACGATATTTTCTCCCTGATGATAGGTAGGCATTTGATAACTGATTTTTTCAACCGCTTCAGGTAAAACGGCTTTGATGGTTTGACGGACCTTTTTTAAAGTCGCTTGTCGTTCTGCTGGAGCTGCTGCAATGTATTGGTCAACTGTCGTAATGGCTTTTGTCATAGGACACCTCCTGGCTTTAGTATACGGCAAACCCCGTAAGAAAAAAAGGAACCTGTCAGTGGGTAGCTGACAGGCAAGGAGTAAAAATGAAAAGTGTTAGTTAGGGTTGTTTGTTGGGTTATGTATACTATACTGTCCAAATATGAATTTTTTGTGGAGAAAAGATTGGAAAGTGTTTAAGTTTGCTGGCTGCGAAAAGAAGCAAAAAAAGACCCGTCGGTGGGTGGCCGACGGGAAGGAGTTAAAAATGAAAAAGTGTTAGTTAGGGTTGTTTGTTGGTATACATAGAGTATACGAGATAAATATGAATATTTTGTGACAAATCTTTTCGGAAGTTCTTAAGAAACCGTAACGGTTTGATTACAGAGAAAGGTTCTTTTCATCAAAACGGTTTTTCAAGGTACGATACAAATCAATGTATTGCCGATCATCTGCCGCATAATCCCAAATATAACTCATTTTTTCTGGTTTGAGTTTTTTCATCAACTGATTGGAACTAACGATGACATCATAGTTTTCTTGCTGGTTTAGATCATAAGGTTCTGCTGCTACGAAGGTCAAGTCATGTAAGAATTGATTCAATCCTTGAACGACTAAGAAATTGTCTTCTAACGCAACCCCTACCCGTAAACGATTCGAATAACGGATTTGATCATAAAACGGCAGCAGGGCGTGAGTATACATCGTTGCCATCTGCTCTTGGTTTTCATCGTTGATATAGTCCACCGCGGATTCTTCGCGATAACTCGTTAAGAATTCATCGATTTTTTGCTGCAGCTGCTCTTCAGCAGACCCGCGATTGATCGATGGCGTCAGCAAGCGATAGATATTTGGAAACGGCTGACGGAAAACGTAGTTGCCGAAAGTCACATTGATTAAATTGCCCACGACCAATGGCTCATCTAACAGGCCAGGTTGTGAAGCAAAGAAGGTTGCTTTCATCTCTGCTAACAAGTCTGCGACTAATGGATAAACTGGGTTTTGTTTGCTTGAAAAGAATTGCAAGGTTTGTTGCAACGCTTCTTCTTCAGGACTCAAATAGAATGGGAAGATTTGCGCCATCAAGTAAATAAACCCTGATTCGCCTTTTAATTGTTTGTCTGTCATTGAAACTTCAGGATCAACGACTTGTGTCAAACGCTCAAAATCGAAATATGGATTATTTTTCATTAGGAAATTGTACCGCTTGTCGTATTTGGCAAAATTTCCTTTTTTGATTCGTAAAAGAATCAAGGCGGCGAAATACTTCAACTCTAATCGGCCAAGATAAGAATGAGTCATTGGGAAGTACTCCGTGAATCGATCCACCATTTTTTCTGTCTCACTCTCAGCGATCGCAAATGGCCATTCTATTCCACGAGTACCTAACCAAATGATATTGAATAGGGAGAGCCGCACAAGACGCTCATCGCCCACCAAGTTTGATTCAGTGTACGTAAAGCGAAGCTGAAATTGCTTCAAATGTTTTTTTAGATGTTCAAATTTGCGAGACACCGTTGAACGACTGACATCGTATTTTGCACAAAAATCCGTGATCGTAGGATGGTCTTCATTCAGCATGTAAAGAACATATAAGAACGGAACGCTTTTATTCAATAAATAGAAGCGGTATTCATCGATCGTTACCGCGATATTCTGAGGCTGTAATTTACCGCCACGACCGAGTATCGAC
>OJJJ01000665.1_pt1 | contig 13829 bp, 14 predicted proteins | sample 1596311 | NCBI WGS metagenome assembly OJJJ01 (sample SAMEA4350140, study PRJEB24818) | metagenome | biome: human; feature: gut; material: faeces | place: Denmark | collected 2013-09 | reverse complement strand
GTCCCCGTCTGGCCGCGCCTCGAAAGACCGCGCGCCTGCGGCGCCGGGAAAACCGGGCCGCGCTGACGCGCCGCCCGCATTTCCTTTCCGCGTCTTCCCTGTTTGCTGCCTGCTGTCTGTCTGCTTCCTCTTCTCCTCCCTGCTGTGATGTCTCTTTTTAACCCTTAAAGGCTTTAAAAGCACACCCATACTGGACACCTTCGGCTCCCGGCCAGCTGCGCTGTCCGGTCGTCGAGCCACACTCCGCTAACCGCGAAAAGACGCGGTAAGCTCCGCCGAACCCGCAAGCGGTTTCGGGCCTGACGGCTAGTGTCTGATGTCTGACGTCAAGGTCAACGGCAGTGCTTGCTGCGACCGTCCCGGTCGCGCCGCTTTCACCGTGCCGGCGAAGGACTGCCGGCACTCTGCGGGGCAACGCCGTTTCGCGCCCGCGCTCTTCGTCGTTGCGGCGGGTGCCTGCTCCTTTCCCCTGGTACCCGTATCACCCGTTTGAGTCCATTCGCCGGGGCTGAGACAAGCACAACCCGTCTTGCTGTCCAGGGGACGGCAGGGCCTTTCGCAATAAATTTTTCCCGGCCATTCCGCTGCAGCTTCATTAGGCCGAAAAAAATTTCCCGCTCACCCCCGGACATCTGCACCGGGCCGTGCTCGTTTACGCCCTTGCGGCGAACGGCTCTCAAACGGGTGAAGGTTATATCCAGGGGGCAGGTTCAGCAGGTCCCCGCACAAAGTCAAAACCGCGGCCCCGGCAACTCAACGGGTGATGGTTTTAAAAGGCAAAACAACGGATTAAGGAGATTCATCATGGCAGCACGTGGCGTTAACAAAGTCATTCTGGTTGGACATCTGGGACAGGACCCGGAAGTGCGTTACATGCCCAACGGGGGCGCAGTGGTCAATTTGACGCTGGCCACGTCTGAAACATGGCGTGACAAGCAGACGGGAGAGATGCGCGAAAACACCGAGTGGCACCGTGTTGTCATGTTCGGCAAGCTCGCGGAAGTGGCGGGTGAATACCTGCGTAAAGGCGCACAGGTCTACATCGAGGGCCAGCTGCGCACCCGCAACTGGCAGGACGATGCCGGAGTCACGCGCTACGTCACCGAGGTGCTGGTCGGGCAGAACGGCACCCTGCAGATGCTCGGCGGCCGCCGTGAATCCGGAGTGCCTGAGAGCGCCGCGCAGCCGCAGAATCCTGCCACCCCGGCACAACCTGCTCAGGCCGCAGCTAAATCCCCGAAAGCGAAGGGCGGTAAGAAAGGCCGTCAGGATGCCGCCCCGTCTCAGCAACCGCCTCAGCCACTCCCGGATGATTTCCCACCAATGGATGATGACGCGCCCTTTTAAACCACGATGAAGACGCCCCGTTCAGGCGGGGCAGAAAAGGAGAAACACATGGACCATAACGTTTTGTCCCCGCTTGAATCCCTGCCGGATGGCACGTTTACCCGCGAGCAGGCTCAGATTGTCGCAGCGCAGTATCAGAATGTGGCGATTGAAGATGATCAGGGGACCCATTTTCGCCTTGTCGTCCGTCATCAGGATGACGGCAGCATGATCTGGCGCGTCTGGAATTTTGAACCGGGCGGCGAGGACATGATGAACCGCTACATCCGGGACTACGGAGTACGCAAAACGAAGTAAGCAGTAAGAAGAACGCCGGACAGGTGGGCTGTCCGGCAGACATTCATCAATAGCTAAGAGGTATCAATTATGTCTGCAACAGAGTCTAAGGTAAAAACTGCACCGAAAACCAGCAAAAAAACGCTTAAGTCTGCCGAAGCTGAGGCGCTTAAAGTGGCTCTCGATGCCGCACAGGTCGAGTATGTCCCTGTGACGGCACTGGTGAAGTCTCCCCTGAACGTCAGGACCATTCCCTATCCGGCGGAGAAAGTCTGTTCAATGGCAGATTCCATTGAAGCCATTGGCCTGTTGCAGAATCTGGTCGTGCATAACCTCCCGGATGGTCGCTGTGGTGTGGCTGCCGGTGGTCGTCGCCTGAAAGCGCTGCAGCTCCTGCAGAGTGAAAACCGTATCGATGCCGGATATCAGGTGATGGTGAAAAAGGTACCTGATGAACTGGCTGTTGCGGCATCAATGGCAGAAAACGAACAGCAGATGGCAATGCATCCGTCTGAACAGATCGCCGGGTTCCGCACACTGGCAGAGCAGGGGAAAACCCCCGCGCAGATTGGCGATTTACTGGGGTTCGGTACGCGTCATGTTCAGCGCATGTTGAAACTGACCGAACTGGCTCCCGAAATTCTGGCGGCGCTGGCGAAGGATGAAATCACCACCGAACACTGCCAGGCACTGGCGCTCGAAAGCGATCAGAAACGCCAGGTGGAAGTGCTGGAATCCGCCCGCAAACGGTCCTGGAATAATGAAGTATCAGTTTCCTCGATCCGTAACCTCATTACCTCAGAAGAGGTTTCCACAAACGGCGACAAATTCCGCTTTGTGGGAGAGGCCGCATTCAGTCCGGATGAAATCCGGGTTGATCTCTTCAGCAGCGAAAACGGCGGCTATGTCAAAAGTGCATCGCTCGATACCGCCCTGCTGGAAAAACTGCAGAACATCGCGGAGCACCTCCGCGAAGCGGAAGGCTGGTCATGGTGTGATGGTCGTCTTGACCCGATTTCTCACTACGGGAAGGACACTAAAATCTGGCGTCTGCAGTCTGTTCCACCGATTGAATATTCTGAGACAGAATCAGAACGTCTTGCGGAGCTGGAAGCTCTGGAAGCTAAGTATGAAGGCGAGAACCCCGGCGTGAATGATGACGTCGTGGCCGGGGCTCTGGAAGCCGTCTGGGAAGAACAGCAGACCATCGCGCACCGGGCATGGACGGATGAAATGAAGCAATCTGCCGGAGTGGTGGTTTCCTGGACTGGCCAGGAGGTGAAAGTACAGCGCGGTGTGGTGCTGTGCGCCGATGAAAAAATGGAGGAGAAGGATGCATCCACCGATCAGGCCCCTGAAAAAGTCGATCCGCTGGACGCCGTCAGTGTCCCGTTGCTGACCCGCCTTTCTTCTGAACGCACACTGGCGGTTCAGGCGGCCCTGTTGCAGCAGCCGCAGAAAGCCGTCGCGCTGATGGTCTGGAAAATGTGTAACTCGGTTTTCCATACCACAACGTCCGTCAAAGAGCCGTTCTGCATTAGCGTGAGTGTGTCGCATTACGCGCTGACCCGTGAAGCACCTGACGGTGAAAACAGCGTTGCGTTTCAGGCCATCCAGTCAGAAAAAGAACGTCTTGAAGCCCTGCTGCCGGAAAACTGGCGAAAGGATATGACCACCTTCTTTACGCTCGATGGCGCAACCCTGATGGCACTGATGGCTTTCTGCACCGCCTGCTCCATAGATGGTGTACAGGGCAAGGATGAATTTGGTCGTAAACACCAGAGTTCGCTGGATGGGGTGGAAAACGCCATTCAGTTTGACCTTCGTGACTGGTGGAAACCGACGGCTGATAACCTTTTCTCGCACATGAAGCTGCCACACATTGTACAGGCACTCTCTCAGGCCGGACTGGCTGGCGCAGCACAGGACGCCGCGAAGATGAAGAAAAAGGATGCCGCTGAACATGCAGAGCACTTCCTCTCAAAAATCCGTTGGGTTCCGGAATGGATGACCAGTGCTGACAATCAGAAACAGCCTGCCGCAAAGTCTGAACTCAGTCTGGCAACAAGTCAGAACGATACCGACGCTGATGCCGGCGACGTCACCGACCATAACAACCCGGCCTGCGCCGCCTGATAACGGAGACGCCGCCCTGCGGGGCGGCGATAAGGAGACTGAAAATGAAAACGTTACTGACTCTGGATGTCCTGAAAACCATGTCTTCTGATGAGCTGGAAGACTACCGCGCCGCCGGTGAAGACTTTCGCCGGGAGCTGAGTCACGCTGTCATGCGCGATCTGACCTCACCGTCCGGCTGGTCCGTGAATGCCGAATACCGGTGCGAATTTGGCGGCTTCTTTCCTGTCCAGATCCGTTTTACCCCCTCTCATGGTCACTTTGATGTGGAGGTATGCAGTCCGGGGGAGCTGAATCTTCGCTGGATAGTGGTCTTTGTGACCCGTGACGGTCAGCCGTTCTCTGTCGTTCGCGTGATGGATGCATTCAACCCTGAACTCATCACCCATACTCTGGATCTCATCGAGTGTCTTGACGCCGGTGGCTACTCGTATGCCAGCATCATCAGCACGCTGTCACAGGAGGGCGCACAATGATCCCGTCATCCAGTGCTCTTGTATCCCTGAAACCAGCCCGTCAGGCAGCGCTGCAGGCCATCATGACGGTGGAAGAGGCTCGCCAGCGCGGCGCACGTCTGCCATCGATGCCACACGTCCGGACATTCCTGCGCCTGCTGACAGGCTGTAGCCGGATTAACAGTGACGTTGCCCGCCGTATTCCTGGCCTTCACCGTGATCCAAAAGACCGCCTTTCCAGCCTGAAACAGGTGGAAGAGGCGCTGGATATGCTTATCTCCAGCCACGGGGAATACTGTCCGCTGCCGCTGACAATGGATGTGCAGGCTGAACTTTTTCCGGAAGTCCTTCATACCCGAACAGTACGCAGGCTAAAACGTCAGGACTTTGCCTTCACCCGAAAAATGCGCCGTGAAGCCCGTCAGGTCGAGCAGTCCTGGTTACTGCGTCAGAACCTGCTGGGACAGGCTGTCACAGAACTGAATTTTCAGTCACCGGAAACCGTCTGCACCTGGTACACCCGGTGGAGCGACGAGTTTGACGCGGCAGAGCTTGCAGCACCGTTCTGGCGCTGGCAGTCGCGATTCACATCGCTGAAGGAACTGGACTGGCTTCGCATCAGCGGTGAGCCGCTGTATGCAGTGATGTACGAAATTCCGTTAATTGTCCGGGAAACACCTGAACATATTCGTGTTGCTGAACGCTGGCAGGTGCCAAATAAGCTGGCTGATCGGAGTGGTGTATGAAGTGGCGCTATTCTCTGCGCTGGAAACTGCCGCACAGGCCCTGCCCGGGTCCACGGGAACTGATTTCCGTTGTCGTGGAGGCAGGGCAGGCGGCACCTGAAGAGGTGATGTCACGCTGGGTGGCTGGCTCAGGTTACGCTGTATGCGTGGATTTTCTCGGCCAGAAACAGATCCAACGCTGGAGCGATGAACGGAAAGCTGCGGTGAGAAGGCGCAACATGCAGGCTCGTATTCATCGTGTTGCCCCTTTGTTTGCCGACGAGTTAATCGAGCGTGAACTGGCTGCGCGTCCGGAGTATTTCAATGGCAAGTCCGCCCGATGAATAAGTACAATGCTGTCTGACAACTCAGATGGCCAAATACAAGGAAAGCAGAACTATGAGGTACTGGTTGCTCGTTATCTTAATGAACGTGCTGTTCTGGTTGATCGTGAAGCATGTTGCTCCGGAATGGTATAGTTCCCCTGGTTATTATGCAGGCCAAATCATCTGCACACTAATAGCTGCGGTCATCACATGGCGTGATCCGCCTGACTGGTTAGATGGAATCCTGCTCGGCGTTATAGAATTCGGCGTTCTGATTGCCGGGATTATATTCTTTGTCTGGGGCATCGGGTACAAGCTGGCATTCTGGGGGCAACATGATCCTAATACCATATATGCAAGTGCAAACGATGTGATTTTACCTAATCTTGCGCTGGGCACGGGCGTCTTGATTGCGGCATGGGTATACATTAGATATTTAAAGCGCTAAGCAGCATAAAGCGTGGATATACCTGGTAAGAAATAGCACCGTCCCGGTATAATCGACGTGGCGCTTGAGGCTTTTTGCCTCATGACGTGAAGGTGGTTTGTTACCGTGTTGTGTGGCAAAAAGCAGAAAGCCCCGTAGTTAATTTTCATTAACCCCATGCACTGCGCCCATTTAGTTGGACTCTCAAATTGGAGAGTCCCATGTCAAGACGTAAGTACACCTTTGAACAGCGCCTCGAAGTGGTTATGCACTATTTAGCTACTGATGAAGGCTATCGCTTAACATCAGCTCGCTTTAACGTTCCCAGAACCCAGGTAAGATTATGGGTTGCAGCCTATGATGTTTATGGAGAAGAAGGTCTGAAGCCCAGAGATAAGGGCGTTTCAATCGATCCCGAAATCAGAGTAGAAGCCGTGAAGGCTGTGCTGACGGGGCAGATTTCCCAGACGCAGGCAGCTGCGAAATTTAACGTTGCTGGTGCGGCATCTGTTGGGAAGTGGATGAAGGTGTTCAGCGAACATGGAGAGCAAGGGCTTCGTTCTCTTCGTGTGGGCAAAAAAAGGGCACTTCATATGATTGATGATCCTGTTGCGCTTGAAGTGGCATTGGAACGTTCGAAAGATAAACATATTCAGGAGCTGGAAAGAAAAGTTCGGTCCCTTGAATTACGGGTACTTTATCTAAAAAAGCTGAAAGCCTTAGTTCGGTAAGAGACAGAGTCAGGATTATCGACGAACTGAGGCAACACTACCCGTTCGACCAGCTTTTGCAGATTGCTCAGATACCAAGAAGCACCTTTTACTATCACCTGAAAGCGCTTAAATCTTCGGATAAATATGAAGAGATTAAAAGCAGAATCATAGAGATATATAACGAGAACTGTGGTCGTTATGGCTATCGCAGAGTCACGCTGGCACTCCGGCAGGAGGCAGGCCGCATTAACCATAAAGTTGTTCAGCGGCTGATGAACCTGCTTTCCCTGAAAGCGGCTATTAAAGTCAAGCGATACAGCTCGTGGCGAGGTGCGCTGGGGGAAACTGCTGATAATGTTCTAAAGCGGAATTTCAAGGCAACCCGACCCAATGAAAAATGGGTCACTGACGTCACCGAATTTGCCGTCAATGGGCGAAAGCTCTACCTCTCCCCGATTATCGATCTCTTTAATAACGAAGTGATTTCCTACAGTATCTCAGAGCGTCCAGCAATGGCTATGATTGATGAGATGCTGGACAAGGCGTTTGCAAAACTGGACAAGAAGAGCACGCCTATTCTCCATTCTGACCAAGGCTGGCAGTACCGGCACCGCTGGTATCAGTATCAGCTTAAAGCGAGTGGTGTAGTTCAAAGTATGTCACGAAGGGGAAATTACCTCGACAACGCCTGTGCAGAATGCTTTTTTGGCACACTGAAGTCTGAATGCTTTTATCTCAATAAATTCAACAATATTGAGGAACTAAAGACAGCTCTTTCGGATTATATTCACTATTATAATAATCAACGAATTAGCATAAAATTAAAAGGTCTGAGCCCGGTTGAATACCGCCTGAAGGTCTGTTCCCACCCTGTCAGGACTTAACGAACCTACCTTGGTAGGGGGATCCTTAAGCTGTTGCATGCTTTCACTCATGCCAATCGACCTTAAGCTACCTGTTAAACATAGAACTCGTTTACTCTGCCCATGCATAATTGCTACACTCTCATGTATATGCAGGTCAATTTCAGGCACATAAAACAGGATCACTTACGTGGCTAGCGCAGAGCAACTTAAGGCACTTATCAAATCGCACATTAGTCGCGATGATGGTCACTTTTATTCAGTGGCTATGCAGGTTGCTGCGCATGAGGCGAAACAGGGCCATGGACGATTAGCTGAGGAGCTTTTAACTCTTCTCGACAAGGCAAAAGCAAAACTGGCTAATGATAAAAGTGGGAAGCTGGTACCCCTGTCCAATGCGGCCAAAAACCGTACAGATCTTGGTAATTTATTGATTGTTAGCCAGCCAGAATACCGATTGGCCGATGTTGTTCTGGATCATTCTGCCCATTCTCAGCTGCAGCGGCTCATACGTGAACAGCGTATGATGTCTCGAATCAAAGAGCATGGCCTTTCCCCAAGACGAAAAGTTTTGTTAGTCGGTCCTCCTGGAACGGGAAAAACTTTAACAGCATCAGCATTAGCTGGTGAACTTGGTATTCCTTTGTTTCAGGTTCGTTTTGATGCTCTGATTACAAAGTTTATGGGGGAGACAGCTTCCAAGCTACGGCAGGTGTTTGATGCTATTGCTGATATTCGTGGTGTTTATTTTTTCGATGAGTTTGATGCTATCGGCTCCCAACGCAGCCTCACAAATGATGTAGGTGAGATTCGCCGCGTACTCAATAGCTTTTTGCAGATGATCGAGCAAGACAACTCAAGTAGTATAATTATTGCTGCTACTAATCATCCGGAAATTTTAGATTATGCGTTGTTCAGACGTTTTGATGATGTTATTGAGTACCATTTGCCAACGTTAGAACAGGCACTCGACTTAATAAAATCTCGACTAGGAGCATTTGCGCCCAAGCCTTTCCGTAAAAATGGATTAGAAAAACAGGTTGCTGGTTTAAGCTATGCTGAAATTTGTCGAGCTGTCGATGAATCAATTAAAGATGCCCTCATGAGCGATCGCATGCAGGTCGATCTTGTCATATTAAAGCAGGCTTTAGAAGAGCGTCGTTTGATCAGTAGTAAGTTATCACTTAACGAAAAAAACAAGTTAAAACATGACGGAACAAACCAACGATAAAAGGCTTCATCTCTCTTTACCAAAAAATTCTACAGCACAGCCCTATACAGCACATTCTCTTGGTGGGGGTGGCTCTACCTTACTACCTGAGCGGGATCGACAAGCACATGGAGTAGCCCTAAGAACTCAACTGCAGCAGGTTAAGGAAATGTCGGCCCAAATTCGTGAAGGGCAAGAAAACCTTGAGCTAATTAGCGGTCTCGGAATGCAAATTGAGTTTATTGGGCAACCTGATGTTGAATTAGCATTTGAAAGCTTGGGTAATGAGAGGGGGCGGAACAAAGCTCAGCACATAGAAGTTTTAAGTATACATAAGGAGGGCGATATAACCTCTGCAAATGTATTTGTGCCTGATGGAAAGCTAGTGCATTTCGAAAATTACATTCAGGATTATTTGACTGAGAAACGCCGCGCAGACGGGGTTTCCGCTGACCATAAATCGTTAATAAATACATTATCAGCAATACGTCTTGCAGAAATTAAATCTCTTTGGACAGACGATTTGAGTTTATTGCCATCTGACCCGGATGAGGCATTTTGGTGGGAAGTATGGCTACCAGTGAGGGGTAATAGAAATGCCGTTGTTACTGATTTTCATCGAATAAGCCATGCGACTGGATGCCAGGTCAGCGAACACAAAGTCGATTTTCCTGAGCGAACCATAACCTGGATGTATGGTTCTCAGAGCCAATTTTCTCAAGCTAGGTTGGTTTTAAACTGTGTAGCAGAATTGCGGCGTGCAAAAGATACAGCTGAGTTTTTCGAAGGACTACCAGCATTGGAACAACAGCTTTGGGTGGATGATGCACTGCGACGTCTCCAGGTTCCTTCACCCGAAGACAATGTACCTTATATCTGTTTGTTGGATTCAGGCATTAATCGCGGGCACGCTATGCTTGCACCTGTTTTGCACCAGCAGGACATGCATACAGTCAATGACGCGTGGGGAGTCAATGACACCGCAAACCATGGTACGGGGTTGGCTGGAGTTGCAATCTATGGCGATATGATTGACGCTTTGTCTTCTACTGATGCAATAGAAGTAGGACACCGACTCGAGTCAGTTAAGCTTACTCCAAATTATGGGGCCAACGTTGGTGACGCAAAACAGCATGCATATCTGTTCAGCTCAGCCGTTACACGTCCTGAAATTCTCAATGGTCAGCGCAAACGTATTTTTAGTTCAGCAGTAACAGCAACTGCTTATCGTGACTTTGGTCGCCCTTCAGCTTGGTCATCAATGGTCGATTCACTGGCAGTAGATGCGCTAGCAGAAACCCCTTTTCCCCGGTTGTTTGTTCTTTCCGCTGGGAACATAGTTGATCGCGACCATTGGGGAAACTATCCCGCCAGTCTTTCAGTTAATCAAATCCATGATCCGGGCCAGTCATGGAACGCATTAACTGTAGGTGCATTTACTGACAAGGTTGAGTTAAATGAGCCTGAATTTATTCCGGTTGCTGATCAAGGAGCATTAAGTCCTTTCACCACTACCTCAATGGGATGGGAACCTGTCTGGCCGTTTAAGCCAGATGTAGTTTTTGAGGGGGGGAATGCAGCTGCTAACACAGAATTTGTCGATAACTTTGCGAGTTTAGAATTACTAACAACAAGTGCTTCATCCCACCGCCAATTTTGGACAACTAATGCAACTAGTGCAGCTTCTGCGCTGTGTGCCAGAATGGCTGCAAGGTTAATGGCACAATATCCTGAGTATCGCCCAGAAACGATCCGTGCTCTGATCACACACTCTGCGCAATGGACACCTGCTATGTTGCGTATGTATCCTGCTCGCAATAAAAGTGGCTTCGCACAGCTTATACGCCATTGCGGCTGGGGCTCACCAGATGTTGAACGTGCGCTCTGGAGTGTGAAAAATAGTCTGACACTGGTAGCTGAAGACAGCTTGTACCCCTATCGTAAGACTCGCGACGGTATTAAAACTCGTGACTTGAATTTACATGCGCTACCTTGGCCACTGGAACAGCTCCAGGAGTTACAGGATACGCAGGTAGAGCTCAGGGTTACATTGTCTTATTTCATCGAACCTAACCCTTCAGCACGGGGGAGTTCATCAAGATATCATTACCCATCCCACCGTCTACGCTTTGCGATGAAAAGACAAACAGAATCTTTAGACGAATTTAAAACTCGCATCAATGCAGCAGCTGAGTCTGAAGAGAGTGAGCATGGGACTACCGGTAACGATGATAACTGGTCATTAGGTGCTACTCAACGACATAAAGGGTCGTTGCATCAGGATATATGGCGGGGGGCAGCAGCAGAGCTTGCTAGTTGTGGTTATTTGGCTGTTTATCCTGCACAAGGTTGGTGGAGAACCAGAGGCGCTTTGCAACGATTTGATTCTGAAGCTAAATACAGTCTGGTTGTATCGATTCATGCACCCGAAGCAGACGTAGACCTTTATGCCGCAGTGGAAACCTTGGTCGAAAATATGGTTGAAAATCCTGTTGAAATAATGGGTTAGATGACTATAAAAGTAATGCGATCCGACAGAGGACATAACGAGCAAATCGATATGTCCTTGGCTACAATGATAGGCATAGATCATATTTCTAGCCTTTTCAGTGATTCCCAAAGGTTTTGCGAGCAAGCCCTACAACAGCATTGAAAATGAGTGAACAGTAGTGTAGGTAGTGAATAATATGGATAATTCGACTACTTAAACGTTAATTCATCCACACCTAAAAACAAAAAAGAGCTCGCATTTCTGCGAACTCTTATCGTCAAGCCTCGTTTATTCTGTCCAACTTTTTGGGGTCAGTACACCACGAGGCCACCTGTATGCCTAGACAACATCAGGATAGCCTCTTAGATGCCGCAAGGCAAGGAGAAGAAGGCCATTTGTTAACACCAAGCTGTAATGTCCCCTTTGGGGCTGCGGATGTTTTCCTGGACTATTAGACGTCAACTAGTTTTGCCGACTGGCGCCAACTATTCTGGCCGCATCCTTTAGTGCGACGTTAAGTCGCGCTGGTTACTGCCTTTGCCGTCTTTTTCCTGTAGCTTTCTCCCTTCAGTTCGAACATATATCCGTGGTGGATCAGCCTGTCGGCCGCCGCTACTGCCATCGTCTCATCCACGAAGATGCTGCCCCATGTGCTGAACGGATGGTTACTGGTGATCACCAGACTCCCTCGTTCATAGCGATGAGCGATTAACTCGAACAGCACACCGGTTTCCGCGTTGTCGCGTTTGACATAACCGAGGTCATCCACCACTATCACCCGATAGCGATCCAGTTTCAGTAACAGCTCATTCAGTTTCAGCTGAGCTCTGGCTTTACGCAGTTCCTGCAACAGCTCTCCCGCGCTGTAGAACCGGGCCCGGTAGCCCTGACCTACAACGCCATCCACGATCGCTGCCGCCAGATGGCTTTTCCCCAGCCCGCTGGCGCCGAACAGCAGGACGTTTTCACCTGCATCAACCCAGTCTGTCGTTTCGCAGAGCTGCCGGAACTGAGCTGCATTCAGCTCCGGCACCTGGGCGAAGTCATATTCACCCAGGGTTTTCGCGACCGGCAACCGGGCTTCCTTTTTATAGCGGCGCAGCTTTTCGCTTTCACGCCACAGCAGTTCTTCATTACACAGCGTCAGCAGATAGCGTGACGGGGTCCACCCCTCTGCCAGCGCACGTTTTTCCAGCGCATGCCATTCCGCGCCAACGCGTGTCAGGCGCAGTTTTCGCAGGCTGCGTTCCAGGTGATGGATATTGCTCACTGCAGACCTCCTTTTCCACGCAGCAACTGCTCATAACTGCTCAGGTTATGCTGAACGACACTGACGGGCGGTAGCTCTTTTTCCTTTATTCCCAGGAACCGCATCAACCGGTTCAGATCCAGTTCGCCTGGGGTATTCAGCATCTGCTCCATCCCGCGTGCCACGACCGAGATATCGTCATACCCCGCAGCCAGTTTCAGTGCGTGTACCATCAGTCTGCCAGCCATTTCGGGCTCCAGGTGGTTGCACAGACGGCGCCATAGTTTTCGCCATTCATCATCCGGCAGGATGTCGTTTCTCAGTGTCGCATGGCAGAACGCCCCGGGCTTTTTTGCCAGGCTGTCGATCACATGCCGGAAGTCGATTCGCCGTGCCCGCGTCTTGCCTTTTTCGGGTCTGACCCGGGGACAGTTCATGACTTCGTTACTGCCAACGTAACAACTCAGACGGTCATCCCATAACCGGACCCGCAGAAGCTGGCCAACCAGCCGGGAAGGGACGCTGTAGATGACGTGCCTGACGTTGATGGTACTGCTGCTACTGACCCTCACCGTCAGTTCGTCATAGTCGGCGCTGCGACGAAGCGGCAGCGGCTTCAGATGAGGCTGCTCTTCTTTAACCAGATCCTGATTATTGCGGTTATGCCGCATGACCTGCTGAGTGATGAAGGCCTGGTATTCTTCAAGCGTACTGAAGTCGTTGCTACCGCGTAGTATCAGCGCCTGGCGGATCCGCCGTTTCAGATGCCCGTGAGCGCTCTCCACCGAACCGTTTTCATGGCCCCGTCCGGCATTATTGTGCACGCCCTGCATACCGTAGTGCCGGCAGAGCTCGGCATAACGCTCTGTCAGTTCCCGTTGACCGTCTTCACCCCGGTGTTTCCACGCGGCCCGCAGGCTGTCAGTTTTGTGCTCTGACGGCACGCCGCCTAACTGACCGAGCGCCTCCTGCAACCCTTCAGCCAGGGCAGAGAAGCTCTCCCCACCCAGCACAACCCGCATCCAGCTCCAGTGGCTCCACTCAAGGCGGAAGTGATACAGCTTATGCGCCAACAACTTACCGGCGATGGTGACAACTACGCCTTTCAGCTCAGTAAAGTCAGACAGACCACGCAACCCGGGTTGATGCCGCTGGCGGAACATGACCTCCTGCTCCGCACCATATTGCAACTTCCATTCACGGACCCGCCGCTGCATTGTCCTGCGGAGGTTGTTGGGGTACTGACCAGGATATTTATCCTGTAGCATTTCCAGCAACGTGGTTGGCATCAGAGCAGGCCTTTCTTTCAGTAAAGGGACAAGCTCGCTGTCCCACACAGCTTCAAGTGGATCTTTACGCGTTCGCCAGTGGCGTTCACCGGCTTTCGACCACTGATCTTTCTCGATCCGGCGACCAGATCGGACAGAGATACCGGCCTTCATGGCCGAGATATGCTGGGTTGCCCCTTTTTTACGTTGAGTCATGTAGTAACTGACCTGAGAAGTATTGAGCGTCACGCCATTTCCTGTTGGAGCATGTACATGACATTCAGATTACAAAACCGGCCAGAATAATCAGCACCAGGCGGACTGAGTTATTGTCGTCTCATAC
>OJJJ01000661.1_pt1 | contig 13868 bp, 10 predicted proteins | sample 1596311 | NCBI WGS metagenome assembly OJJJ01 (sample SAMEA4350140, study PRJEB24818) | metagenome | biome: human; feature: gut; material: faeces | place: Denmark | collected 2013-09 | reverse complement strand
TTCAAGCAGAAGACTGCATACGATATTCGCCTTAGTCTCGTTGGCTCGGAGATTTGTATAAGATACATATATTATTGGTACTGGTAATAATGTTTATAGTATTAATATCATCGTTTGGGACTACATTATTGAAGCTGATAAAAAAATATTAGAGAAGTTTAATCGAATGTTGAAAAATGTCAAACAAGTACGTCCTGAACAAGTATATTATTTAAATAGTAGTCAAAGAAAGTTTATTGACGGTCTTTTGGCTGACTGTTATGAAATGTTGAAAGAAATGAGTTTTAGTGGAATTTATAATTACCGCTTATTTAAAAATGGTGCTGATTTTTTAACAACGAAAGTCATCTATTATATTCTTGATGATAAATATGAAATTCATTTATATAACAATAATGATGATTTAAAGGAAGATAATACAGAATATTTAATAACTTTTTATGATACTAATCGAGCTTATTTTAAAGGATACCAAGGAGTTAATCGTAATATTTTCATTCTTCACAAAGATAAAACAATTAAACAAAATGATTTTGAATATCTTTATCACGCTTTAAATCGTATCATTCATATGTTCAAGGATGGTGATGAAGATACATTATTTGAAAGCCATGAAACATGTTTATGTTATGACATTGCAACTAATAAATTTTGGACTGAATAATAAAAAAGCATCGTCTTATTATACTAACGATAAGACGATGTTTTTATTCAGAATGATCTTCAAAATTTAAATTTTCATCAAAGAACTCTTTACCAACAACTTTCTTTTTATCACGGGCATCTTCTACTAACTTAGAAATTAAATCTTTAACTTCTCGAGCATTTTTTATATTCTTTAAATGAATTTCACGTTCACTGTCAGCTTTAGTGTACAAAATTACTGTTCCAGTACCAAAGATTTTTTGTGATAAATTTCTTCGTAGACATAAATCGGTAATACGATACAAAAGCAATTCGTCATAGTGAGTACTAAATAGGCCAGTCTCTTGATATAGGCGATCATTTTTTATTTCATATTTAGTAAAACTAATTGGAAACCACATAAAATGTTTACGATCTTGCCAAATAATTTTATTTTCCATCATAAGTTCCTCCAATTACAACATTTTATCTATGATGATTATAACAGTAAAGAGTAGTCAATTCTATGATTATTGAAATAATCTCATTATAAATAAAAAAATAAAACAAATTATGCAAATAAGTTTGTATATATCGCGTAATTATGCTATACTCACCAAAGTGTCTAGAAAGGTATAAAGAATGATTGAAAACAAATTTAATGAATTAGGATTAAGTAATGAAGTATTAAAAGCAATTGAAGATATGGGGTTTTCTAAACCGTCAAAAATTCAAGAAGAAGCAATTCCTGTATTATTGACAGGAGTTGATGTAATTGGTCAAGCACAAACTGGTACCGGTAAAACTTTAGCATTTGGGAGCGTTTTGTTGTCAAAAATAACTCCATCTCAAAGAAAGTTACCACAAGCTATCATTTTGTCACCAACAAGGGAACTAGCAATGCAAATCCATGAAGAAATGGAACGTATTGGTAAATATAATGGAAGTCGAATTACTTGCGTATACGGTGGTAGTGATATAGAGCGACAAATTCGGACCATTAAAAAAGGAATCGATATTATCGTAGGGACACCAGGGCGAGTAATGGATTTAATGCGTCGTAATGTTTTGAAACTAAACGACGTAAAATTCGTAGTATTAGACGAAGCGGATGAAATGTTGAATATGGGCTTTGTTGAAGATATCGAAACTATTTTAGAAAAAGTTGATGATGATCGTCAAACAATTTTATTTTCAGCAACAATGCCAGCAGGAATTAAAAAGATTGCTCAAAATTATATGCATGATAATTTTGAACATGTAGCTGTATTATCAAAACAAACAACAGCTACATCTGTTAAACAATTCTATTACGAAGTGAAACAAAAAGATCGTTTTGAAGCAATGTGCCGTTTAATTGACGTCGCTAATGTTCAAACAGGAATTATTTTTTGTAGAACAAAACGTAGTGTTGATGAAGTAACTGAACAAATGCAGCAGGCAAATTATAATGTTGAAGCGATGCATGGAGATTTATCACAAAATCATCGTATGAATACATTGAGAAAATTTAAAAAAGGAACAATTAATTTTTTAATTGCAACTGATGTAGCTGCTCGTGGTATTGATGTTGAAAACGTAACACATGTAATTAATTATGAATTACCACAAGATATTGAATCATATGTTCATCGAATTGGTCGTACTGGTCGAGCTGATAAAGAAGGACAAGCTTATTCAATTATTACACCAAGAGAAAAAGGATTTTTACGTCAAATTGAGCGTGTAACAAAATCTTCTATTACCAAAGCGACTATTCCAACTCTGCAAGAAATTTCTGAAGCAAAAATTGGAACTCTGGTAAGTAAAGTTGAAGATCAAATTTTGGCTGGTAACCATAAGAAGTTCAAGCAATTGGTAAATGAAATTGATCCAACAATGTTAGCAGACTTTACGGCAGCATTAATGTATATGACATTCCAAGAACAGTTAGGATATGATTATAAACGTGATACGATTCAGGAGGCTTCTGAAGGTAAAAGGCGTGAACGTGGCCGTGGAAATAATAAAGATTATACAAGAATTTTTATTACTGCTGGTAGTATGGATCGTGTCAAAGCACCACAAATTGTTAATTTCTTTGTTTCTAAAGCAGGTGTGAGAAAAGAAGATATCGGAGATATTGATATCAAACGAAAATTTACATTTGTTGATATTAATAAGAAGGTAATCAATAAAGTTGTTGATAAGTGTAATAAGCAAAAGATTAATAATCGAAAGATTGAAATCGAAATTGCAAATAAAAAATAAATATTTGGTGAAAAGATTGTGTTTTAAAAATACAATCTTTTTTTGTATAAAAATATGGTATTTTAAAAGCGCTTACACTTGAATGAAAAGGCTAACACGTGTATAATATATTTATGTATTAATTCTAAGGAGGATTAGATTGAATGAAAAAATACGTTTATATGTTTAGCGAAGGAAACGAAATGATGCGTGACCTTCTAGGTGGTAAAGGGGCTAACTTGGCTGCAATGGTTAACTTAGGGTTACCAGTACCACAAGGATTTACAGTGACTACTGAAGCATGTAATGAATATTATGCTGATGGTAAGATCATCAATGATGAAATGAAAAAACAAATTGATGACTGCTTAGAAAGATTAGAAAAATTAGCTGATAAAAAACTTGGGGGATTAGATAATCCGTTATTAGTTTCAGTTCGTTCTGGAGCAAAATTTTCTATGCCTGGAATGATGGATACAATTCTTAACTTAGGTTTAAATGATGAAACTGTTGAAGTTGTAGCTAAACAAACAGGAAATCGTCGTTTTGCTTTTGATAGTTATCGTAGATTTATTCAAATGTACTCTGATGTAGTTTGTGAAGTTGATAAAGAGTTATTTGAAGCTAAATTAAGTGAATTAAAAACTTCAAAGGGATATGAAAGTGATTTAGATATCACTGCAGAAGATTTTGAAAATATCATTATTCCTCAATATAAAGAAATTTTCAAAACTCAATTAGGTAGAGACTTTCCACAGGAAGCTAAAGAACAATTAATGGGAGCAATTTTAGCTGTATTCAGATCATGGAATAATGATCGTGCTATTATTTATCGTAACTTAAATGGAATTCCTCATGATTTGGGAACTGCTGTTAACGTACAACAAATGGTATTTGGTAATATGGGGGATGACTCAGGTACTGGGGTATTATTTACTCGTAATGCTGCTAATGGGGATAATCATATTTATGGTGAGTATTTAATTAACGCTCAAGGTGAAGACGTTGTTGCTGGTATTCGTACACCACAAAAAATTGCTAAATTAGAAGAAGATATGCCAGAAATCTATAAACAATTAGTTACAATTGTTAAAGGATTAGAAAAACATTATAAAGATATGCAAGACTGTGAATTTACAGTTGAGAATGGTAAACTATATATTTTACAAACTCGAAATGGTAAACGTACTGGTAAAGCAGCATTAAAAATTGCTGTAGATTTAGTACATGAAGGTTTAATCAATAAATATGAAGCAATGACAAGAGTTGAACCTGATCAAATCTCACAACTATTACATCCGAACTTTACACCTGCTGCATTAGCTGCTGCTGAAGTGTTGATTGAAGGATTACCTGCTTCACCAGGTGCTGGTGCTGGTAAAGTTTATTTAACTGCTGAAAAAGTTCATGAACAAGCTGTAGCTGGTGAAAAAGTTATTTTAGTAAGACACGAAACTTCTCCTGAAGATATTCAAGGTATGGTTGATTGTGAAGGTATTTTAACTTCTACTGGAGGAATGACGAGTCATGCAGCTGTAGTTGCTCGTGGTATGGGTAAATGCTGTATCGTAGGTGCAAAAGCATTATCGATTGATTATGATGCAGGAACATTTACAATTGATGGAAAAACTTATCCAGAAGGAACAGAAATTTCATTAGATGGTACAAGTGGTAAAGTATATATGGGAATTTTAGATTCTGAAGAATCTGAATTAACAGGTGATTTTGCTGAATTGATGTCTTGGGCTGATGAAATCAAGAAATTACAAGTTCGTGCTAATGCTGATAGCCCTCGTGATGCGGCTGTAGCTATTAAATTTGGAGCTGAAGGTATTGGTTTATGTCGTACAGAACATATGTTCTTTGAAGGAGATCGTATCGAATATGTAAGACAAATGATTTTATCTGATACAGTGGAAGAAAGAATTAAGGCATTAGATGAGTTATATAAATTCCAAGTTGAAGACTTCAGAGGAATCTATCGTGCGATGGTTGGATTACCGGTAACAGTACGTTTATTAGATCCACCTCTTCATGAATTTTTACCACATACTGATGAAGAATATCAAGCAGTTGCTGATAAACTTGGAAAAACATTAGAAGAAGTGAAAACTAAGGGCGCAACTTTAAAAGAAACTAATCCAATGTTAGGACATCGTGGTTCACGTTTAGCAGTAACGTATCCAGAAATCTATAATATGCAAGTTAGAGCAATTATTGATGCAGCGATTGATGTTGAAAGAGAATTAGGATGTACAATCGTACCAGAAATCATGTTACCATTGATTGGTAGTGAATCTGAAATCGTTTATGTGAAAGATAATGTTACAAAAGCAATTGATGCCGCAATTATGGCTAAAAATGCAAAAATTGAATATAAGATCGGTACAATGATTGAAATTCCAAGAGCTGCTTTAACAGCTGATGAAATTGCAAAACATGCTGAATTTTTCTCATTTGGAACTAACGATTTAACTCAAATGACATTTGGTTTCTCTCGTGATGATGTAGGAAGTTTCTTGCCTGAATATATTAATCGTAAAGTAATTCAAGTTGATCCATTCGTATCGCTTGATCAAAGTGGTGTTGGTCAATTAGTAGAAATGGCTGCAAACAAAGGTCGCAGTGTTCGTCCAAAAATTAAATTAGGTATTTGTGGTGAACATGGTGGAGATCCAGAATCAATTAAATTCTGTCATAAAACAGGTTTAACTTATGTATCTTGTTCTCCATATCGTGTGTTAATTGCACGTTTAGCTGCTGCTCAAGCTGCTGCTGAGGAAATTATCCTAGAACATACTACTGATAAAGTATTAGTTGCTGATAAATAGCTGATAAACGTCTCTTAATTTAAAGAGACGTTTTTTTATTTGTGTAAAGTAGGATATTTGGTATAATAGATATGGTGATAAAATGAAAAATATTATAATTGTAGCAACAGGTGGAACAATTGCAGGAAGTGGCAAAGTTGGAAAAGCAACTAATTATCAGGCTGGAAAAATCAATATTAAGGAAATAATTGACTCTATTCCAATGATTAATGAAGTTGCTAATTTAAAAGCAATTCAGCTTTTTAATGTCGATAGTAATGAGATGAATGAAGAACATTGGATAATTTTAGCTAATAAAATAAATGATTTGGCTTCTCAAAAAAATGTTGATGGTATTGTAGTTACTCATGGAACTGATACATTGGATGAGACAGCCTATTTTTTAAATCTTACAATCAATACATATAAGCCAGTCGTTTTGACAGGGGCAATGAGACCAGCGAGTGCAACTAGTGCAGATGGTCCGATTAATTTATATCAAGCTGTTTGTTTGGCTTCGTGTGATGATGCTTTGGGACATGGCGTAATGGCAGTCTTTTCAAGTACAATTTATTCAGGGCGAGATATCCAAAAAATTAGTAATTTTAAAACTGATGCATTTGATCAAAAAGATTTTGGATGTTTGGGTTATATGAATGATGATAAAGTTATGATGTTTTCAAGAACTTTTAAAAAACATACATTGCAATCAGTTTTTAGTGAAAAGCCAATTACTGAATTGCCTCCGGTAGGGATTGTCTATTACTATGCTGGTGCTAAACCTGATATTTTGACGATGATGGCTCAGAATCATCGAGGGATTGTGATAATTGGCAGCGGTAGTGGTAATTATAGTCAAGCATGGCTGAATGAAATTGAAACACTAGGTGCTCAAGGAATCATTTTTGTTAGAGCGTCTCGGGTTAATCAGGGAATTGTATATGAGAGTGATGTTTTTGATCCTCATAATGTCTGTATACCGTCTAATACTTTGTCAGGACAAAAAGCTAGAGTGCTTCTAATGCTTGCTTTAAGTGTTACTCAGAATACAAAAGAAATTAAAAGAATTTTTAATGAATATTAAAGGGGGCACATGTACGTGGAACGAATCAAACTTAATTTAGATAGTATTGCAATGATGCTGTTTTGTGCTCGATTAAAAGCGTATAAAGAGGTCCCACTTTCTAATGAGGAATGGTTGTTAATTGAGCGGATTATAAAAAAGAAGGGGTTAAAAGGACCTGCTAGTTTGCTGTCGATGAATCAGACAGAACTTGAAGAAATTTTAGAAATAAATGAATTTATTGCTTATAAAATGGCACGAAGAATTGAAACGATGAATATTTTTTTTAGTGTTCTTAATAATCTGGAGGGAAATGGAATTAATGTTACTACAAAATATGAAGATAATTTCCCTAAATTGTTAACTAAACACCTAAAGAAAAGGGCTCCATTATATGTGTTTTATTGTGGTAATATTGAATTAGTTGGAGAAGGAATTTCTTTGATGGGTCTTAATAAGGTTACTAAAAAAGATCGCGCCTATACCAAAAGATTGGTAGATAAAGCAATTGAAGATAATCTAATTTACATTTCCAATGATGCTAAAGGAATTGATGATGTTGCTTTGCATTACGCACTTTATCATGGTTGTCATTGTATTAGTTTTGTTTGTGAGCGACTTGGTGCTAAAAGCAAAGACTATACTAGATATATTAAATCCGGACAATTAGTGATGCTGAGTGCTGAGGATCCAAACTGCTATTTTGATGTAACTAATGCAATTGAGCGTAATAGCTATGTATGTGCATTGTCAAAATATCAAATTATTGTTTCAAGTAGTATTAATAATGGCGCAACATGGTTTACTTCGTTGCAAAATTTACACAATAAATGGACTACACCTTTAGCTGTTGAAGGGTTATATTTAGGAAATGATCGGTTACTTGATATGGGAGTGACACCAATATATATAAAAGATGTATTGTCTGATTATTCGTTCGATATGATTTATGATAGAAACAAAAAAATTGTTGAAGATGCAGAAGTCAATATTGATCAGATGTCAATATTTGAATTTATAGGAGAATAGAATGAATTTTGATTATAAAAAATATCCAGTGACAGCCGGGGTGATTGGAATATGTATTTTAGTTTATTGTTATACAACCGTTAAATACGGTTTTGAAATGAATGCTTATCAAGGAATCAGAGCAGGTGGATTTAATCCAATTTTGGTTTTGGCAGGAAATCAATATTGGCGATTAATTAGTGCAAACTTTATTCATTTTGGAATTATGCATATTTTTTGTAACTGTTATTCATTAGTTAATCTAGGCTCAGTTATGGAATATTTGTTGGGAATGAAGCGTTATTTGATTATTTTGATTGCTTCTGCCCTTGCAACTACGATTTTACCAACAGTTTTTTATATTTTGACTGGAAATGGTGCTAGTAGTATTATGGGAGGTATTTCTGGAGCTATTTTTGGATTGATGGGAGCTTTATTAGCATTGGCTTGGAAATTTAAAGATGTTTATGCATATTTATTCAAGCAAATATCGTCAAGTGTTCTATTGATGCTGCTGATTTCTATATTGGTGCCTTCGATTTCTTTATCTGGACATATTTCAGGTATGATTGGTGGTTTTATTGCAACTTTACTAATTATCAAATTTATGCCTTTACGCATTTGGAAAAAGAAAAAACCGGAAAATTATCATAATCTTGTCAATTAATAATCAGATATAGTAAAATATAAACATATAGAGGAGAGTACAATGAAACAAAAAGTAAGAAAAGCAATTATTCCAGCGGCTGGATTAGGAACAAGATTTTTACCAGCAACTAAAGCACTAGCAAAGGAGATGTTGCCAATTGTTGATACCCCAACAATTCAATATATTATCCAAGAAGCAGTGGATAGTGGAATTGAAGAAATTTTGATTATTACTAATTCAAATAAACATGCGATGGAAAATCATTTTGATAAGTCGTATGAATTAGAAGCGCGTTTAACAGAATCAGGTAAAATGGAACAAGTTAAAATGATACAAGATATTGCTGATATGGCAAATATTTATTATATTCGTCAAAAAGAGCCAAAGGGATTAGGTCATGCGGTATTATGTGCAAAATCATTTATTGGTGATGAGCCATTTGCAGTATTATTAGGTGATGATATTGTTGTAAATGATGGTGGTGAGCCAGCATTAAAGCAATTAATAGATGCGTATATAAATAAAGAAGCATCAGTTGTTGGGGTACAGACAGTTGAACATAAAGATGTTTGTAAATATGGAATTGTCAGTCCGTCACATTCGCATCCTCGTGAAAATGGTGGGCGTTTAGTTAAGTTAAATAATATGGTGGAAAAGCCGGCAGTTGAAGAAGCTCCTAGCGATATGGCAGTATTAGGAAGATATGTTTTGACACCAAAAGTATTTGAATTGCTAGAAACTCAAGGTAAAGGTGCTGGTGGAGAAATCCAGTTAACAGATGCTATCAAACGTTTAATGGATATTCAAGCGGTCTATGCGTATGACTTTGAAGGGATTCGTTATGATGTTGGTGATAAGTTTGGTTTTATTAAGGCAACGATTGATTTTGCATTAAAGCGCGAAGATTTAAAAGAAAAGGTTCAAGCATATATAAATTCACTTGTAAAGGATGTTAAATGATGAGTTTTCAAGAGAAATATGAAGAGTATAAACAAAGAAAAGAAGCGCAAGCGTTTTTTAATCAAAATAATGATCAAAAAGTATATGGGAAAGATTATTTGATAGCTATTTTAGTTGGATTTGGTTCAACGATCGTTATGGGATGTATTTTAACCTGGATTATTTCTAAAATAGGTTTTAATTTTTCATACTTTACTATTTTAATTGGAATTTTTGAAGCTCAGGCAATAAAAAAAGTATTGAATAAAAGTGGTCAACAATTAGCCATTATTGCTGCAGTTACTTTTGTTTTAGGAATTGTCGTGGCACAAGCAATTTTTATAAGTATAACGCTACCTTTTTTTAATGTCAGCATGCTAGTTGAAACATTCAAATATTGTTTCCAAAATATGATAACAGGTGATGTGTTAAGTACAATTATCTATTTATTTGGTGCGATTGCGGCATATATGGCATTAAAAGATTAAATATATTAATTTAAAAGAATATAATTGGCTGATCGGTTTTAGTGATCAGCTTTTTTGTTATATTATTTTTAATAAAGATTGATGGATTCAAGGTAAATGGATTGTTAAATAAAAACATTCTTTTTATTTAAAATGAAAAAATAATGCCTTTCTATATTTGTGAGGGTCTTTTAGTAATTATAACTAGCAATACAAAAGGCTACGTAGTATAATAATGGTATGCAAAAGGAGGATTTTTAAAAATGGCTAAAAAGTTTTTATCAATGGATGGTAATACTGCTGCAGCGCACGTTGCGTATGCGTTTACTGAAGTAGCAAGTATTTATCCAATTACACCTTCATCTCCAATGGCTGAAAATGCGGAAGCATGGTCTGCCCAAGGTAAAAAAAATATCTTTGGTTCACCTGTTAATGTAATTGAAATGCAATCAGAAGCCGGAGCTGCTGGTGCTGTCCATGGGGCGTTACAAGGTGGTGCACTTGCAACTACTTTTACTGCGTCTCAAGGTTTATTATTGATGATTCCTAACTTATACAAGATTGCTGGGGAATTATTACCTGGTGTATTCCATGTATCAGCAAGAGCACTTGCAACAAGAGCATTAAATATTTTTGGTGATCATCAAGATATTTATGCTTGTCGCCAAGTTGGAATGCCAATGATTTGTTCACACTCAGTTCAAGAAGTAATGGATTTAGGAGGAATTGCACATTTAACGGCAATTAAATCATCTGTTCCTGTAATGCACTTCTTTGATGGATTTAGAACATCTCATGAAATTCAAAAAGTAGAAGTAATGGATTATGATGTATTAGAAAGTCTTTTAGATAAAGAGGCTCTTGCTAAATACAAGAAAAATGCAATGAATCCACACACTAACCCAATTGAGCGCGGTGGGGCTGAAAATGATGATATTTATTTCCAAGGTCGTGAAGCTCAAAACAAGCATTATGATGCAGTGGTAGAAGTAGTTGCTGATTATATGAAAAAGATTTCTGAAATTACCGGTAGAGAATATGCTCCATTTACATATTATGGGGCACCTGATGCAGCAAGAGTAATCGTTGCAATGGGATCAGTAACAGAAACAATTAAAGAAACAATTGATGAAATGAACCGTCGCGGTGATCGCGTAGGTTTAATTAAAGTACATCTATATCGTCCTTTCTCTGCCAAATACTTATTAAAAGTATTACCTAATACAGTAGAAAAAGTAGCTGTTCTAGATCGTACTAAAGAAATGGGTGCTACTGGAGAGCCTTTATATTTAGATGTTGTTAGTGTCCTTAAAGACGTTAAACATGTAAGAGCAATTGTTGGTGGACGTTATGGTATGGGTTCTAAAGATACTACTCCTCGTCAAATCAAAGCAGTATATGATCATTTATTAGAGGATGCTCCATTTACTTCATTTACAATTGGTATTAATGATGATGTAACTAATTTATCATTAAAAGAGGATCCTGAATTTAATGTTGATGCTGATTATACAGCATGTCTATTTTATGGTTTAGGTTCAGATGGTACTGTTTCAGCTAATAAATCTTCAATAAAAATCATTGGGGATCATACTGATTTATATTCACAAGCTTATTTTGCTTATGATTCTAAAAAAGCTGGAGGGGCAACACGCTCTAATTTACGCTTTGGGAATACTCCAATCAGAGCTACTTATTATGTAAATAATGCGGATTTTATTTCTTGTTCATTAGACAACTATGTAATTAAATATGATATGTTAAAAAATCTTAAAGATGGTGGAACATTCTTATTAAATACAGAGTTCTCAAAAGAAGAAATTATTGATTATTTACCAAATCGAGTAAAAAAACAATTAGCAGATAAAAAGGCTAAATTCTATATAATTAATGCCAATAAAATTGCTGGCGAAATTGGTATGGGAAGAAGAACTAATACAATTCTTCAATCTGCATTCTTTGCATTAAATCCCCAAATCTTACCAATTGAAAAAGCTGTTGAATATATGAAAGAAATGGCAAAGAAAACATATAGTAAAAAAGGTGATGCTATTGTCCAACTTAACTACAAAGCAATTGATGCAGGTAAAGACGCAATTGAAGAAGTAGCTGTTGATAATTCTTGGTCTGATTTAACAGTAACTGCAACTAGAAGTACTACTGGAGATGAACATTTTGATGAATTTGTTTCAGTAATCAATAGTTTAGATGGTTATGATTTACCTGTTTCTGCTTTCATGGATAAATTAGATGGTTCAATGAAATCAGGAGTGGCAATCAAAGAAAAGCGTGCAATTGCAACTGAAGTTCCTCGTTGGAATAAAGATAACTGTATTCAATGTAATAACTGTGTAATGGTTTGCCCTCATGCAACGATCAGAGCGTTCTTGCTTGATGAAGAAGAAATGGCTAATTTACCAGAAAACATTGGTGATGATGTTTTAGTTCCAATGGGTAAAGATATGGGTGGATTAGTATATCGTATCCAAGTTTCACCGGATAACTGTGTTGGATGTGGTTTATGTGTTACTGAATGTCCAGGTAAGAAAGGTGAAAAAGCTCTTGAAATGGTTAGTGTGAAAGATGAATTAGTACATGCTCCATTAGCTGATTACATGTATGCTAATGTTAAATATCGTGATGATAAGTATCCATTAACTACAGCTAAAGGTGTTGGTTTCATGAGACCGTATTTTGAAGTTTCAGGTGCTTGTGGTGGATGTGGTGAAACACCATACTATCGTTTGGCTTCACAATTATTTGGTAAGGATATGATGATTGCTAATGCTACTGGATGTAGTTCAATTTATAGTGGTTCTACTCCTTCTACACCTTGTGCGATTGATGGAAATGGTCAAGGACCAGCATGGGCTAACTCATTATTCGAAGATAATGCTGAATTTGGTTTCGGAATGAAATTAGCTGAAAATTATAAAGTTGGGCATCTATTACGTATTATTGAAGAAAATAAAGATGCTTGTGAACCGGAACTGAAGGCTTTATTGGAAGAGTATGTTGAAATCAATGGTGATCGCGCTAAAGAAAGAGAGCTTGTGCCTCAAATCATGACTGCGGTTAAAGCTTCAAGCAACGAAGCAATTAAAGAATTGTTAAATCATGAAGGAGATATGGTAAGTAAATCTCAATGGATCATTGGTGGTGATGGATGGGCTTATGATATCGGCTATGGTGGATTAGATCATGTTATTGCAAGTAACCAAAATGTTAATATTTTAGTACTTGATACTGAAGTATATTCTAATACAGGCGGACAATCTTCTAAATCATCTCAAGCTGGATCAATCGCCAAATTCACTGCTGGGGGTAAATCAGCTGCTAAAAAAGATTTAGCACAAATCGCTATGGCATATGGACATGTTTATGTTGCTCAAGTTGCTATGGGAGCAAATCCTGTACAAACAATTAAAGCATTCAAAGAAGCTGAAGCTTATAATGGACCTTCTTTAATCATTGCTTACTCTCCATGTATGGAACATGGTATTAAAGGTGGTCTTGCAAATCATCAGAGACAACAAAAAGATGCTGTATCTTGTGGATACTTCAACTTATTGAGATATGATCCTCGTCTTGAAGATGCAGGAAAGAATCCTTTGCAAGTTGATTCTAAAGCACCAGACTTTGATAAATTTAAAGATTTCTTGTTATCTGAAAACCGTTTTGCACAATTGTTAAAGGTTAATCCAGAACATGCGGAGGCATTAATGGAGAAATGTTTAGCTGATGCTAAAAAACGTCGTTTAAGATTAGATAGAATGGCATAAAAAGTTTAAATCAGAGGAAAAATCCTCTGATTTTTTCTTATTCGACTGCAAATATAGTTGATTATTACACTGTTTTTTGGAAACTTAATAAAAAAATAAAAAAAATGTATAAAATTCTTTACAAGAGCAAATATTAGTGATAGAATAATCATGCACTCGAGATAAGAGTGGAGATCATTGAAAACTAAACAGAATTAAGAAACACACGTCAATATCCAGAAGGATAAAAAAGAAAAAAGAGCTAAACAAACGAAGAGTTGTTTAAATAAACAATGGAGAGTTTGATCCTGGCTCAGG
>OJJJ01000659.1_pt1 | contig 13917 bp, 18 predicted proteins | sample 1596311 | NCBI WGS metagenome assembly OJJJ01 (sample SAMEA4350140, study PRJEB24818) | metagenome | biome: human; feature: gut; material: faeces | place: Denmark | collected 2013-09 | reverse complement strand
CTTCTAATATCCAAATAATAAATCGTTCTATTTTCCTCTAAATTATTTGTTACTATCAGGATAAAATATGTGTCGCACACTCTTAGCCACCTTAAATATAAAATAGGAGCAGAAACTCTTTTCTACTCCCATTGTTCATCAACCTCTATAAAAATAAAATATGCATTTGTCCATTACTATCTTTTACAATCTCACTATCCACTTGATAGATTTCCCTTATTAATTCCTTTGTTAGCACTTCTTCTGGTTTTCCTTCTGCTACAATGGTACCTTCTTTTAATACATATAATCGATCACAAAACATGGCTGCAATATTTAAATCATGAATTGCTGAAATCACCGTAATATTTAGATTTTTTACAATTCGCAAAAGTTGTAACTGATGGGTAATATCCAAATGATTTGTCGGTTCATCTAACAATAGACATGGCGTCTGCTGTGCTAAAGCTCTTGCCAAAATCACCCTTTGTTGTTCTCCTCCAGAAAGAGTAGAAAAACTCCTGTTTTTAAACGCTTCCATTCCTACCATTTTCAATGCTTCTTCTACGATTTTATAGTCACTTGTAGTATCTCTTTCGAAAACCTTCTTATGAGGAGAACGCCCCATAAGCACGATATCAAACACCGTGAAATCAAAATTATAATGATTATGCTGTGCTACCACCGCCATTTTTCTTGATGATCTTTTATAACTCATCTCTTGTATCGCTTCATTATCTAATAGGATACATCCATTATCTGGCTTTAATACTCGATAAACACACTTTAAAAACGTGGATTTTCCACTGCCATTTGGTCCAATAATTCCTATGAATTCTTTTTCCTTAGCATGAATGGATATGTTTTTTAAAATTTCTTTTTTTCCAAAACATAATTGAATCTCTTCCGCTGAGATTTTCATGAATCTCTACCTCCAAATCCATAAGAATGTTTTAGCATTAAATAAATAAAGCAAGGTGCTCCAATGATAGAAACTAAAATTCCTAGTGGTAATTCTGAATTTTTTAAAATAACACGACATAAAACATCGGCCCATATTAAAAAAATTCCTCCCACAATGGCACAAACAGGAATCAGTCGTTTATGATCCGTTCCAAAGCACATTCTCATAGCATGAGGGATAATAAGACCAACAAACCCTATTGTCCCTGAAGCATACACACAAAAACCAATCATAAGAGATGCTAAAATCATATAGAGATTCCTTGTCTTTTGTAAATCCGTTCCAAGGGTAATTGCTGCCTCATCCCCTAGAAGCATTAAGTTAAGATTTCGAGATTGCAACCAGAAAATAAAAGTTCCTATGATAAGAAGTGGGAGAATTACAACAACTTTATCCCATTTTGCACTTGCTAAACTACCTAATGTCCAAAACAATATTTCTGTCGTAGCATTATTATCATTGGCAATATAAATAGCAAAATTTGAAATGGCAGAACATACTGCACTCACTGCCATTCCCATTAAAATCAATTTTCCTGTATTGGCTCTTCCCCTTATATTTGCAATAAAAAGCACAAAAAACGAAGTCAACATCGCACCTAAAAATGCAACAATTCCTACAAAATTTGTTCCAAATAAATATCCAACTCCAAATAAAATTCCAAGAGTTGCACCCATAGATGCCCCTGAAGATACCCCTAAAATATAAGGATCGGCTAGCGGATTTTTCACAACCGCTTGCATCACTGTCCCACAAACGGATAATCCCATACCGATCGCCAAGGCTAACATAACTCTTGGAAACCGAATCAACCATACAACGTCATGAATGGCTCCTGTTGCAAATTCGGACAGCCCATTGATATGAAAAAGCTCATAACCTATGACGCCATACACTTCTTTCCATGTAATATTGGCATTTCCAAAAGTAACCGATACCGATATGGAAAACAGTAATAGAAACAACAATATGAGAAGTTTTCCATTATATTGTTTGGAAGAAAGTTTTCTTCGTTCACTCACTTTCTTTTTTATCATATTTCTTTCCCTTCATTTCTCTTCCCTTATCTCAGTTTTAAGTCAATCTCTGGATAAAGTCCTTCTGCAAACGTAATAATTCCATCTTTTGTTCTTGTTGCACTGGCATACATTTCACTTAACATAATTGGGACAACACGTCCGTTTTTCACAGCATCTAAACTCGCATACGTCTTATCTTTTAAAATAACATCTAATTTTTCTTGTTTTACTTGTTCTTTGTCATCCCCAGAATATGGCATATAGACAACAAAAATAACGTCAGGATTTGCTGCAATCACATCTTCCTTTCCTACTTGAGAAGCATCAGGATTTGCTAATTCTCCTCCTAACTTCGTAACCATATCTCCGCCAAGACTTGTTTTCCCATAATTTGTAAATCCATCTTTTCCTGATTCTAAAATGAGAGCGGTTGGTTTTTCTTTTTGACTCACAGTTTTTTCTTCTACCTTTGCAATGCTCTTCTTCATATCATTTACAATTGCTTCTGCTCGATCTTGAACATCAAAAATCTTTCCGATATTTAAAATATCTGTAAATTCATTTTCTAATGTTTTATTATAGCTTTCTCCATTTTGCATTGGATGAGTATTTGTATTCATATAAAGATTGGTTCCTTTTTTTACCCAATCGCTTGTATCACCTAACGTTCCCTCTTTAAACAAAGAACCCCAAGAAAAAATCATATCAGGCTCTAGCATAGTCACTGTTTCCAAAGATGGCGTAAACTCATCTAAATAATTTGTTTTCGAAAATGCTTCCTTTTGACTATCTGGCACTTCATTATCAAGTCCTGCTGTGGCTACCAAACGATCTTCTAATCCTAATGCTAACATCGTTTCAATACAACCTTGATATACTGCCACCACTTTCTCTGGAGCTTTTTCATAGATGGTTGTTAACTCAGAACCATCGGTGCCATAAGTGGTAATGGTCAATGGATATGTTGTCTTCTTCGTGGATTCACCTTCTTGATTTTTCGTATTTTGTGTTGTTTTTACTTGATTTTCTTTCTTAATACTTTCAACATCTTTCCGCTCCGAATCCCCACTATTATTTCCTTTTGAACTATTTGAACCGCATGCAGTTCCTCCAAATGCAAGAAGTGCTGCCATTGTTACTGCCATCAATTTCTTTCTCATCTTTTTGTTTTTTATTTTTCTTCTCCTTTTTCTTTCTTGATAATGGGAGAACAACTTTTCTTTTTAGAATACGATCTTATACCTGTTTTTCATCTATCAGCTACGCATTAGTAACAGTTTGCGCGTAGTGCCTTTTTATTTTATAAGAAATCGATACTTTCATAAATTAATGTACCAAGGTCTTTCCTATGAAATAAAAAAAGCCTGTATTAAACAGGCATCAGAAAATACACTTACTTACGGAAGTGTATTTTAGGTGTTGCCTTCATCGGAAGCTTCATCTATCCCATATCAAGCAGGTTTCCTGACTTAAGTATCTACGCCTTCGTTTCCACCTTCTCATGATTTTCATCACAATGGCTGTTAAAATAATAAAACGAAACTCCTCTTTTACAGTGACCGGATCGTTCAGGACTTTCACCTGATTCCCTCTTTCTTAGGAAAAGGTTCTCTTCTTTTCCTAAGCACTTAATATGTTATTCCATTATCTTAAACCAAAATAACATATATTTTTTTCCTTTTCAATAGATGTCAATAATTATTTTTTGCAATCCTACAAATCCAAGTGAGAATACTACTTCTTCCTTCCGATATGGATAAGATAAAAATCATAACGTTCCCTATCTTATACAAACAATTGATTTTGCAACAGCCTCTTTTTTCTATAGCAAATACAGCCTCTATGCTATTATATTATTCTTCTATGTAGTTTTGTACGGAATCCCTTTCCTCCTATTCTTTATTATACGGTATGTACCTTCCTTTTTTGCTTTCTTGTTTTTTTGTACACATAAGATTATAAATGCTCTCGCATGGCTCGTTGTCTTTGCGTAAATAAAATAAACAGTATATAACACTTGACAACAGTTATTTACTGTTATATACTGTTTATAAGCAAAGGAGGCAAAAGAATGAATCTAATTATAAACACTTCTTTGATGGTTCCTATATACGAACAAATCGTCGATCAAATTAAAACTCTAATTCGTAATGGTGAACTAAAGGAAAATGATAGTTTACCATCGGTTCGTTCTCTATCAAAAGAACTTAAAATCAGTGCTCTAACAGTTAAGAAAGCATACGATAACTTAGAAGCAGAAGGTTTTACGGTAACGGTTCATGGAAAAGGAACTTATGTTGCTGCCACAAATGCAGAACTTTTGTTAGAAGAACAAAAAAAAGAATTGGAAAACGATTTAGAAATGGCCATTCAAAAAGGTAGAAGATATGGAATCAGTGATGAAGACATTCGAAGTTTATTTGAATTGATTTTGGAGGGTTGACTTATGTTAAAAATTGAACATGTAAGAAAAAATTATGATTCCTTTTCCTTAGACTGTTCTTTAGAAATGAAGTCTGGATGTATCACAGGTTTAATCGGACAAAATGGTGCAGGGAAAAGTACAACTTTCAAAGCAATTTTAGGATTGATTTCTATCGATAGTGGAACGATCCATATATTAGGCAAAGACATAAAAGAATTTAATGAAAAAGATAAACAAAATCTAGGGGTTGTTTTATCCGATTCAGGATTTAGTGGATATTTAGCAATCAATGACATTATACCTATTTTAAAGAATCTTTATAATGACTTTGATTCCGCATTCTTTCTAAAGCAGATAGAAAGATTTGGATTACCACGAAATAAAAAAATAAAAGAATTTTCCACTGGTATGAAAGCAAAACTGAAAGTATTAGTTGCTATTTCACACAATGCCAAATTACTCATATTAGATGAGCCAACCGCAGGACTTGATGTGATTGCCAGAGACGAATTACTAGAACTACTAAGAGAATTTATGGAAGAAGACGAGGAGCGTTCTATTCTTATCAGCTCCCATATTTCAAGCGATTTAGAAACTCTGTGCGATGATCTTTATATGATTCATGAAGGAAAAATCATTTTACACGAAGATACCGACATATTATTAAGCGATTATGCGTTAATAAAAGTAGACCAAAAACAATATGATACATTGGATAAACAGTACATTTTACGCTCCAAAAAAGAAAGTTATGGCTATCGCTGTTTGACAAATCAAAAACAATATTATATAGAAAACTATCCACAGATAGCAATCGAAAAAGGAACGATTGATGAAGTAATTACGATGATGATTCGAGGTGAAATATTATGAAAGGATTGTTAATTAAAGATTTCCGATTACTAAAAACACAAAAGAATTTCTTTTTTCTTATCGTTGCAGTTGCAATCGTAATGGCAATATCGACAAAGGATTGCTCTTTTATCATTGGATATCTAACATTTATTGGTTCTTTATTTACACTAAGCACAATCAGCTATGATGAATTTGATAACGGAAATGTCTTTTTATTTTCCTTGCCAGTCTCTCGAAAAAATTATGTTGCAGAAAAATATGGATTTGGACTTATTATGGGAATCAGTTCATGGATATTGGCAACCATTCTTGTTTTAATCGAAGGACTTATAAGAAATACCGATATGACAGTCGATATTCTAATAAGCGCTCTTATCATTTTACCGATCATGTTAATCCTTTTAGCTCTTATGATTCCATTTCATTTGAAATTTGGTGGAGAAAAAGGAAGAATTGCTATCATTGGCGCCGTCGGTTTACTGTTTGTATTAGGTATTCTTGTTGTAAAAATGGTAAAAGTATTCCACGTTAATTTAGACGCTATCTTTAACGCTTTTCCAGTAATAAGTGTAGGGGTACTAATCGGAATTGAAATGGCTATGGCTATCGTGCTATTACTTTTTTCTTATAAAGTAAGTATCATGATTATGAGAAAAAAAGAATTTTGATTGATAGAAAATCTCCCTCTTTGTTCTATTTTATGGAACAAAAAGGGAGATTTCTTTTTCAATCAATAAACTAAAATTTCATCATAAAATAATATTTTTAGAATAGGCACACTTATTATCTTGGATATCATTTTCATTGCATCCACTTCACTAAACATAATATTTTTTATTTTTTGCATTTTTACAATTTATTATTTTTAATTCTATGTTTTAAATCTAAAACTTTTTCTTCGATCCGTTTTGCTGTCTCCTTAAATAGCCAATCTTCTTTTCCACTCGGATCTTCAATCCCCCAGTCTTCTCTATGGTTACATTTTATAAGCGGGCACTTTACATTACATCCCATCGTAATTACAATATCCAATTCTGGCAGTTCTTCTAATCGTTTTGAATATTGATGACTCATATCGTAATCATATAAGTCAAACATTGTTTTAACTGCTTTTTGATTAATCTCTGGCACTAACTCCGTTCCAGCAGAATAACTTTCAAAAACATCACTTGCATACAATTTTCCTAATGCTTCTGCCATTTGACTTCTACAAGAATTATGAACACATATAAATCCAACTTTAACTTTTGACATTACTCTTTCACCTCGAACCATGATTTTGTCTTATTCACAATATTTACAAGGAGCAACATAACCGGAACTTCTGTTAATACTCCCACCGTACACACGAGAACAACTGGTGATGTGGGACCAAATAATGCGATCGCTACGGCTACCGATAACTCAAAGAAATCTGAAGCACCAATTAGTGCAGCTGGCGCAGCAATATTATGTGGCTGTTTAAATATCTTACACATCACATATGCAAATGCTGCTGTTATTACATTTTGTAATATTAATGGCACAGAAATCAAAAGCACATGAAATGGATTATTGATTAACACATCACCTTGAAATGCAAAAATAATAATCAGTGTTAATAAGAGCCCTATGGTAGTAACGTTATCAAATTTTGATACAAACGTTTCATTAAAATATTGTAATCCTTTTGTTCTTACTATAGAGACTCTTGTAATTATCCCAGCTACTAATGGCACAACTACAAATAAAACAATGGATAAAATTAATGTATCCCATGGCACAAACACATTCCCCATACCTAAAAGAAATGATACAATTGGAACAAAGGCTACAAGGATAATTAAATCATTGATAGATACTTGCACTAATGTGTGTGCTGGATCTCCTTTTGTAAGGTTACTCCAAACAAATACCATTGCTGTACATGGTGCCGCTCCTAAAAGAACAGCTCCTGCTACATATTGCGTTGCTAATTCTGATGAAAGAAAGGAATGAAAAACATAATGAAAAAATAATGTAGCTAATCCAAACATTAAAAATGGTTTTATCAACCAACTTGTTCCTGTGGAAATAAGCAAACCTTGGGGATTTTTGCCCACATTTTTTATCGCCTGAAAGTCAATTTTCATCATCATTGGATAAATCATAATCCATATGAGTACTGTAATAGGAATTGATATGTTAGCTAATTCCATTTTTCCTAATGTATTCGGAATCACAGGTATATATTTACTAATGAGTACCCCTACTACCATACATAAAAGTACCCAAATACTAAGATACTTTTCGAAAAAACTAATACCACCTCTTTTTTTCTTTCCTTTTGTCATATTTGACCTCCTAATTAAGTAATGAGCATTGTTATCTATGAATGATGAGAAATACATAGATAATTATCTATGTATTGAATAAAACAATGAGAAACACATTTCATATGTTTCTCCTGTTCATGAGCAGTCGTCATCCACTTATAAGTATCGTTTCTGACTTGCATCTTGGCATAAATAAATTGAAACGAATCTCTTATCCCTTATTTACAAATACAATCATCCGTATTGGATATGATATCGTGTATAAATGTTTCTAGATTTTTAACTGTTTCTTCATTTAGAGTGTACATTGTCATCTTACCTTCTTTACGAAACTTTACTAAACCACAAGAACATAAAATTTTCATGTGATGGGAAAGAGTTGGCTGTGTAATTTGAAATTTTTCTAATATTTCACAAGCACAAAGTTCTCCACAAGATAACATATCAACAATCATCATTCTATTCACATCTGATAATGCTTTTATAACACTTACATTTTGGATATATTTGTTTTCCATACGCTTTCCTCTTCTTGTCGTAAATCATTCATATAGATAATTATCTATGTATACTATATCCATTATATAGATAAATGTCAATCTATAAATTAATTTCCTTTTTCTTTTCCTGTCACTTTTCCAAAACTGTTATCAGAGACAATAAAAAGTTTAAAATTATTATTTCAGAACCACTACAAGGCTACTACACTTTGTTTTGGCACAACTTTACTAACCTCGACTAATCGTGTTTTTTATATGCTATCTGGAAAGAAAATGTAATTCTTTAACTTATTTTTCAATTTGAAATCCTCTTATTCCTAAACATCCACACAGAAATGAATATACAAAATGTAATTAAGACAAGCCATAGTGTTACACAAACAATTTTCTTTTCTATCAGTATCCCAAAAATATTATAGTAATCCGGCATACTAAAGAAACGATCGATGGCACCAATCGTATTTACTGGGAGTAGCTGCATGATTTTATGTAATAAAGGAGATAGCCCCGCAAAACTTATCATAGGAACTACATAGCCAAGTAAAGAAGGAATAAATGCCACGAAAGTATTAGGTGCCAAAGCTGAAAACATCATAGCTCCTGATGCAATTACTAATGCCGCTCCCCATCCTAAAAAATTCCACAAGATAAGTGCCTCACCAATAGAAAGGTTATAAGGAGATAAATTACAGTGAGCAAGCAGCTGAATACTGGATTTTAATCCAGATGTCCCATATATCCCAATATAAACGAACAGGAAGAACGCCACGAACACCATAAAAATAAATGTTGCATATAAAAAGCCCGCTGTAATTTTATTGCGAATTAACTTTGTTTTTCCATATCGGGTAGTGAGCAACACCTTATCAGAGCCGGAACTTCTTTCTTCTGCAAATATAGGAACAACTCCAATAATAATAACCAAACCAACAAACCATTGGAAGAACACAGGAGCGGTATTGAAGAAAGACTCCCAACCATCAGAGTATTCGCCATAAAAAGGAATCTGCAAATTATCATAGGTTCCTAACACTTTTTGAACGATTGGATTTTCTAAATCAGCAGGTGGAATCAAAACATCCTCTGTCTCTGATTGAACAATCGAACCATAGTAGAGTTCCTGTAAATTCCCTGTTGTTTTAGCATCCTCCACATAGAAAGGAAGATATTTTGTCCGACTCCCCACCAGTGCGATCAAGCCGTATCGATTGAGATATTTATAGTAAGCTTCATCCGTTAGTGGAGTAGTATTTCCACCCGCAGAAGAAAAAGAATCCCCCTCCCCATCGGCTGAACGCTGATAGTCCGGATTATTATATATCATTTCGTACTCTGCATACAGCGAAGTCAACTCGTCTAATGGATACCATCCTGCATAGATATTTTGTAAATCACGGTCATAGTGGATAGCTTCTATCCCCGATAAATGCTCCATTTCTTCGGTATAAGTGGTATATTGCAAAGCTGGAAATATAATAGAAAATCCGCTCCACAAAAATCCTATTCCAATCAAAAGTAGTATAATTCTTTTTTTGAAAATTTTATATAGTTCAAACTTCACAGTTCATCGTTTCCCCTTTCACCAGTATAAAACAAATACGCATCCTCTAAAGTAGGTGGTACAGGTTTCGCTTGTGGAAAAGGCTGGTGATTTGAAATAATTCGCAATATAGCCCCTTGAGAAGTATGGTGCATATTACTCACAACATAATTTTGTGCAATTATATTCGCCTGTTGGTTTTCAGCTAATACCTCCCAAACTTTTCCCTCTACCTTTGTTGTAAGCTGTTGGACGTTTCCACGATACTGTAATCGCCCGTGTTGGACTAACAGAATTTCATCGGCAATATAAGAAATATCCGAAACAATATGAGTAGACAAGATCGTTATTTTCCCTTGTGAAATTGTGCTAATTAAATTCCGAAACTTCACACGTTCCGAAGGATCAAGTCCCACTGTAGGCTCGTCTAAAATAAGGACATTCGGCTCATTCAACATAGATTGAGCAATTCCTAACCTTTGACGCATCCCACCGGATAGAGAAGAAATTTTAGATTTTCGTAGTTCCTGTAATCCAACGACTTCTAAAAGTTCATTGATTTTTCGTTTGCTGAAATTTACATTCAACCCTTTCAATGAAGCGATATATTCCATATAACGCTGGACAGTAAAACTAGGATAGTAACCGAAATTTTGTGGTAGATATCCCAAAATCTTTCGATACTGTTCACCTAAATCATGAATTGATTTTCCATCATAAAGTATGCTCCCACTATCTGGCCTAATTAATCCACAGACCATTCTCATAAAAGTAGTTTTACCTGCTCCATTCGGCCCTAAAAGCCCATAGACTCCAGGTTGTAAGGAAGCAGAAAACTGGTTGATTACTATTTTTTCTTTATAACATTTACTAATTCTATCTATATCAAGTACCATAACAACGCTCCTCTATATGCTTGAGCCGAATGGCCGTTATTCCCACAGCCAACAGCATCAAAACAATACTTCCAAAATAGACGCCCAGCCATATGTTATGAAGCAGGAAAGTAAAATGACGCATCTCGATCAACACCAAAGTTAAAAGTGCAGATACCGATATCATGGCATAAGGCGAAGTTATCTTTATAAAATCAAATGCTATAATGGTAAGTGCAATCGAAATATTAAAAGGAATTAGACCATGGCATAGTAATTCTAAAACATTAATCTGATGATAAAAACCAAAAACCAATGAAACAATTCCAATAATTAAAATATTGCAACTACCTACTAATACCATTTTTACAGCAAGTATTTTAATAGGACTAAAAAAACAAGCCGCTTCCATTTCACCCATGTTATAAAGCTGGGTTTTTAGTAGCTCCGGCAGAATATAAAAAGTCATTACTGGAACTAATGTTAAAAAAAGTATTTGAGCATCTTCTAACTCTTTTATATTAGTGAAATTCATAAGAAATAAGACAAAACAGATAAACTGTATTAGCCAAAAGACTTTTGAAATATTTTTGAGTTGATTTAATACAAAATTGAGTTTTGCACCTGTATATTTTGTCTGTTGTGACAGCAATTCACCCGCCTTTTGGATTGTGCTTTGTTTTACATGCTCCCTTCCCTTAACAATCGGAAAATCGAATATAAAATCATAAAATGATTGATTATCTTTCAATCGGACTCAACCTCCAACAATAAAATTTTTAATTTACTCAACCCCTGACTGATACGAGATTTCACAGTTGAGGGGTTTGTTCCTGTTATTTTTGCGATGTCCTTAATCTTCATCTTGTGGAAATATCGAAGCAAAATGGTATCTTTCTGCATATCAGGTAATTTTTTCATCGCGGCTTTCAAATGCCTACACTGCTCTTGTTCAATGAAAATCTCTTCAATGTCTATTCCTGCATCAATACTCAATGAATTAAGATCCTCTTGTATCAATTGTTTGTTTTTCCTAAAATAATCATTTGCAGCATTTACTGCAATCGTAAATACATAATTAGAAAACTTTCCCGTAGGGCGATAACGTGATAGCGTATTAACTAACCGTAGAAAAACTTCCTGAGTCAAATCTTCCGCAAGTTCCATATTTCCAACTTTATGGAATAAATAGGAAAATATGTTATCGTAATATTGGTTAATGAGCTTTTCGAATGCTTCCATATCTCCCTTTTGAGCTTTTCGAATAAGTGTAAATTCTGTGATACAACTCCCCTCCTTTTTTGATGTTCTACTTATATTAACGCTATTTCTTCAAAAAAGACTTAAATCAGTAAAATTTTTTATTTTCTTACTTGTACTATTTGATGGTAATTTTGTAACCTTCCATTATAACCAATAGGAAAATTTTTTGTGAACTTTTTTCATTCAAGAATTCCTTTTTACGAGCAATTTCCTATGAAATAAAAAATGGTCTCGACTTTTATATCAGGCCTACTAGAAAGTTTCTCCTTTTCCTGTTGTAATACAAAAATACCGCCCACAGTCTCGATAGGCGGTATCATATAATCATATAATCATATAAATATATTTATTTTATTTTCTATTCTTTTCTACCAACTCATAAAAATATTCATAATTCAACTTTCCTTTTATAACTTTATATGAGAAAAAAGTTTTTCTAACGTAATCTTCACCATTTATAATAAAGGATTTCATCTTTTTTCCTTGCTCATTATAAATAGAAAACTTCAAGCTATACCCCAATTTTAAAAATGAAATTTCTTTCCATCTCATTGATACTTCATTTAAATTACTTACTATTTTCTCTATCTCATCTTTATCTTGAATGACGATACTATGTCCTGTATTACCATTAAATATTTCAATTTTTTTGATTTCATCTAACTTTAATGAAAATTTTTTCTCTCCAAACATCCATAAAACACAAAACAGTATAATAGCACAAATAGTCGAAATCTTAATTACTTTCTTTTTCATTTCCCCTCCAAAAATATCTACTTTAAACCCAATATCTAATATGGAAATACTGATATCATGGATTTGATTCGCTTACATTTTCTTCCACTTCTATTGTAGTATCTGTTTGAAAACTATTAAAAGAAACCATCCCCAATACAATAAATAGTATATTTAGAACAAAAATTCCTATCATAATTCCAAGTATGACTTTGACTATTGTTTTAGTTCGTCTGTTTTTAATTGCAAGATATTCATTTATTTTTATTAGTTGTTCTGCAATTTCATCTTTATTTTGCTCATCGGTTATTTTACTTCCCAATAACTCCCCAACTGAAACTTCTAATATATCAGCCATTTTAACTAGCATATCAGAATCAGGAACAGAAAGTCCTTTTTCCCACTTAGAAATAGTTTGACGAACAACGTTTAAACGAATTGCTAATTCCTCTTGCGATAATCCTTTTTGTTTTCTAATCGTTTTTAAGTTTTCATTAAGCATAATATCTTTCCCTTTCTTTTTGTTTTTTGGACTAATTTTATGCTTAATTATATCGTTGCGGCAAGCAACGCATATTAACATAGCACTGTACCAATTAAATTCCAATTTATATTTTACTTTCTGTCATTGTATTATAACATGATATTCAAGTATCCTCATTTCTTTTCTGCTCTAAATGACAATCAAGATTTTTTCACTTATTTCTAAATTTCATATCATTTGTCAAAACAGCATTTTTATAGCTTATCATAATGTGACATGGTGCAAAAATAATCGCTGCAAGTAATAGAAAATTTAAATGACTCATAATAGCACTAAAAAGAAATATGAAAGACGGAATGATAGACAAAGCCAATGCCCGAAAAACCGTATTTCTTTTGAAACAAATAATCCATATTAAGCAATAACAAATCACCATTACGGAATTAACTATCAGATATAATGCAAACGCTTCATCGGATGAAAACCCAAACCACGTACTTGGTATGTTAAATATCATTAAAACAAAACAACCGAAACGTCCAATTTGCTCCAGTAATTCAACCTTCTTGTTCCTCCATGCGTTATGGAAGCCATTAGGGCATTTAAAAGCAAAAACAATATTTGGAATCATAATGATAACCATAAAAATCAAGCCAAATATATTCAAATACTCCACTTAACCACCTCTTTCAATTCCAATTTATTCCTATTATATCACAACGGCGTTCTTTAGCAAAATGAATCTCTTTTCTTTTTATATCTGTTATCTTCCCTTAGTTCTTCCCATAATGCTCCCATCTAAAACTTTATATAGAATTCGTTTACTATATTTATTTCTCACATAATTTGTATTCTGAAATTTTCTTATATTATCCTCAAATTTTTATTTATTCTTCTTTGTAAAAATCAAAAGGGAAGAACTGACTACGACATTGCAAAGTTATACACAAAACAGAAAAAGGCAACATAGCTTCCCTATGATTG
>OJJJ01000657.1_pt1 | contig 14013 bp, 10 predicted proteins | sample 1596311 | NCBI WGS metagenome assembly OJJJ01 (sample SAMEA4350140, study PRJEB24818) | metagenome | biome: human; feature: gut; material: faeces | place: Denmark | collected 2013-09 | reverse complement strand
CTTTCATGTTGTTTTTTTTTTTTAATAATGCGGCGACCACCGAGATCTACACTAGATCGCTCGTCGGCAGCGTCAGATGTGTATAAGAGAACAGGTAAGAAACTTGCCTTTGTACAACAAGCAGTAACCTTGTTCCTTTGTTTTCGTGACAAGGATACTCCCAAATATGTAAAAGCGGTCATTGCAGGTGCCTTAGGGTATTTGGTATTACCTATTGATATTGTGCCGGATGCGATTGCTGTATTAGGTTGGGTAGATGATGTGGCAGTACTCGGATTAGCCTTTAAGATTGCGAATCGTTATATCAAAACGAGTCATCAAGAAGAGGCAAAAAAATTCTTTCCATTTGGTAGCAGTCGCTAACTTTTACCATTTTAGGCAGTTTGATCCACAGTGATTGAACTGCCTTTATTTATTTGACACACTAAAGTAATAGATATAGAATAAAAATTGTATACTATTTAAAAAGGACAGAATTTATGCATATTGCTTCAGTAAATGTACGATTTTATGAAACTGATATGATGGGGATTGCTCACCATAGTAACCATTTTAGATGGTTTGAAATGGCGCGCATTGAATTCCTTCGTAAGATCGGTGTCACTTTGTGGGATATGATGAATGAGGATATTGTATTTCCCATCATGAATGTATCTTGCAATTATAAAGAACCTGCGAATTTCGATGATGAACTTCACATCGAAACGTATTTGGTTAAGATGACGAGGGCTCAAATGGTGTTTCGCTATCGTATGCGCCGTGCTAGTGATGGTGTGTTACTTGCTACGGGAGAAACTAAGAATGCCTTTATGTCAAAATTAACAGGAAAAATTGTGCGATTAGACGATACTTTTTATCTGCCTATGTTAGCAGCTGTTGAGGAGATGCCGCATGAGTAATGTACAACAATTGCCTATCGGTGTATTTGACTCTGGTGTAGGCGGATTATCTGTGTTAAAGGTGTTACAAGAACAATTTCCTAACGAAGATTTCATCTATATCGGTGATAATGCGAATAATCCTGTAGGTAATCGCAGTGATGATGAAATTACTTATTTGGCGTGTCGTATTGCGGAGACGCTAGAAAAGCAGCCTGTTAAGTTGATGGTGATTGCCTGTAATACCTTCACCGTTGTGGCTCTTGATGCGGTCCGTGAACTTGTATCTGTGCCGGTTATTGGTGTATCACAAGGTGTGAAAACAGCCATTAATAAAAGTAAAAGCAAGACTATCGGTATTATGGCAACCGTAGCCACTGTAAATAGTCATATTCATAAGCATGTGGCTTTAGAAGTTGATCATGAGGTTTTGGTTTGGGAACAACCTTGTCCAGAGTTGGCGGGGCTTATTGAACAAGGTCATTTAGATGATTACTTTGTTCGTGAAGTATGCAAGGATTATTTAGAACCTTTATTATCTCGAGAAATTGAGGTAGTCGTTTTGGGCTGTACTCATTTCCCATTTGTACAACCTTTACTAGAGGAACTAACGTCATGTCGCATTCAGTTCATTGATCCTGCTTTTGAAACAAGTGAATTGGTTCGTCACAGACTTGAGAGTAAAAATCTTTTCAATCCTCAAGATACTGTAGGCACCGTGACATTGTGTTTTACAAAGGATGTCGAACTTGGTGATGCATTGAGTGCATCCTTTCTTGATACAAGCCGTCGTACCATTGAACATATTACATTATAAAGGAGATACCCTATGTGGTTTTATAACATCCTCAGTGCAGTAATAGCTATTATTGTGGCTGTTGCAGCTCTGTACTTATTATTCCGTTTGTTTGTATTGAAACAAGGTAATGAAAATATTGTCTTATTAGCGAAACGAGCAACGAACTTTCAAGTATCTGATCGTAATTTTGAGTCCATTACGTTGTTCTGTGATATACCATTTGTAAATAAAGGGCGCCAATTAGGCACAATAATGGACTTATTTCCACGTCCATTATTACCAGAAGAACATTTTGATGCTATTAAGGTAAATGCCTGGGCTATGGATATTAATCGTCCGCGTCAAGATGGATACTTTGAAGCTATAATTATCAAACCACGCAAAGGTGGCACAATTCGTGTATATGTTACATTAACAGGTAAAACTGGCAATATTCGAGAAGATATTAAGGGATTCCCTTATATGGACATCGATATTTACTACCAAATCGTAGGTCGGACAGACTATCATATCGATAAACAGCGTATTCGTTTGACTGCTGAAGAAGTTCAAGCAGCAATGGTTCAATAAGGAGGCATAACAATGGCAGAATTAGAGTTAGTATGTGTGCCAACACGTATTCTTACAGATAATGATGACATCGTTGATGCTATCGTTGAATTTGGCGGTCATAATATTGGACCTGAAGATATCGTATGTGTTGCTGAATCTGTAGTAGCTATTACGCAAGGCCGTTTTACACGTCCTGAAGAGCTAGATGTGTGCTGGCAAGCTCGTTTAATTAATCGTTTTATCCATCCAGATGGCTCTATGGCATCTATTTATGGTATGCAATCGGCTATGAATTTGGACGGTAAATGGAAGGTGTTAGGTGCTTTTATTTTAGGGGCCATTGCTAAAATTTTCCGTAAACCTGGCGTGTTCTATGCAATTGCTCGTGCTGCATCCTTAACCGATGATGTAACGGGGACTATGCCTCCATTTGATAAGCATATTGTATTTGGTCCAAAGGATCCTGATAAAGTGGCTGAGAAAATTGTATCTCGCACTGGTTGTTATGGTGCCGTTGTAGCTGACGTTAATGACTTGAAACGGTCCGCTATTTTAGGTACAAGTCGTGGCATTGACGCTAAAAAAATTGCACAATTGTTGATTGATAATCCATTTGGTAATGATAGCCAAATGACTCCGATTGTTATCATCAAAAATTACGCATCTGTATCTGGTAAATAACAGAAGGCTGTACTCATCACATAGAGATGGGTACAGCTTTTTTATATATAATGAGATTGAATACGAACTATACGCAGGGTTGAATAGGAATTGCATATTAGTTCAAATAGAGATTATATTCTAGCTTAAATTGAGTTTTCTTTACTCTGTTTTGAGTTTGTATAGATTCTTTATTAATACTAATAAGGAGGTTATATGTTACTAGGGTTAGACGTAGGTGGTACTTTTACCGATGCTGTTATCATTGATGGCCATCGTGTAGTGGCAACTGCCAAGAGGCGGACTACAAAGGATAATCTAATGAATGGTATAGGTGAGGCCTTAGATGCGGTTTTGGAGGGTTATGATACATCAAATATTGAACAAGTAACCTTATCTACTACCGTGGTGACAAATACCATCGTAGAAGCGAAGGAGCAAGTAGTAGATCTCTATGTGGTTACAGGTCCAGGCCGTAATGTAGATGATATATTCCCCGTGGAACCTATATATCTTCAAGGTTATACAGATCATAGAGGTATCGTTGTAGAGCGTACCCCTGCTGATGCTGTACGTGGTATAGCCAACATGGTTCAAGCACGTAGTGGTACCGATTTGGCTGCTGTGTCCGCTAAATTTGGGGTGCGGAATCCTCAAGAAGAACTATCTATTACAGAGGAATTGAAAAATACGTATCATACAATTTCTAATGGCAGTTTATTAAGTGGTTCTTTAAATTTCCCTCGTCGTACTATTAGTGCTTATTTTAATAGCGCTGTGACACCCGTATTTACGGTGTTTAAGAAAAATGTTGAAGATGCTCTCAGTGCACGGAATATATTGGCTCCACTTCACATTTTAAAGGCCGATGGTGGTTCTCTACCTATGGAGCATATGGTGAGTCGTCCAGTAGAGACTGCCTTTACAGGCCCTGCTGCAACAGTTCTTGGACTATCGGCTCTCGGCGTTATAGGTAATAAGCATACAGTGGCTCTAGATATTGGGGGTACTACAACGGATATATCCCTTTGGAAGCATGGTAAACCATTGATGACAAAAAATGGTGTATCTATCCGTGAGTATCCAAGTGCAGTGCGATCCTTCGCCGTTACTTCCGTCGGTATTGGTGGGGAATCTGTAATTCGCCTTAAAAATGGTAATCTTACCGTAGGTCCTGAACGAGTGGGACCATCAGTGGCTCTAGGTGGGATAGAACCTACCTTGGGGGATGCACTTATCGTGCTCGGTCATGCAAACTATGGTGACTTTAATCTGGCATCACGAGCTTTACAAGATTTAGCGGATGCTATACAGGCTACATTACGATCTAATAATGTAAATACTTCAAATAATCAATTAACTCTTATTAAGACTGCCTCTGATGTAGCACGACTAATCGTAGAAAAAGCGTTGCAAACGATTCAACATGGTATTAACGAGGTCGTAAAAGTAGAAAATAAACGACCTATTTATGTGGTAGCAGATATTGTAAATCCTGATGTATTTGTACCAGAACATATCGTTGTGGTAGGAGGCACGGCGCCAAGTCTCGGAGCGAGCATTGGAGAATATATGGATTTACCTATTACGATTCCAGAAAATGCAGCCGTAGCGAATGCTATTGGTGCTGCGCTAGCCCTATCTACCATCGAACTCACTGTCCATGTAGATACAAAACGTCGTTTACTTGTCATTCCGGAATTAGGTATTAAACAGCAAAATTGTACTTTAAAACGAGCGGAACAAGTTGTAGAACGAGCCAAAGAGGCTCTTAGTGAAGAGGCTTTACGTTTAGGTTTAGATACGGCGCAAGAAATCGAGGTCATTAGCATTGAAGATTTCCCTGTGGTAGAGGGCTGGCAATCTATGGAGCGTTTAATTACGGTGAAAGTACAACTAGCGGCGGGGGTGAAACACTATGTGGAATAAAGGTTTATCCTATCGTGAGCGTCATGGTCTTATAGAAAAGGATATAAACACGAAACTGAATGACGACGTGAATTCTACTATTGGTAAGGCTAAATATCATCACAGTTTAGGTCTTGTCTTTTTCCCTGCGTTTGACTGGAAAATTTCTGAAACACATCCTGAACGACAAGAGCGTTTACTCTATACGCGTGATCAAATTGTAGAAGAAGGTTTGTTAGATATACCGAATATTAGAGAATATAATCCAATAGTAGCTGATTGGGATACAATAGATCGGGTTCATGTTGGTGCTCCAGATTTAGAGTCTTGGGTGACTGAAGCTCATCGAGTATCTGCTGGAGGTGCTATTGCGGCAGCTGATGCAGTCATGCGCGGTGAAGTAGACCGTGCTTTTGCGTTAGTAAGACCACCAGGTCACCACGCAATGGCTATGGTTCATGGTATTCGTGGCTTCTGTACGATTAATATTGAAGCCGTTATGATTCAACACATGCGCCAAACCTATGGAATCAAACGCATTGCCGTAGTAGATACTGATGTACATCACGGTGATGGCACTCAAGATGTGTTTTACCACGATCCAGATACATTGTATATTAGCTTTCACCAAGATGGACGAACCCTCTATCCAGGAACAGGCTTTATGGATGAATTTGGTGGACCTCAGGCTATCGGTAGTAATATAGATATTCCACTACCTCCTGGTACCGGTGACGAAGGTTTGATGAAGGTCATGCGTGAGCTTGTATTGCCTATTCTTGAAGAGTTTAATCCAGATATCGTCATTAACTCGGCAGGACAAGATAATCACTTTAGTGATCCGTTGGCTAATATGCAGGTAACTGCGAAGGGGTATGCAGAATTAGTCGATTTGTTACAAGCGGATATAGCTGTACTTGAAGGAGGCTATTCCGTACAAGAAGCGTTGCCATATGTAAATACGGGTATCATTTTATCCATGGCAGGTCTTGATTATAGCAAAGTCGTAGAACCTGCCTTTGATCCTGTTAAATACAAACAGAGTCAAAATGTAACTAGTTACATAGATGATTTAATCGCCAAGTGGAAAATACAATGGGCTAACCGGCATAAGATGGCCGAAGACGAGCGCGTACGTGCAGGGGATGTTTGGTCTAATCATTATAACGTGTACTACGATGAAACGGGTGTACAAGAGGAGCGACTTGAAAGGGTGCGCATGTATGAAAACAAAGTAGGCTGGCATAGCGTGCTTTCACGAGGACAATATGGACCGTATGGACCGCAAAGTGTATATGCTATGTTCATTCCTTGGCAAGCAGATGGAGGGACGCGTCAAGATGCTATTGTAGAAGCAAAACGAGCCAAAGCAGAAGGGGGAGCTAGCCGTTATGTTGTGGTGGATCCACTCGGCAACGGCCAATATGAACTATAATGTTAATCTCCGTAAATGATAACGCGAGTTATCATGTTAGAATCGCGAATTACAATATAATTCGTAATGCTGAAAAATAGTAAAATTGTGATATAATATAAGAAATAACGCCCCTTTATGTAAGGGGCGTTCTAATATTTACTTTTAGAATGGTGAGGTTCCTATGCGCAGCGATAATAGAACAGCCGGTCAATTGCGACCTATTAAAATAACACGGAATTTTACAGAGTATGCAGAAGGTTCTGTACTCATTGAGTGCGGTAAGACCAAGGTTATCTGTACGGCCACTGTTGAGGATTCTGTGCCGCGCTGGCTAAAAGGTTCTGGACAAGGATGGGTAACTGCGGAATATTCCTTATTGCCACGTTCTACGCAAACTCGCGTGAGTCGTGAGGCCGCAAAGGGGAAGCAAACTGGTCGTACCGTAGAAATTCAACGTCTTATCGGCCGTGCTTTGCGCGCTGTCGTAGACCTTGAAGCCTTAGGCGAACGCTCTATTACTATTGATTGCGACGTTATCCAAGCGGATGGCGGTACGCGTACAGCATCTATTACGGGTGCTTTTGTAGCCCTCGTTGATGCAGTAGACTTCACCTTTGGCGGAGCAGGAAAATTCCCAATTACTGATTTTTGTGCAGCCATCTCTGTAGGTATTGGTCCAGAAGGTCCTATTACGGACCTTTGCTATGAAGAGGATAGTGCTGCCATCGTAGATATGAATGTAGTTCGTACCGGTTCTGGCAATATGGTTGAAGTACAAGGTACAGGCGAACACGGTACCTTTAACCGTGATGAACTCAATGTTTTACTTGATCTAGCAGAAACTGCTACTGATGAGCTCATGGCTAAACAACGTGAAGTACTTGGTGCGACAGCAGATAAAGTTGGTAAGGTATATCCAACAGCGCCAGAGGTGTAAGATGGAACAATTTGTACTTGCTACAGGCAATAAAGGAAAAATTCGTGAGTTTTCAGAGGCATTCTCTCATTTGTCTATCGATTGCGTACCTGTGAAAGAAGTGATTTCCGTTGAGGAACCAGAGGAAACTGGCACCACCTTCATGGAAAATGCTCTGTTAAAAGCTCGATACTACGCTAAGGCTACAAATCGACCTTGTTTAGCTGATGATTCTGGTCTTACTGTAGATGTTCTTGATGGGGCTCCAGGTGTATATTCTGCGCGTTATGCAGGTCATCATGGTGATGATAATGCAAATAATGAGAAATTAATTCGTGAACTACAGGGTAAACGTGACCGTACAGGCCATTATGTATGCGCTTTAGCGCTTGTATATCCTGATGGCCGAGAAGTTACTGCGGAAGGCTATTGTGATGGACTCGTTCAAGATGAGCCAAAAGGGGAGAATGGCTTTGGCTATGATCCGTACTTCTATGTGCCTGAGTTTAAAAAGACTATGGCAGAGTTAAGTATAGAAGAGAAGGAAACGATTAGTCATCGTGGCCGTGCACTACGTGAATTAATTAACAAACTTTGATATTTTCGAACTATATGGTATAGTTCATATAAATATATAATATAGTGGCATTAGAGATTAAATACAATGAAACGAATTGGCATTTTAAGTGACACTCATGGGTATCTAGAGGATATCGACCTTGTCTTGGCTGCTACGGCTGATCAAGACATTGATATGTGGCTTCATGCTGGCGATTTTGGAGATGACGCACGCTATATGCAGGAACATACGGATATTCCTGTATATGCGGTGCGTGGGAACAACGACCGTGTGCAACCGCTTGAACCACGAGAGCAATTAATTCCTCTTGAAGACACCTATATTTACATGACACATGGTCATGAGGTATCATATTATAATCGAATACAAAAACTGATTGAGTTAGGAACTGACATGGGTGCGCGACTCATCGTGTCCGGTCATAGCCATCATCATGGGGAGGTTCGTGCCCGTGATGCGGTATTTGTAAATCCTGGTAGTATTTCTTTGGCTCGTGATCGCTCCGGTGGTACCTTTGCCATCGTTACCTACGATAATGGACAGTTTGATGTAGAGTTTGTGTATAAACAAGATATTGTTTAGTTATATGGTGAAAGCTTCGGTTTTGAAACTTTCAAAAGGAATAGTAAGTCTATGCATGGAAAGGGTTATGACATATCATGGATACACCAGTTAAAGCAAAGCCTAAAATGAAGTTATATGGTTTTAACAATCTCACGAAAACATTGAGTTTTAATATTTATGATATTTGTTATACTCGTACGGAAGAAGAGAAAAAACAATACATTCAGTACATTGATGAAGTATACAATGCGGATCGTTTAACGGCTATTTTGACGGAAGTTAGCCATATCATCGGCGCCAATATCCTTAATGTAGCGAAACAAGATTATGATCCACAAGGTGCTTCTGTTACAATTTTAATTTCTGAAGAGGAAATTGAAAAAGAAGATGTAGTTATGCATTTAGATAAATCGCATCTTACTGTACATACGTATCCTGAAAGCCATCCGCACAAAGGGATTAGTACATTCCGTGCCGACATTGAAGTGTCTACATGTGGACAAATCTCTCCGTTAAATGCACTTAATTACTTAATTCAAAGTTTTGACTCTGATATTCTTACCTTGGATTATCATGTACGTGGCTTTACTCGGGACGTGTCTGGTAAGAAAATTTATATTGATCATCGTATCAATTCTATTCAAAATTACATCAGTGCAAAAACTCGCAATATGTACAACATGATTGATGTAAATGTATATCAAGAAAATATTTTCCATACTAAGATGATGTTAAAAGAATTTGATTTAGATAATTATCTTTTTGGCATTACTGAGTCAGAGTTGAGCGATCGTGAAATCAAGCAAATTAAACATCAATTAAAACAAGAAATGATGGAAATCTTCTATGGACGCAATTTGCCATCTGTAAAAGCTTAAAGACAGCTTTTATGACATTGTTGTTATAGCTTTAATCGTATAATACAAATATAGACTTGAAGTAGATAAGCCTTATATGGTTTATCTACTTTTTTATAATTTACTTTATTACTACTGGAGCTTAATCTTTATTACTACGGGAGCTTAATGATAGTTGTTTTTAAAAAAATCGAAAAACTATATCGAAAAAACTTGAATTATGATTTAGCATTTTGTATAATACAATTAGTTAAAGGTATAAATTACCGACTCTAAAGAGTCCGAGTGTATCCACAAAGGAGAATTGTTATGGACGTACGTGAATTAGCTGTACAAAAAAAACGTGAATTAAAAGGTTTCCTTACTGTAGGAACAAAATATGAATTAAAAGACGCTCATGATTTATCTGTAGCTTACACACCAGGTGTAGCAGAACCATGTTTGCGTATTAAAGATAATGAAGCAGAATCCTTCGAATTAACTTGCCGTTCCAACATGGTTGCCGTTGTATCTGACGGTACTCGTGTACTTGGTCTTGGTGATATTGGCGCTGCAGCAGCATTGCCAGTAATGGAAGGTAAATCCTTATTGTTCAAAAAATTCGGTGATGTAGACTGCATTCCATTGGTTGTAGATACAAAAGATGCTGATACATTGATCAATACAGTAAAATTATTGCAAAAAAACTTTGCTGGTATTAATTTAGAAGATATTTCCTCTCCTAAATGCTATGAAGTTGAAAACCGTTTGAAAGAAGAATTGGAAATTCCTGTATTCCATGATGACCAACACGGTACTGCAATTGCATGTTTAGCTGGTGTAAAAGGCGCTCTTCGTTTAGTTAAAAAAGATTTAGCTACTGCTAAAATTGTTGTAAACGGTGCTGGTGCGGCGGGTGCTAATATTGCTCGCTTATTGTACCTTGCAGGTGCTCGTGATATCACATTGTTGGTATCCTCTGGCGTATTGCATAAAGACTACAAACGTCTTGACTCTTTACAAGCTGAATTAATCGATTTACTTAAACTTGAAGAAAAACATGGCGATTTGGCTGAAAATGCTAAAGGTGCTGATATTCTTCTTGGTGTATCTGCAGCAGGTGCTTTCACAAAAGAAATTTTGGAAAACTTGGCTGACGATGCAATCGTATTTGCAATGGCTAACCCTAACCCAGAAGCAACATATGCTGATATGAAAGCTGCTGGTATCCGTGTTGCTGGTACAGGTCGTTCCGACGCTCCTAACCAAATCAACAACGTAGCAGTATTCCCGGGCGTATTCCGCGGTGCTATCGATGTTCGTGCGGCTCAAATCACTGACGAAATGAAATTAGCTGCTGCTGACGCTTTGGCTCATTTGATTCCTGATAGCGAATTGAACGAAGAAAACGTAATGCCATCCGTATTCGATCCTCGTGTTGCTCCAGCTGTTGCTAAAGCAGTTGCTGAAGTTGCTGTAAAACAAGGTATCGCAAAAAATCCTCAAGCAGTAGAAGATGGTAGCTACGAAGGTTAGTTTATTTGCTTTACTAGCATTTTAAAATCTTATATAACTATAGAACAATACAACATGCACCTCGAAAGGGGTGCATGTTTTTATATGCTCGATTAAGTATATGATTGGCTTTATACTATTAGGGCGAATAATCTATAGATTAAAATGATATAGAGGCGTAGGCGTATAGGATAATAGAAGTAAGGATAGATATATATTAAAGAATGTATTAATGTATAAGTAAAAAAATTAATGAAGTTGTAAAAAAGTACTTGTCACTAGTTTCTATCAATGATATAATAATTTTCGTTGCAGAGCGATACTCGAGAGAGTAAGAACTCAGCAAGAGTAGTGGTTGACATCAACTACCGGGTTTGCTATAATAGCAAAGTAATTAATGACGGGGCATAGCGCAGTTTGGTAGCGCACCTGGCTTGGGACCAGGGGGTCGCAGGTTCGAATCCTGCTGCTCCGACCATTTTTTATTTGCGGGTGTAGCTCAATGGTAGAGCCCCAGCCTTCCAAGCTGGTCGCGAGGGTTCGATTCCCTTCACCCGCTCCATTTTTTTTTGCCTTTTTTAGGGTAAACTGCAATAGAGCACAGTTGACGATACATAGTACATAATTTATACTATAATAGATAATTACATATATTGGTAATCCACATGGTTCAGTAGCTCAGTTGGATAGAGCAACGGCCTTCTAAGCCGTGGGTCGGGGGTTCGAATCCCTCCTGGATCACCAAAGAAATAAGCGGATAGTTCGTAATGAGCTATCCGTTTTTGTTTGCGTTTTTAGCATAGTTACATATAAAAAAACTGTAAAAAGATAAATCTGCATTAAAAATGAATAAAATTTCATAAACTAATATATGAATGAGTAAAATAATGTACTTATAAGATGGCAAAAGTCTAAAATAGAATTAAAATAATACTGTAAATACTGGATTCTTATATGATGATAAAGCATGAATAAAAAATGAAATTATCTTGATTGTTATATTGAAAATCTTATATAATTATTAATATTATGATTAATTATAAGCTTTCATATGCATGTATGAGGTTTTATAAATGGATATCTAGGTTATAGTTGTAATAGGAGTGTTTCATGAATAAGATTTTCAAGGTGATTTGGAGTAAAAGCAAAGAGTGTTATGTAGTTGTGTCTGAGATAGCTAATAACTATAGTGCTAAAAAGGCTGTATTGACTAGTGTTTTTGCTGTGTTGGCGGTAACTGGTGGTGCAGCTCATGTTATGGGGGCGACTTTACCATCGGAGCTAACAGACAAAGGCTCTATTAAAATCGGTCAGTATGCAACTACAAGTAATATGTCTAGTATAGTTATAGGGACAAGCAGTCAATTTAGAACTTCTTCAGTTGATGGGTATAGGGCAATTGGTATTGGCTCTGGGATTATTGCTAGTGGTAATAATAGTGTTTCTATCGGTGGACATTCTCGAGCAACAGAAGATCAGGCAATTGCTATTGGTGGAGCTTCTGATGATAGTGGTGCTAAAGCGACGGGTTCTCAATCTATTGCTATCGGCGGTAATACTGTAGCTAGTGGGGATTCCTCTATTGTAGTAGGTGGTGATGACGTAGAGGTTGCATTTGCTAGAACTGTAACTTATACAGATATTAACACTGGACAAGCTAAAACGGGGACATTGAGACAGGCATCTATTGATTTGGCGAATATCCAATTGCCTCAATATATCACCGCTACAGCTAGTCATGCAGGGACTGCCATTGGGATGAAAACTAAAGCTGGTGACTTGGGTCTTTCTCTTGGCATGGGGGCGGATTCCGCTACTCGCCTAGATGGTAAGGCTGGTAATGTAGTTAACGCTATCGCTATTGGTGCCGGTGCAAAAGCTAATCGGGATAACTCCATTGCAATCGGTGGTGGTGCTAATACTGATGCAGCGGGTGTGGCACAAACAAGCTATACTATGAGTAATGGAGATACGGTTAACTGGGCCGGTGGTGAAAATGTGTTGCCTGGTGACGTTGTATCCTTTGGTGCTCCTGGTTATGAACGTCAGCTTAAAAATGTAGCTCCTGGTATTGTCAGTGCAACTTCTACAGATGCGGTGAATGGCTCTCAGTTATATGCAATAGCTGAGAAGACTTTATCTAAATATATTTCTATTAAATCTGATTTGGTTGGGAATAAATCTAATAAAGGTGCAGAAGCGACTGATTCTATGGCTATAGGTCCGGATGCATCTACAACAACTGCTGCTACTAAAGGGGCTGCTTTAGGTACTGGTGCAACTGTTACTGTAGCGAATGGTGTAGCTGTAGGTTCACAGTCTAAATCGAGCACAGCTAGTGGTGTAGCAGGCTATAATGTAAACGACTCTAGAACCGATAAATATGGTGCTTTATCCGGTAAAGCATTGACATCTACTTTAGGTGCCTTTGCTGTAGGTAATGAGACGAATACACGTCAAATTACAGGTGTGGCTGCTGGTACAGCTGATACAGATGCTGTAAATGTGGCACAGTTAAAGAGTGTGAATTTGAAAGTAGCTGGAGATACCGGCACAGGTGATGTTAATCTTGCTAATAGTATTTTAAATATTAAAGGTGCTGGTCTTGCTAAAACTACTGCATCTGGTAAAGATGTAACCGTAACTGTGTCTGAAAAAGCAGTTAAACAAGAAGCTGTTAAAGCGGTTACAATGGCAGCAGCGGATCCTAATGGTGCGATTACTGTGACACCTGAGCTTAGCGCGGACAAAGATACAGCAACTTACAAAGTTGGTATTGATCCAACTAAAGTGGCTGAGACTACTAACTTGACCTATAAGGATAATGATGGTGCAGATAAGACCGTTACATTAAAGAAAGGTTTGAACTTTAAAAACGGTACTATGACGACTGCTACTACTGCTGCAGATGGAGTAGTAACGGTTGATATCAATGATGATACAAAGGCTAAAATTAATAATGCCGCAACAAATAAGCTAGATAATCTTACATCAGATGGTGAACAAAAGGTTAAGAGCTTGTCCGCATGGAATGTAAAGGCTAATAACAGTAATGCTGAAACAGTAACAGGTGGAGATACCGTTACATTTAATGATGGCTCTAATATCGCTATTACTCAAAATGGCAAGACATTTACTGTAGCGACTAAAAATGATGTAAACTTTAATACTGTAACAGCTACGACAAAGGTGACAACACCTGCGGTAGAAGGGCTTACTAATACGTCCTGGACACCTGGTACTACTACTCCTGTTAGTGGTCGTGCGGCAACAGAAGATCAATTGAAAGCCGTTGATACACAAGTAGCAACAAATAAAGATGATATTGCTACGAATAAGGCTAATATCGATAAGAACAAGGATAATATTGCAAAGAATGCGGACAATA
>OJJJ01000653.1_pt1 | contig 14105 bp, 13 predicted proteins | sample 1596311 | NCBI WGS metagenome assembly OJJJ01 (sample SAMEA4350140, study PRJEB24818) | metagenome | biome: human; feature: gut; material: faeces | place: Denmark | collected 2013-09 | reverse complement strand
CTTTTTATGTTGGCACGCTCTTTCAACATGAACGTGGTGCCTTGGCGGGGAAACCCGTGCCGCTGGTTCAGGCGATGTTACGCGCGGCGCGCGGATAAAAAGTCGGGCAGGTCTGCACTGAGCCTGCCCCATGCGTTATGGCGAGGTTATCTCACGGTTGCGCCCGGCATACAGGCCAAACACCGCCATCAGCGTCGCTAGCAGGGCGACGCCAATCAACGGTATCTGCCAGTTACCGTTGAGGTCGTGAATTTTGCCCATTAACGGCGGTCCACACGCCGCCAGCAAGTACCCCACAGACTGCGCCATACCTGACAGCGCGGCGGCCTGGTGCGCAGAACTGGCACGAAGCCCGATGAACGTCAGTCCGAGGATCATCGTCGCGCCCGAGCCAAAGCCAAATAAAATCGTCCACAACACGGCCTGGTTGGGTAGCAGCCAGAATCCTGCGGCTGCAATCGCACACATTAATGAGACCAAAGCGGCAATGGCGCGTTGATCCTTCAATTTAAACAAGATTAAAGGGATCAGTAAGCCGGGTGCGGCAGTAGCGAGTTGCAGCAAACCGTGCAGCGAACCCGCCTGCGCCTCGCTGTAGCCATGGCTAATCAAAATAGCGGGCAACCAGCCGATAATCACGTAATAGACGAGTGAGTTGATCCCCAGAAAGAGCGTCACCTGCCAGGCGAGGCTGGAGCGCCAGATCCCTCGGGAATGCAACGCGCGCGAGTTACTCATCGTGGCATGGCTCGTCTGGCGACACTGTGGTAGCCAGATAAACAGCGCCAGCAGCGGAAAGACCATCAACATCATCAGCGCACCGCGCCAGCCGAATCCGTTAAGCGTCAGCAGCACCACGATGGCTGAGCCAATGGCGGCCGCAGCTCCCATCGTCAACGAGTACGCCCCGGTAAGTTTTGCGACATGTTGTGAAAAATCACGCTTAATCAGCCCCGGAAGCAGCACGTTGCCTAATGCTATCCCACAGCCAATGAGGGTGGTTCCACCAAATAAGAATGGCGGCGAGGGCAATGAACGTATGGCAATACCGGCGCAAATCAGCAGCATGGCGGCAAACAGACTGCGCTCAATACCCCATCGACGGGCAACGCCCGCCGCCAGGGGGGAAACTAACGCAAAGGCCAGCAGCGGCAGGGTAGTCAGGAGCCCCGTCTGGGCGGTCGTCAGCGCGTAATCTGCGCGAATGGCATCCAGCAGCGGCGCTGCACCGGTAAAGGTAACGCGAAGCGTGGTGGCGATCATCAGGATACCCGCAATCAGCAATGCACCTTGCTTGCCGCGGGGGGAAGGGGAATAAGTCATCTTTTTCTCTTATCGTCAGGCGAGGCAATACCTTACCGTTTTTACACCATGGATGAATCAAGCTAAAATGACAGATTATCGCTAAAATCGGACAACGTTATGCTGGGACTGAGGCTGGACGGGTATGAGCCGGATCGCTATCACGATGCCGCTGTGGCTTTTTGTATTCAGGCTCAGGAAGATGAACTCTTCAGCCCGCTGCATCAGCACCGTAAAGGCCAACTGATCCTGGCATTGCATGGCGCCATTACCTGTGAAGTTGAACACGCCATGTGGATGGTGCCACCCCAGTACGCGGTGTGGATCCCGGGTGAGATCCCTCACAGTAATCACGTCACCGTTGGCGCTGAGCTGTGTTTTTTGTTTATTGAACCGCAGGCGGTGGTGATGCCTGAACGTTGCTGCACGCTGAAAATATCCCCACTCTGCCGGGAACTGATTCTTTCGCTGGCGACCAGAACCGATGCCCAGCGGCTGGAGCCGTCAACGCAGCGGCTGACGCAGGTCTTGTTTGATGAACTTCCGCAGCAACCGCAGGAGCAAATGCAGCTGCCGGTTTCCGATCATCCGAAAATTCGCAGGATGGTCGCAACGATGGCGCAGGAGCCCGCGCAATGGCAGACCTTGGGCCAGTGGGCTAGCGTGTTTGCGATGAGCGAACGCAATCTTGCCCGGCTGGTGGTGAAAGAGACCGGGCTGAGTTTTCGCCGCTGGCGTCAGCAACTACAGTTGATTCTGGCATTACAGGCGCTGGTTGATGGTCGTAACGTCCAGCAGGTCGCCCACATGCTGGGTTACGATTCAACAACCGCCTTTATCACCATGTTCAAAAAAGGCCTGGGTCAAACCCCAGGCCGTTATCTGACGGGGCTGGCTACTGTTTCCCCACAATCAGCGAAACCAGACCCGCGGCGATGAGCGGCCCCACAGGGACGCCGCGAAACAGCGCAACGCCCAGTACCGTACCGACCAGCAACCCGGCGACTAACTGCGGCTGACTGCCCATCAGCGTGACGCCACGTCCACCCAGCCAGGAGACGAACACGCCGATAGCAATGGCGACCAGTGACTTCCAGTTTACGAAGGAGTGAATGAGCGTGGAGGGCGGTAGCGTTCCGCTGGCGATCGGTGCCATCACGCCAATCGTCAGGATAATAATCCCGACAGTCAGGCCCTGTTTTTCAATCCACGGGAAAAAGGTGTTCAGCGGGGTGACACGGACAATAATCAGCACCAGGATTGAAACGGCGACAGTGGTGTTGTGGCTGACAAAGCCCAGAGCTGCCAGTCCGAGCAGGATCAGCAGAGTGACATCAAACATCGTAGTTTCCTTGCCAAAAAAAATAAGCCTGCTTACTGTACGCGCAAATGCGTGGTGGAACAGGCTTTTTTTAGTGATGTATACGCTATTTGGGCGAACGCATAACCGTGCGTTTCTGTGCCGGTAACGGGGCGTTATAGCGTGTTATTGCGTGCGGCGAAACGTGACTAACTCCGGTTGCGCAATGCGCAGGTAATCCTGGGTGTCCATAATGACCGACTTTTCCAGCACCCCGGCGTTAAAGGCAATCTCATCAAAACGCTCGAACAAGAGTGGATCGGCGACCAGCTTGAGCTGAGGATGGAAGCTGAAGGGAGGAATGGCGCCAAAGACGCATCCCGTCAGTTCATCCACTTCAGCAGGGCTTGCCAGGGAGGCCCTCAAGCCGCCAAGATGGCTGGCGAGTTGGCTCAGATCAGCCTGTTGATCGGCAGAAAGAATAGCAAGCACATGCTGATTGACGCCATTGCCTTTCACTTTACATACCAGGGCTTTTGCACCCTGACCCAAGGCTGTGCCACGAATCTCTGATACCGCCTCGCATTTGCCGACGGCGTCGTGGCTGATCACGCGGTACGTTGCGCCGTGTTCCGACAATAACGCGACCAAACGTTGATGGGTTACATTACCTGTATTTACTTCCGTCATGTCTTACTCCTGATATCACAATAAAAATCCTGCGCAGAAAAAGTATCACGAACGAGGGTGCTTCTTCTGTTTGTTGAGATACAGCTGGGCGTCAGAGGCTTTGTAAGCATCGTTAATGGTGTCACCCGGCTGCATATTATAAATACCGGCAGAAAAGCTAACGGAGGTCCCCGGCGCAATAATGTGTAAGTTCTCGTCGATCCGTTCCAGCAACTGAGGAGTGAGCTCGGCAGGATAATCGATCAGAATCATGCAGAACTCATCGCCCCCGAGGCGAATAGCATAATCACTTTTGCGGATCGCGTTTTGAATCGCTTTGGCCAGAATAGTGATAATACGATCGCCTTCCTGGTGTCCCAGCGTGTCATTAATGGTTTTTAGCTTGTCACAATCAATAGCGATAAATGTCACCCGCGTTCCGGCGTTGACCAGTTGCTGCAAACGTTGCTCAAGCGTTGGCGTTAAGATTTTACGGTTGTACAACCCGGTCATCGCATCGCTGATATTTTCGCGCCGGACGTTATGATACAAACGAAAGTGGGTTCTGACCAAATTCAGCAGTAGCGCGGTTGCCAGCAGGTAAAAAGCGAAAATTTTCCAGGAAGAGACAATAAAGTACATTAAATCAAGGGAGAGTGTGATCCGTATTCCGCCGGGAATATCATTAACATATTGCACATACTGGAACAGGTTTGATTCACTCTGGTTGATGACGATCTCTTTTCCTGAACTGACGTCAGACAACGTGACGTTCAGATAACGCCAGACGAGGGGACGATCGCTGGTATAAAAAATATGCCGCAGATTGTCCTTGTTCACATCGACCATCACGACGCCTTTGAGTTTACCGGCGTAATAGACCGGGGTGATAAAGCTCATGACTTTTTCTTGCGTCAGGTCATCCTCATAAATACTGGAAATGACGGTGCGGCCGGTAAAAACATCATCGATATCGTTCTGGTGAATTCCCAGCGTGCCTTTTTGCAAAAAAGACCAATGATTCATCGTGAACTGATTAGAGTTAATCAGGTTGTAGAAATAGATATAGTTATTATTTAAATCAATGTAATAACGAAATTTATACTCCAGTGTGGCTAATCCGTGGCCGTAATCGACCAGTTCACGATTGACGTTGACCGCCTGGTCGAAAGCGGGCAACAAGAATATGTCATCAAGTTGTTCAATACAGTTTGCTGAGTGGGTCTGTAAAGTACCGCGTAACGGCAGGTAGCTATGTGAGGTGAGATTCAGCCCGTACGTGCCGTTAACGTGCTCAAATGCCTGGCACAGTGCTTTTCGTTGTTCAGCAGAAACAGGGGCTTTGGGCGATGAAAAACGGCGCATTAAATGGGCGGCAATACTCTGATTAGTGTATTTATCATACAGGAAAGAAGAGTCGGCTTTCTCAATGACATAACGCATATAGGCGTTCATTGCCCGATCGCTGGCAATCAGTTCGTACACCAGAAAAGAAGAGGTCAAAACAATAACGCTTACGGAGATAAAGTGCCGGAGCGCTTTATGATGAAATTTCATAATGTTTTTCAGCCCTGTAAGTCCGATACTTCAGTTTATCACACGCTAAACGTCCACTCTAACGGTATGGGAATGCCCCATTGTTGGCTATTTTTGTAATAAAAATCATTCGTACTCTTCACCTTTAATCTTTAATGTTGTATTTATAATGCAACTTATAGAAAAGGAGACAGGCCGATGAGTACGATGGAAAAAGCAGGCCATACATTTTTAGCCAGCCTGGGGAAAACCCGCCTGCGCCCGGGGGGTATAGAAGCCACAGAATGGCTGTTCAGCCAGTCGCAATTGACGTCAGACAGTCAGGTGCTTGAAGTGGCGTGTAACATGGCGACCACGGCGATTGAACTGGTGCAACGTTTTGGCTGCACCGTTTACGCCATTGATATGGATAAAAATGCGCTGGTTAAGGCGAGGAATAACGTCGCCGTCCATGGGCTGGAAAATCACATTCATGTCATGGCCGCTAATGCGAATACTATTCCTTTCGCCGACAACAGTTTTGACGTGGTGATTAATGAAGCCATGCTCACGATGTACGGTGATAAGGCTAAGACGAAGTTGATTGCGGAATACCATCGGGTACTGAAACCCGGTGGGCGCTTGTTAACCCATGACATTATGTTTACGGCGCAAAAACTGGGAGAGGGCGATCAAAACCAGCTTCAGCAGGTTGTGAAGTCAAATGTGAGTCCACTGACGCAGCAAGGCTGGCGCGATCTATTTCTTGGCGCGGGATTTGAACAGGTGCTACAGCAAAATGGTGAAATGTCGCTAATGTCGCCGCAGGGGTTAATTCGTGATGAGGGATTTAACGGCGCCCTTAAAATTGCTTATAACGGACTACGCACGCATGAGAATCGCCAGCGTTTTATTAACATGTTCCGCTTTTTCCGCGCACAGCGTCACCAACTCAACTATATCGCCTGCTGTTCCGTAAAGGGAAAATAAAAAGGATGAAGGGATGAATCTGGATAAAATGAAACATCAGCACGTTGATATTCTCGAAAAAATATCTTTTCTACGTACGTTAAGCCAGTCCGGGGTATCATCCAATGCGCAGCAAATTGCTGCGGCGATCGTGAGCATGAGTGCGATCATTAAAACGCATCTGTCAGCGGAAGATCAGTTTCTTTACCCTCAAATTGAACAGGATGGGAATAGTAAACTCAGACAGGTCAGTACCCAATTTCAACGTGAAATGGCGGATATTGTTGGTGAGTATGATGCGTTTTCGCGCCGCTGGAATATTGCCAGCAAGCTGATGGGTAATGACGAGGCGTTCAGACGCGACGCCAATACCGTATTACGCAAAGTGTTTGAGCGTATGCAGCGGGAAAATAAAGATTTCTATCCGCGGGTAGAAAGGATGTAATGTGCGTTCAGAACATAACTGAGTAAAGGGCTACTGGAATGTCAGAAAAACACTGGTCGAGAATGGAATATCTTCACCAGACAGTGACGAATCCCAATATTGTGATCAAAGGGACACACAGTTATTACAGTGACTGCTGGGATAAAGGCTTTGAGGCTTCAGTCGTGCGATATTTACTCGGCGACGAGGTTAGCAGAGAGTGGGAACCGCTCGGGCATCTGGATAAGTTGATCATCGGTAATTTCGTCTGTATTGGTGCCGAGAGCGTGATTGTTATGGGGGGAAACAGTACCCACCGGTTGGACTGGATAAGTCTTTACCCCTTTATGGCGTCCATCAACGATGCCTACCAGTTTCGCGGAGACACGGTTCTCAAGGATGGCTGTTGGTTAGGTATGCGCGCGATGATTATGCCTGGCGTGACGGTTGGAGAAGGCGCTGTCGTGGCTGCGGGTGCTGTCGTGACCAAAGATGTACCTCCGTATGCGATTGTCGGCGGGAATCCGGCGAAGATCATAAGATATCGACTTCCCGAAGAGGATATTAAACGATTGCTGGCGCTGGATTTGTATCAACTGGCGGAAGAGACGTTGGTGGCATTGCAACCGCTGTTGTCATCTGGCGATATTTCAGCGTTGGAGTTGAGCGGCAAAGAAAAGAGTAAACGGCGAATTGGGCGTAGAGTAGGCGTATCATGTTGAAAAATCAGCCAGAAACAGTACGTAACTGGCCGATCTTCAATGGTTCATCTCAACTTGTGGCACTCTGCTTATGAAACAGTTCCCGGAACACCGGATAGATATCATCCTGGTCACGAATATGCTGCATGGCAAAGTTATCAAAGGTCGATTGCAGATGCTCGTACTCACGCCATAAGGTCTGGTGCGCGCGGCGGGTGATTTCGATATAGCTATAATATCGCACCACCGGCAGCAGTTTTTTCGCCAGAATCTCATGGCACAACGGTGAGTCATCCGCCCAGTTATCGCCATCTGATGCCTGCGCTGCATAGATATTCCATTGGGCAGGATCGTAACGATCTTTCACCACTTCATCCATCAACTTCAGCGCGCTGGAGACGATGGTGCCCCCGGTTTCCTGAGAGTAGAAGAACTCATGCTCGTCCACCTCTTTTGCCTGGGTATGGTGGCGAATGTAAACCACTTCCACGTTTTTGTAGGTTCGGCTTAAGAATAGATACAGCAGAATGTAAAACCGCTTGGCCATATCTTTAGTCGACTGATCCATCGAGCCGGAAACGTCCATCAGACAGAACATCACCGCCTGGCTGGAAGGATCGGGTCGTTTTTCATAATTTTTATAGCGTAAATCAAAGGTGTCGATAAACGGGACGCGTTCAATTTTTGCCCGCAGTTCAGCAATCTCTTTGCGTAGGCGTTCTTCCTCCAGCAACTGCGCCGGTTCTGTGTTGGCGATAGTCTCCAGGTCAGCTTCAAGCGCGTGCAGCTCCCGACGTTTACCTGCCGTCATCGCCGTGCGGCGCGCCAGTGAGTTTTGCAGGGAACGCACAAGGCTGATATTGGCTGGCACCCCATTGGAGGTGAAGCCCGCACGGTGGGTTTTGTATTCCGTTAACTGACGTTGCTGATTTTGCTTCAGATTCGGCAGTGCCAAATCTTCAAACAGCAGATCCAGATACTCATCTTTAGAAATTTGAAACACGAACTCATCCTGGCCTTCTCCATCCTGGCTGGCCTGGCCTTGCCCGCTTCCTGAACCCCCGCCGCCGCCCTGAGGGCGTTCTATACGGTCGTTCTGCACAAAATGGTCGTTACCCGGATGTACGCGATGGCGCAGGCCTCCACGCCCCTGATGGAACATCGGTTCGCTAATATCATCGGTTGGGATAGAGACAGACTCGCCACTATCGACATCAGTCACCGAACGCTTATTAATGGCCTCGGAGATCGACTGTTTAATTTGTGATTTATAACGGCGCAAGAAGCGCTGGCGGTTAACCGTGCTCTTGTTTTTACCGTTAAGACGTCGGTCTATGAACCAGGTCATATGCCCCCCGTACTGCCAACTGTTCGCCATGTCTGTAAGTGCCGGATGGCGCTGGCGCTTATCCGGCCTACGGAACATTGTTTTGCATGCCCGGTAAGCGCATGCGCCACCGGGCACTTATGTTAAGACGATTTACGTACGCGCAAATACCATTCGCACAGTAAACGCACCTGTTTACGCGTGTAGCCTTTTTCCATCATGCGGTCGACAAAATCGTCGTGCTTTTTCTGCTCGTCAGTTGAGGTTTTAGCGTTAAACGAAATGACCGGCAGCAACTCCTCGGTGTTGGAGAACATTTTCTTCTCAATAACCGTGCGCAGTTTTTCGTAACTGGTCCAGTTTGGATTACGACCGCTGTTATTCGCTCTGGCGCGCAAAACAAAGTTGACGATCTCGTTACGGAAATCTTTCGGGTTGCTGATACCCGCCGGTTTTTCAATTTTTTCCAGTTCTGAATTCAGCGACTCGCGGTCAAACAGCTGACCGGTATCCGGGTCACGGTATTCCTGATCCTGGATCCAAAAATCCGCATAGGTGACATAACGGTCAAAAATGTTCTGTCCATACTCGGAGTAGGATTCCAGATAGGCGGTCTGGATCTCTTTGCCAATAAATTCAGCGTATTTCGGGATCAGATAACCTTTCAGGAACTCGAGATAACGTTCGGACTGCTCCTGCGGGAACTGCTCGCGCTCAATTTGCTGCTCCAGAACATAGAACAGGTGCACCGGGTTGGCCGCCACTTCTACATGGTCAAAGTTAAACACGCGGGAGAGGATCTTAAACGCGAAGCGCGTTGACAGACCGTTCATCCCCTCATCGACTCCGGCGTAATCCCGGTACTCCTGGTAGGATTTCGCTTTCGGATCGGTGTCTTTCAGGCTCTCGCCATCGTAAACGCGCATCTTCGAGTAGATGCTCGAGTTTTCTGGCTCTTTCAGGCGAGAAAGAATGGTAAAGCGAGACAGCGTTTCCAGCGTACCCGGTGCGCACGGCGCGTGGGTCAATTCACTGTGATTAAGCAATTTCTCGTAGATCTTGATCTCTTCGGAAATGCGTAAGCAATACGGAACCTTCACGATGTATACGCGGTCAAGGAAGGCTTCGTTATTTTTGTTGTTACGGAACGTCACCCATTCAGATTCGTTTGAGTGGGCAAGAATGATGCCGTTAAACGGCAGGGCAGAAATACCTTCTGTCCCGTTGTAGTTACCTTCCTGCGTTGCGGTCAGCAGAGGATGCAGCACTTTAATCGGTGCTTTAAACATCTCCACGAACTCCATAATCCCCTGGTTAGCCCTGCATAGTGCGCCGGAATAGCCGTAAGCATCCGGATCGTTCTGGGCGTGGTGTTCGAGTTTACGAATATCCACTTTGCCGACCAGCGCGGAAATGTCCTGGTTGTTCTCATCGCCCGGTTCCGTTTTGGCGATAGCGATTTGTTCCAGAATAGACGGCCACACTTTAACTACGCGGAATTTAGTGATGTCTCCACCAAAATCATGCAGACGCTTCGCGGCCCATGGCGACATAATGGTGCCAAGATAGCGACGTGGGATCCCGTACTCTTTCTCCAGGATTTGTGCATCTTCCTGCGGATTAAACAGGCATAACGGGTGATCGTTAACCGGGCTGCGTTCACCGTTGGCGCTCAGGACATAAATCGGTACCCTCTGCATCAGCGACTTCAGTCGCTCAGCAAGAGAGGATTTTCCTCCCCCTACAGGCCCCAGCAGATACAGGATCTGCTTCTTCTCTTCCAGCCCCTGCGCCGCGTGCTTCAGATAGGAGACAATCTGTTCAATCGCGTCTTCCATGCCGTAAAACTCTTCAAACGCGGGATAACGTGCAATAACCCGGTTAGAGAAGAGTCGAGAAAGTCGAGGTTCATGGGCAGTATCGACCATGACAGGCTCACCAATAGCCATTAATAGCCGCTCTGCCGCGTTGGCATAAGCACTGCGATCTTGCCGACAAGTGGTAAGAAACTCCTGCAGCGTGAACTCTTCGTCCTTGGCAGCTTCATAACGCTGGCGATAGTGATCGAATATATTCATGGTATGCCGTCCTTTCGTTTTTTAGCACATGTTAAGAGCCGTTCATATGAATAGTAGAGGCCCCTGAAGAGGTAAACTGAACGACGTCGCTGCTGGAAAAATAAGCAACTCTCATGCCATTTTGATGGTCAGAAGATCAACGTATTCAGTGATACACCTTCTAAAATTAAGCGTAGATGGCATTTGCAAAACTTGCCTGCGCGCGCAAACGAATTTCAATGGCATATCAATAACTCATCGGCAAAAAATAGACCTGTTATGTAAATAAATAGGACTGAATTCATACCTTGTTCATCAGGCTGCAAGTAAAATGTCATCACTCGCTGAGAAATTAGAGGGTTACATAACGAGATGAATACGTAAAATAGTTGGGCTGTCACGCAATGACGGTTACACTTTGGGTGCTTTACATTTGAATAAGGAATTATGGACTGTGACCAAACTCAAACTTCTGGCACTTGGCGTGCTTATTGCCACTTCTTCCAGCGTAGCACAAGCAGAAAGCGACCTGTCGCTGGGCGCGGGCGTTGGTGTGGTCGAGAACGCTTATAAACAATACGATAACGACGTTTACCCGGTACCTGTAGTGACCTATGACAGCGAGAACTTCTGGTTCCGTGGGCTGGGGGGCGGTTACTACCTGTGGAATGACAATACCGATAAGTTGTCTGTCATGGCTTACTGGTCACCGATGTACTTTAAACCGGGTGACAGCGATAACAGCCAATTGCGTCAACTGGATAAACGTAAGAGCACCATGATGGCCGGTCTGTCTTACGTCCACAATACGCAATACGGTTTCCTGCGCACCAGCCTTGCGGGAGACGCGCTGGACAACAGTAATGGTATCGTCTGGGATCTGGCGTGGTTATATCGTTACACTAACGGTGGCCTGACGCTGACGCCGGGGATCGGTATCGAGTGGAACAGCGAAAACCAAAACGAATACTATTATGGTGTATCGCGTCATGAATCCTCTCGCAGCGGCCTGCGCAGCTACGATCCAAATAGCAGCTGGAGCCCGTACCTGGAGCTGAGCGCAAATTATAACTTCATCGGCAACTGGAGTGCATACGCGACGGCGCGTTATACCCACCTGTCTGATGAAGTGACCGACAGTCCGATGGTAGACAAATCCTGGACGGGTCTGATCTCTACGGGTATTACCTACAAGTTCTGATAACTGAACATACTGAACAGAAGCCCGCATTACAGCGGGTTTTTTTGTGTCTGCTGGCAGGCCGGGCAACGAATAGCCCAAACGATGATGGTGCAATTTGTGCACCATTACAGGACACATGCGCACTGTTTTGCTTTACTGTGGTGCAAAATACAGGAGAGTGCGATGACAGATAAACAGGTGATGTTTACCGGGCAGGCCACGCTTCCTGCTATCGGGCAGGGGACGTGGTACATGGGTGAAAACGCCCATTGCCGGGGAGCTGAAGTGGCAGCGCTGCGTGCTGGACTGGATCTGGGTTTGCGCCTTATTGATACTGCAGAAATGTACGCTGATGGTGCAGCGGAAGAGATTGTCGGCGAGGCGTTATTGGGGCGACGCGATGACGCTTTTCTGGTATCAAAAGTTTATCCCTGGAATGCTGGGGGCCAGAAAGCCATCGCGGCCTGCGAAGCGAGCCTGCGGCGACTGAAGACCGATTATCTGGATCTCTACTTACTGCATTGGACGGGTAATTTTTCATTTGCAGAGACGGTTGAGGCGATGGAAAGGTTGATCGCGCAAGGGAAAATCCGCCGCTGGGGCGTTTCTAACCTCGACTATGAAGACATGCAGGCGCTATGGCAGGTTACTGGTGGACAGCAGTGTGCCACGAATCAGGTGCTGTATCATCTGGCGTCACGCGGCATTGAGTTTGATTTGCTGCCATGGTGTCAGCAACGGCAGATACCGGTCATGGCCTACAGCCCGTTGGCCCAGGCGGGGCGTTTATGCAGAGATTTGCTCACTAATCCGGCGGTGAGTGAGATTGCGCACGCGCACAAGGCCAGCTCCGCGCAGATTTTATTGGCGTGGGTTATTCGACAACCGGGGGTGATAGCCATTCCGAAGGCGGCAAATGTCGCACACGTTGCGCAGAATGCCGCAGCGCTAAATATGACGCTTTCTGACGAGGAGTTGATGTTGTTAGACTCGGCTTTTCCTGCCCCAGCAGCTAAAACACCGCTAGATATGGCCTGATAAAACGCCAGTTGCCATCAGGCAACTGGCAAAATCTTAGCGCTTAGCAACACGAATTGTTTGTGCCAGGCGAGAAGGTTTCTCAGCGGTGGTTTTCTGCGGCGCGGTCGCGTAAGCGGTTTCTACGCAGACAAATGTTTTGTACCCGTCGTCCGGCATGTCACCCATGCTGACAGACAGGGCTGGCCCTGGGTTCCAGCCGACAACGTTCAGATGGTGATGGTGTACGACGTCGATGTTGCGGTTCAGTGAATCGTCATGGATGACGCTGCACGCTTCTGGGTTCAGATACACGCGGTCGGTGCGGTCCGGGAACGTCTGGGTACCGTCAGCCAGGACATCTTCTTTTGCATCGTTAACTTTATCGATCAGACGGTCACCAAGGCCACTCACTTTCACCGCTGCAATGTCACCGACGTTAAAATAGGTGTGCAGCGCGGAGGTGGTTTCAAATTCACCGTGGGCTTCCAGTTCTATTTCACAGGTAGCGCCCACTTTGAAACGCGCTAACAGCGTAAACTCATGCGGCCAAAGCTGACGCGTTTCAGCGCTACTTTGCAGTTCAAACGTCAGAACCACACCGCTATTATCTTCGTTGTGCGCTTTCAGCGTCCACGGCAGATTACGGGCAAAACCGTGCGAGGGAAGCCCTGGCTGTGCCGCTGGGCCAAACCATGGCCAGCAAATAGGGACGCCACCACGCAGCGCTACGCCCGTTTTAAACGGCGTATTGTTGCTTAACCACAGGACCTCATCTTCGCCGGTCGGTTTCCATGACAGAAGATGCGCGCCCTGTAGGGCGAAAGAGGCTTTAACCTGCGGGTGATCGACCACCACGACCTCCAGTTCATCCAACTGACGACGGGAGAGGACAGGGGAAATTTGTTCGATTATCGGAAGTGCAAAAATTTTATTAATCATGATGCAATCCTTGATGTTGAAAACCATAAAAAAAGGCGACCGAGGTCGCCTTTTTGGATCAGATTTTCATCTCAACTTATTTGGAGATGTGAGCAATCAGATCCAGAACTTTGTTTGAGTAGCCGGTTTCGTTGTCGTACCAGGAGACCAGTTTCACGAAGTTGTCGTTCAGTGCGATACCTGCTTTAGCATCGAACACGGAAGTGCAAACTTCACCGTTGAAATCGGTAGATACAACGTCGTCTTCGGTGTAACCCAGAACGCCTTTCATCGGGCCTTCGGAAGCAGCTTTGATTGCTTTCTTAATTTCTTCGTAAGAAGCAGCTTTTTCCAGACGAACGGTCAGGTCAACAACGGATACGTTCGGAGTAGGAACGCGGAACGCCATACCAGTCAGTTTGCCATTCAGTTCTGGCAGTACTTTACCTACTGCTTTAGCAGCACCGGTAGAGGACGGGATGATGTTCTGTGCTGCGCCACGACCGCCGCGCCAGTCTTTGTGAGACGGGCCATCAACGGTTTTCTGAGTCGCGGTGGTCGCGTGAACGGTAGTCATCAGACCTTCGATAATACCGAAGTTGTCGTTGATAACTTTAGCCAGCGGAGCCAGGCAGTTGGTGGTGCAGGATGCGTTAGAAACGATGTCCTGGCCTTCGTATTTGTCAAAGTTAGCGCCTTTAACAAACATCGGAGTGTTGT
>OJJJ01000652.1_pt1 | contig 14109 bp, 14 predicted proteins | sample 1596311 | NCBI WGS metagenome assembly OJJJ01 (sample SAMEA4350140, study PRJEB24818) | metagenome | biome: human; feature: gut; material: faeces | place: Denmark | collected 2013-09 | reverse complement strand
GCCATCGCCTCTTCAACCATACCCGGCACCTGGGTACGACCTTTCCCGCCCCCGAATGCCGCCCCGCGCCATCCGCGCCCTGCCCCCAGCTGGAACGGCCGGGTTTTGATCCCCTGCCCTGCCCCCGCCACGCCAATGATAATGCTCTCGCCCCAGCCTTTATGGCAGCATTCCAGCGCAGAACGCATCACATTGACGTTACCAATACATTCAAAACTGAAGTCAACGCCGCCGTCGGTCAGTTCAACAATCACGTCCTGAACCGGTTTATCGTAATCTTTCGGGTTCACGAAATCGGTCGCGCCCATTTCGCCAGCCAGTTTGAATTTCTCCGGGTTGGTATCCACTGCGATGATACGACCGGCTTTTGCCTGTACCGCGCCCTGGATCACCGCCAGGCCAATCCCGCCCAGACCGAATACCGCAACGGTATCACCTTCTTTAACCTTCGCGGTGTTATGCACCGCGCCAATACCGGTGGTCACGCCACAGCCCAGCAGACAGACTTTATCCAGCGGTGCCTGTGGGTTGACCTTCGCCAGCGAGATCTCCGCGCAAACGGTGTATTCGCTAAAGGTGCTGGTGCCCATGTAGTGGTAGATTGGCTCACCGTTATAAGAGAAACGGGTGGTGCCGTCTGGCATCAGGCCTTTCCCCTGCGTGGCGCGCACCGCCTGGCAGAGGTTGGTTTTGCCGGATTTACAGAACTTACACTCGCCACATTCAGCGGTGTAGAGCGGAATAACATGGTCGCCCGGTTTCAGGCTGGTGACGCCCTCACCCACTTCCACCACGATACCGCCCCCTTCATGGCCGAGCACCGCCGGGAACACGCCTTCAGGGTCATCACCTGACAGGGTAAACGCATCGGTATGACATACGCCGGTGTGGGTGATTTTGATCAGCACTTCGCCTTTTTTTGGCGGTGCAACGTCGATTTCAACGATTTTAAGCGGCTGGCCTGGGCCAAATGCGACAGCTGCGCGAGATTTCATAATGACTTCCCTTATGTGATGTCTGTGGGTTTATTTTAGATAAGAGCGCAGCAAATGGCCGACTTCTGCCATTCGTACTCCCCGCTGATCGGGAGTTGTCTCCCCCGTCACCAGCTCATCTTTGAGGTGAATTTCGACCATTTCGCCCATCAGACCATTGGCAGCCCCGCGCACGGCGGCAATTTGCTGCAGGATGGCCAGACAGGGATCGCCGGATTCCAGCGCACGTTCGAGGGCATCAACCTGGCCCCGAATGCGGCGGACGCGAGTCAGGATGCGTTTTTTATCCTGCGGTGAATGCGGCATATGCACTCCTTTATATACTATAGGGGGGTATAGTAATTTTTTATAGTCCTGATGTAAAGCCGAACAGTACCTGGGAAACGATACGATCGCTCATGGCGTTGTGCGGGTTTATTAATGAAGATGGCACTTCTATGGTGTGCGGTCGTATTTCTGTCACTACTCACACTCTATAAAGTTATTCCGCCTGACACGCAGTATGCTATTGCTGAGCAATTTTGAAATATATAGAGACGAATTAATTATGGATTTTGTTTTGTACGTTTTTTTCAGTACAGCCATATATTTGCTTATGCAAAAAAATAATCAGGTCGTCACTTCATGACATACTGATTCCCTCAGAAAAGGGTCGTCCCCTGTGAACACGTGCGTCGTCAGCCAGCATTGCGATGGAGACATATCCTAAAAAGGATGGATTTCAACGTTCAGCCTCCCCGTTCAGCAAAGAGAGTCTATCCTTAGTGTATTAACAAAAGAATGTATTAACAAAAGGAGGTAACAATGTCTGATTTCGAAGCTGATAAACATGCTAAATACGCAGGTGATAAAGCGGAAAATAAACTCGACGAACTGGCAGGCTCTGCGCAACAGCAGTTTGGCGAATTTGTTGATTCACCAAAACATCAGGTTAAAGGTGCGGCTAAAAAATACGCTGCACAGGCCAGTGACGCCGTTTCCGATGTAACTGAAGCCGTCAGAAATAACCCTCTGTCAGGGTTAATTGCTGCAGGTGCAGTTGGTGTGGTTCTGGGGCTGTTACTGGGTCGCAAATAATATCAGGCCCCGCGGGGCCTTATTCTTTACGCTCCCTGCAGGATCACCGCTGACCAGAAACACCTGTACCTATCAGACCGGACAAAATAACGGCCTCCGCACCCGAGCAGACGTCGATCTCTTCGCCCAGCAAGTGCCAGACTCCCCGCGACGTTCCACCATTTTCAACGTCGGTAATAAGAACGTCTGAATAATAGGCTTTCTGAACAATGCCTCTGAACTTAATCCAATAGTAACCGTCTTGCATGGCATACCCTCCTTTATGGCATGGTTAAAGTATTGCAGAGATCCAGAAAATATGTGACGAGGCCGGGATCTTTTCTCCTGCCCGAAAAAAACTTGTACAATTTAACTGTACAGATTTCTGTTCATGGTATAGATTCAATCACAACAATGTTAATGAAATGTTCGATAACGGTGGTTTAATCATGCGTCGCAATCAGGCTCCCTCTTCTGCAGAGAACGCTATCAACTTATATTTTAACAAAAATAATTTACCCACTCAGCAGGAGACGCTGGGGCTGCTCGTCAGTGAAATCATCAAAGAAAATGTACAATTGAGCAGAATGACAATTTGTACAAAGCTGTTGCGTCGCATTGAAGAGTCATCCTGTGAGGTTGAAAAGGCGCACTATAACGGTCTCATCGCACTCTTCTTCGAGCGTTAACTTGAATACTGATTTTTAACTTACTAAGTTGGTTACGCAGAGAAAGAGAATATATTCACCATTACGCGCTAACTAACCCAATGTTACAGCCTGCAGGGTGTAGCAGAGTGAGACTGAAGCTATGCACAGAACTAAGTTTGAACGACTGAAAGATGACTTAATTGGTGAAGCCGTATTATTGATACTGAAAGAGCACGGGCCAATCACCTTTACATCTCTGGCTAATCGACTGCATACGATGGCAAATGTTGAATCGAATCATGAACGTAAAAATGCATTGATTGCGGCTGAAGATGAAGTTCGCCAGAGGATCGCTGGCGTCCCGCACGATCGCGGAAGCGTTATTGGCGATTATAACGTCGGAAGAATTCGCTCTCTGTTCAAAAAAGAGACCCTGATTCCCCCGGACAAGAAACACTAATTAATACGGATATGGTGATAATCATGAGTAAGGCCATGAGACAGCAGAATAACATTTTTGAAGCGCTACAGGATAAAGGACTGGCCGAACATTTTCTCAACGCGGGAAGTCATCTCAATGATGAGGCAGAAGTATTAGGCTCCGCGATACGCTGTATTATGCTCTGCGGGGATAACCTCACCAATAAAGAACTTATTTTGCAATTGATTCATGCTCTCGAAATCACAAAAGAGCCTGAAGCCTGTGATGTCATTCGTAATACCCTTGAAATTGTTGTCGGCTATACCCGAGACGACATTTAACGCCCGACGGGAAAGCCAGCCAAACCAACCGATTCAGTTAAGGCGTTGGTGGATATTTTCAATCGCCACCAGCGTTCAGGCTGTCCTTAAGCCTTCCTTTATATCCCCTGCCATGAACGATTCCTTTTTCTGACAAATGCTGTAATATGCAATTTATTGCGACATTTTGCAGGATTTCAGCCCCCATGCACAAAACCGCCAGACAAAATTATGTGCTTGATATCATTAGTGAGAAAGGCCAGGCCAGCATTACGGAGCTTGCAGAGAAGTTGCAGGTTTCTGCTGATACCATCCGCCGCGATCTCACCGAGCTGGAAAAACAGGGACTGGCGCAAAAGAACCACGGTGGCGCTATCGCACTGAATCTTTCCGCTATGAATCGTCAAAGCAGAAACACGTTACTGCCGCAAACCAAACAGCGTCTTGGTCAACAGGTGGCGGAACGCGTTCCAGCCGGTTCAACGCTATTTCTGGACGCGGGCAGCACGGTAATGGCCGTCGCACGCTTTCTTAAAGGGCCGCTGACGGTGATCACCACCTCGCTGGATATCGCCCAACACGTTAGCGATCGCGATGATATTGAGCTCATCCTGCTCGGTGGGAGATGGGACCAGAAGCAACGCTTGTTCGCCGGAAGCGCCACGCTGTCGCTGCTCTCCCGCTACCGGGCGGATATCGCGATCCTCGGAGCCTGCGCCATTCATGCGCAGCTTGGCCTAAGCGCCAGCAAAGAGGCCGATGCGGAAGTCAAACGGGCGATGCTGGCGGCAAGCCATGAACACTGGATCGTTGCCGATCATCTGAAACTGAACCATTGCGAGCCCTATCTGGTTTCCGGATTATCCGGGATTCATCAACTGTTTTTAGATCGTCCGTGGGCAGAGCTTGGGGACAACAGCGCATTGCACGTCACTGTTTGCGCGTAATAACGTGGAGAAAGTCATGAATAAAGTTAGCGGTAAGACAATTAACGTTGCGCTGATCGGGTATGGTTTTGTGGGCAAAACCTTCCATGCCCCACTTATCCAGTCCGTCGACGGGCTTAAGCTGGCGGTGGTTTCTTCTCGTGATGAAGAAAAGGTCAAACGTGATATTCCCGACGTCATCGTCGTTGGGACGCCTGAAGAGGCCATTCAGCATCCGGACATTGACCTGGTGGTCATTGCCTCCCCTAACGCCACCCATGCGCCGCTGGCAACGCTGGCGCTACATTCGGGCAAACATGTGGTGGTGGATAAACCCTTCACCCTTGATATGCAGGAAGCGCGCGATCTGATTGCTCTGGCAAAAGAAAAGCAGCTGTTGCTGTCTGTCTTTCACAACCGCCGCTGGGACAGCGATTTTCTCGGCATTAAGCAGGTTATCGAACAAGGGACGCTGGGCAACGTTAAACATTTTGAGTCACATATTGACCGTTTCCGCCCGGAAGTCCGTGTGCGCTGGAGGGAGCAAAACGTCCCCGGTAGCGGCCTGTGGTTTGATCTGGGGCCACACCTGATTGACCAGACGCTACAGCTTTTTGGCCTGCCGCAGTCTGTGCAGGGCAATATCGCCACGCTGCGCGACGGCGCGGAAATTAACGACTGGGCGCATGTGGTCCTGAATTATCCGGAACACAAAGTCGTTCTGCACTGCAGTATGCTGGTTGCTGGCGGAACATCCCGCTTCACTGTTCATGGCGACAAAGCCAGCGTGCTCAAAGGGCGCATCGATCAACAGGAAGTGCAGTTACTGGCAGGTGTGATTCCGGGCAGTGAGCACTGGGGGGAAGACAGCGACGACATGGTGCTGTTTGATGCCAACGGCGAAACCTCGCGCGTTAAAACCCCGAAGGGCGATCAACGTCAGTATTACCTCAACGTACATGATGCACTGACCGGGAAGAGCGAGAATCCGGTACACCCGGTCGAAGCCCTGGCGGTGATGGCGGTACTGGAGGCAGCGGTGAAGTCTTCTGAAACGGGGTCAACCCAGGCGCTGGAATTAAGCGCTGAAGAGCGTGCTCTGCTGCAATAAAAAAATGCCGGGTGGCGCTGCGCTTGCCCGGCACAGGTTGACCGCTACTGACGTTTTTTTGGCATCATGCGCAGCAGCGTGTTGTCTTTCCAGAAATAGTGATGCATCAGCGCTGCCAGTGCGTGCAGACCAATCACAAAATAGCCCAGGTTTGCCAGCGTGACGTGCCACTCTTTCAGCACATCCACCAGGTCAAAATTCCCTTCCGCCGCATGGGGCATCACCATACCGAAGGCAAACCAGTTATTGCCGCGGTTATACATCATCACCACGCCAATCACGGGCAGCGCAATAAACAGCAGGTAGATAATAAGATGCCCGAGGTGCGACAAGCCGGTGATCATCGCTTTCGGTTTTGGCGTAATAGGCGGTGCCGGGAACTTAAGACGGATAAGCAAACGCGCAACCATCAGTACCAGGACAGAGATACCGCATGAAACGTGGATCATATTAATCAGCGGGCGGTCGCTACGCGGGAAATAGCCCCTGAACTCCATGGCGCAATAGGCCACGATAACTAACAGAAACACCAGCCAGTGAATGCCAATTTGCAGGCCTGTATATTTAGTGCGCATATGGTTTCCTGATAAAAGACAAATACAGCGCCAACATAACCAGCTTTCCTTAAAAATTCATTAATTTTTCTGTATGGTTTTTCAATTACTTCGCCTGGCATGAAGCATCTTCAATTGCCGCACTCCCCGTCATGGTCTAAGCCTGGATAAGTTCAAACTGTCGTATCGACACGTTCAACAGGAGCAAATCATGAGTAAAATTGGCATTAACGGATTTGGACGCATTGGACGCCTTGTATTACGTCGTCTTCTTGAAACCCAGGACAGCAACACCGTCGTCGCCATCAATGACCTCACCTCCCCCAAAGTGCTCGCCTATCTGCTCAAACACGATTCAAACTACGGTGGTTTTCCGTGGAGCGTGGATTTCACCGAAGACGCACTGATTGTCGACGGTAAAACAATCTCGGTGTACGCCGAAAAAGAGGCCAAACACATCCCGTGGAAAGCGGCAGGCGTGGATATCGTTGTGGAATGTACCGGTTTTTATACCTCGGAAGAGAAGTCCCGCGCGCATCTGGATGCAGGCGCGAAAAAAGTGCTGATCTCGGCCCCGGCGGGCGAGATGAAAACCATTGTGTTCAACGTAAATGACGACACCATTGACAGCAGTGACACCATTATCTCCGTGGCCTCCTGCACCACTAACTGCTTAGCACCGCTGGCAAAAGCCCTGCATGACGCGTTTGGTATTAAAGCGGGGACGATGACCACCATTCATGCCTATACCGGTACGCAGGCGCTGGTGGATGGCCCACGCGGGAAGGATCTTCGCGCCTCACGCGCGGCGGCAGAAAACATTATTCCGCATACTACCGGGGCGGCAAAAGCGATTGGGCTGGTGATCCCGGCGCTTAGCGGCAAACTGAAAGGCCACGCGCAGCGCGTGCCGGTGAAAACCGGTTCTGTGACCGAACTGGTGGCGATCCTGGAGAAAAAAGTGACGGTAGATGAGATCCATGATGCCCTGAAAAAAGCGACTCAGGGCAATCACTCATTTGGCTACACCGATGAAGAAATTGTCTCGTCTGATGTGATCGGCTCGCACTTTGGCTCCGTATTTGACGCGACGCAAACCGAAGTGACCGAGGCCGGAGAGATCCAGCTGGTGAAAACCGTCGCGTGGTACGACAACGAATACGGCTTTGTGACGCAACTGGTGCGCACGCTGGATAAATACGCCGCGCTATAATTCGCGATCCCCTCTCACCGGAGAGGGGATCATCTGATTAAGACTGCAAATAGACCACCTGCGTCTGCAGGTACTCATTCAGCCCGTGCTTTCCGTCCGCGCCACCAATACCGGATTTACGCCAGCCGGCGTGGAACCCTTGCATCGCTTCAAAGTTCTCGCGGTTAATGTAGGTTTCACCGAACTTCAGCCCCTTAATCGCTTTCATGGCAACGTTAAGATCCTGCGTATAAACAGAAGAGGTTAAACCGTAATCGCTGTCGTTGGCCATCTTCAGTGCCTCTTCCAGCGTGTCAAAGGCGACCACCGGCAGAACCGGGCCAAACGTCTCTTCATGCATGATCGCCATATCCTGACGCACGTCCAGCAACAGCGTTGGCGGATAGAAGTACCCTTTCCCCTCAACCGCTTTACCGCCGAGCACCACTTTCGCCCCCTCCTGTACCGCGCGCGCCACTTTCTGCTCGACGCGCTCAAGTGCAGCAGCGTTGATCAGCGGCCCCATAGCGATATCGGTGCGCTCAGCCGGGTTGCCAAATTGTACGGCTTTCATCGCCTCGCCCAGACGGTTCACAAAGCGATCGTAAATCCCCTTTTGCACATAAACGCGTTCAGCGCAGTTACACACCTGCCCTGTGTTGATCATACGGGAATCAACAATGGCTTTCACCGCCAGCTCAAGGTCGGCATCGTCCATCACAATCGCCGGTGCTTTCCCCCCCAGTTCCAGACCCACTTTGGTGATATTCTTTGCTGCCGCCGCCATAATCTTTTCGCCCGCAACGACGCTACCGGTCATGCTCACCATCGCCACTTTCGGGTTACCTGCCAGTTCCTGCCCCACGGTTTCACCGCGCCCCAGCACCAGGTTAAAGACCCCTTTCGGCAGCCCGATGTCGTCAACAATTTTGGCGAACGCAATGGCGTTGTTCGGCGTAAATTCGCTCGGTTTGATGACGATGGTATTGCCGGTCAGCAGTGCCGGAGCGAGCTTGCGGGCAATCAGGAAGAACGGGAAGTTCCACGGCAGAATGCCGGTAGTGACGCCGAGCGCACGTTTAAAGACCAGGATATTTTCGCCAGGACGATCGCTCTGGATAATCTCCCCTTCGTAACGGCGCGCCCACTCGGCCATGTAGTCGATGTAGTCGGCGGTAAAATTCACTTCGACTTCCGCCAGTTGCTGAATTTTGCCGCCTTCGGCCACAATTAAGGCGCTGATCTCACTGACGCGCTCACGTATCCCGGCAGAGATTTTACGCAACCAGTGAGCACGTTCGATGGCGGGCAGCGCTTCCCAGCCAGCCTGCGCGCGCTCGGCCGCGTCAATCGCTTTGCGCGCATCGTCGGCACAACCATCGGGAATACGGGAAATGACCTCTTCGGTGGCCGGATTGATCACATCAATCCAGGCATCACCCTGCCAGGCAACAAACTGTCCGTCGATATACATAGGATGTTGTACGGGTACTGTCATGACCTGCTCCTGTAATTACGCTGTTTTCAACAAGTAAATTCATTGTTAAAAACTACAATTACAGCGTCACATTCCTACTCTATCAGGCTGTTTTTGTGAGATATCTCATAGAAGAATCGGGTCAGCCGAATATTTAAGTTACAAACCGGCAACATAAAGTGCCCGTTTGCGAAAAAGAGAGCGCAAACGGGCAACAGATTAAAGCAGAGAACGGCTTGCCAGCGCGTCGGTGAGAATGACGTCATTACGCAAAACATGCCACGCGGCATCAACATCGGCAGGAATATCCACATGGGTAATAAAATCGCGCCCCGCGGGACCATAGCCGTTAATGTCATCCCGCAGACGCGGGAGTTCACCCAGTACCAGCGACAAATAGCGTTCAACGGGCCACAGTCCTTTATTCACGCCGCTAAACCGCAGACCGTTATCGCCATTTTGCAGCACGGGTGTCAGCCCCGGATGGCTCACCCACGTCGGAGAGGCCGGTTCGTCCTGACATACGCGCGCAAAGGTCGCCATCGTGCGGCGTTGCATGGTTGGGTCCTGCACCACCAGCACACGCTCAGCTTCCAACCCGCGGTGTTTGATCATATCCCAGCTAAAGCGTGCATTCTCGCCGCAGTTGGTGGACTGATCTTCTACCAGCACCCGCTCCGCCGGGATTTTCCAGAAACGCGTTGCGATATCCGCCAGGATCGCTGCCTCAGCGCGGCCTGTGGTCGGAAGCGTGTTATAGCGGGGATGCTTCGCAATGGCGGCATACAGGAAGGTAGTGGAATGCCCAATCCCACCGCTTATGAGTAGCGGCACATTCTGTTCTGCCGACACTCTGCAGGCCGCGTCTATAGTTGGGATCACGGCGTTACCTGTCAGAATGACCACATCCACAGGCCGATCGCTTTGCAGGTCATCCTGCGCCAGCCACTGCCCCACCGTATTAACGGCGCTGAGCGTCGCATCCGGGAGACAAGGGAAAATTGTCGGTATCATCGTTACCTCCTTACAGCTTTCAGGGAAAAGCGTACCGCATTCATTAGCGCTGAAAAGGAGATCTCTCTGAAAGCCAGCGCGCCCGTCATACCGCTATTCTCTCATTTTTCTGCTTCAATGGCGTAACATGTCATAATCATATTCACTTGAATTATGATTTGCGTCAGACGTAGAATCATTAGCCCACTAACTATTCCATTTTTCAAAGGTAAACGACGTTATGCGCCTGCCCCAACGCGATCCTTATGCTCCTCGCGAGTGGCAGCCACATGAAAAACCCGCTCTGCTCGGTTCGCCTTCCACGCCGGTGCACAGCACGCCGAAACGGGTTGCCTATGGCGTCGTCGGTTTACTGGTGTGCCTGACGGGTGCGCTGGGGAACGCGGTGGTCACCGCCAATCTGCAAAATCTGCAGGGCACTTTTGCGGCGTGGTCTACCGAGATCGCCTGGTTGCCTGCTGTCTATGTGATGACTAACGTCTCGATTAACCTTTTACTGGTGAAGTTTCGCCAGCAATACGGTCTGCGGGCGTTTACCGAAGGTTTTCTGGTGCTGTATGTGCTGGTGACCTTTTTCCACCTGTTTGTGAACGATCTTAGCTCCGCCCTGATGGTCCGCGCGGCGCACGGCATGGTGGCCGCCGCGCTTAGTTCGCTGGGCATCTACTATCAAATTCAGGCCTGGCCCGCGAAGCACCGCCTGAAGGCACTGACCATCGGCATCACCGGCTCATCTCTTGCTATCCCCCTGGCCCGGCTGTTTTCCACCGAACTGTTGCAGCTTGACGAGTGGCGCGGGCTGTACTTCTTTGAGCTGGGCCTGGCGCTGATATCGCTGGCCTGCGTGATGGCGCTGAAGCTGCCGCCGGGTGACAGGCGCAAGGTATTCGAGAAAAAAGATTTCATTACCTTCTTTCTGCTGGCTCCGGGGATGGCGCTCCTGTGCGCGGTGCTGTCGCTAGGCCGCCTTGACTGGTGGTTTGAAGCGCCGTGGATTGGCTGGTCGCTGGCGCTCTCGCTGGTCTTAATTGTCTCCGCCATTGTGTTTGAGCATAACCGCAGCAATCCCCTGCTCAATACCCGCTGGCTGTCGAGCGGCAGTATCGTGCGCCTGGGGCTGATTATGCTGCTGATCCGCATCGTCCTGGCGGAACAGAACACCGGTGTGATTGGCTGGCTACAGTTTGTCGGGCTGCAAAATGAGCAGATGACCCACCTGGCATGGTCGATTTTCGCCGGGATCGTCTGCGGTATCGTCGCCAGCTGTCTCACGATAAAACCGACGAAACTGGCGTGGCCTATAGTCACTTCGCTGCTGCTCATGATTATCGCCTCGCTGCTGGACAGCCATTCCAGCAATCTCACCCGCCCGGATCAACTGATGCTCAGCCAGTTCCTGCTCGGCTTCGGTAGCGCGTTCTTCCTCGCCCCGGCGATGCTGGCCGGCATTGGTGGCGTGATTGCCGACCCGCGTAATCTGGTCAGTTTCTCTGTGCTGTTCGGCATGAGTCAGAATATCGGCGGGCTTCTCGGCTCAGCCGTTCTGGGCACGTTCCAGACCTGGCGCGAAAAATACCACTCCAGCCTGCTGGCGGATCAACTCACAACGCTGAACCCGCTGGTGAATGAGCGGATTCAGGCTTACACCCAGCTGTACCGGAGCCTGATTGGTGACAGCTCGCTGCTCAGCACGCAGGCCATCACTCAGCTTCAGACGGTCACAACCCTTGAGGCAAACATTCTGGCTTACAACGATACTTACCTTCTGACGGCAGCCATTGCCGCCGCCACGCTGGTGTGGATTTTATGGCGCTTGCTGCGCCTGCGCATCACCGCCCGTATGGCCCTGAAGAAGGCTACTGGCAATAAATGATGGATATTACAATGATTTCTCTGGAGATGTTATGAGTCAGCAGGATGCCGCCAAAGAGCAGGCCAATACCCGCAAAAATGTGCGCATTGTTTCTGTTTTCACCGCAGCGGCAATCGGGATTGTCGGCGTGCTGGTGATCCTTTACGCCTGGCAGCTACCGCCCTTCACCCGGCACGCGCAGTTTACCGATAACGCCTACGTGCGCGGCCAGACGACGTTTATCAGTCCGCAGGTTAATGGCTATATCACCGAGGTGAAGGTGAAGGATTTTGTGCAGGTTAAAAAAGGTGACCTGCTGCTGCAGATTGATGACCGCATCTATCGCCAGCGCGTGCATCAGGCCGAAGCCCAGTTGGCAATGAAAATTGCCGCGCTTAATAACAATCTCCAGCAACGTAAAAGCGCTGAAGCCGTCATCGCCAGAAACGAGGCGGCGTTGAAAAATGCCCGCGCCCAGAGTCTGAAAACCCAGGCGGATTTAAAGCGCGTAAAAGATCTGACAGCAGACGGCTCACTCTCCGTTCGTGAGCGCGACGCCGCACTGGCAAGTGCCGCTCAGGGCAATGCTGATATCGACCAGGCCAAAGCCACGCTTGAGATGTCGCGTCAGGATCTGCAGACGGTCATTGTGAATCGCGGTTCGCTGGAGGCGGATGTTGAAAACGCTAAAGCGGCGCTGGAACTGGCGCAGATTGACCTGCAAAACACCCGAATTGTCGCCCCGCGTGACGGCCAGCTTGGTCAGATTGCCGTCCGCCTCGGAGCTTACGTCACCGCGGGTACTCACCTCACCACACTTGTACCGCCGCAGCACTGGGTGATCGCCAATATTAAAGAGACGCAGCTCGCGAATTTACGCGTCGGCCAGCCGGTAACCTTCACCGTCGATGCGTTAAACGATAAAGCCTACACTGGCCGGGTAGAAAGTATCTCTCCGGCAACCGGCGTCGAATTCAGCGCCATTTCGCCAGATAATGCCACAGGCAACTTTGTGAAAATCGCCCAGCGCATTCCGGTGCGCATCGAAGTGCTGGGTAAACCCGAAGAGTCAGCGCGGCTCCGCCCCGGTATGTCAGTGCAGGTGACCATTGACACACGCGAGGCGCAACAATGACGCTTCGCCCGATAGCTGGCCTGATAATCGCCGTAACGCTGGCCGGATGCCAGTCGGTCGACGTTAAACCTGTGCAACCGTCCCTGCAAATCCCCGCCCAGTGGCGTGCGGCTACCGGGCCGACCAGCCCGGCGGAGCAACTCTGGTGGCGCAATTTTCACGACAACGACCTTAACCGCTACGTGGATCAGGCGCTTAAGAACAACAGCGACGTGCTGATTGCCCGCGAACGTATCAATGAGTATCAGGCACGGGTGTACGCTGCTGACGGCAGCCTGTTTCCGTCGCTGGATGCCGGTGTGACGGGCTCGCGCGCTCGTTCACAATCTGCCGCCACCGGGCTGCCTGTATACGGTACGCTGTACAAAGGTAGCCTGACCGCAAGCTATGACGTCGATATCTGGGGCGTAAACCGTAGCACCGCTAATGCCGCCGAAGCGTCGCTGGAGGCACAAAAAGCGGCGGCGGTCGCGGCTGATTTGACCGTCGCATCCTCGGTGGCCTCCGGGTATGTCACCCTGCTTTCGCTGGATGAACAGCTTCGCGTTACTGAATCCACGCTGAAATCCCGCGAAGAGGCGTTCAATCTCGCCAAACGTCAGTTTGAAACGGGCTACAGCTCACGCCTGGAATTGATGCAGTCAGATTCTGAGTTACGCGCCACGCGGGCGCAGGTTCCTCTGCTGCAGCACCAGATTGCGCAGCAGGAGAACGCCCTGAGCCTGCTGCTGGGCAGTAACCCCGGCGACGTGGTACGCAGTAAACATTTCGACTCACTGACGCCCTTGAAACTCCCTTCGCAATTACCTTCCACGCTGCTTAACCGTCGTCCGGATATCGTTCAGGCCGAACGGCAGTTGATTGCGGCAGATGCCACACTTGCGGCATCGCGCGCCAGCCTGCTGCCGTCGATCAACCTGACGGCAACGGGATCGATACAGGATCGCACGCTCTCCGGTTTACTGGATAACCCGCTGCAGCTCTGGAGCGTGGGTGGCAGTATTCTCGCCCCACTGCTGAACCGTCAGGCGCTGAACGCACAGGTGGATATTTCCCAGTCCCAGCGCAATCAGGCGCTCTACAGCTATGAAAAAACCGTGCGCAATGCGTTTGCTGAGGTGAACGACAGTCTCGACGCCATTACGCGCTATCAGGAACAACTGACGGAGCTGCTGGCGCAGCAGGATGTGGCGCAGGAGACGCTGCGCATTGCGCAGAACCGCTATCGCAATGGCTACTCGTCTTATCTGGATGTACTGGATGCCCAGCGCACGCTGTTCTCGGTGCAGACCAGCGTGGTACAAGTGAAAAATAACCTGCTGCTGGCGCAGATTGATTTATATAAAGCGCTGGGCGGCGGATGGAAGAACGCGTGAATCAGAAGTGTTCTCACCCCGCCCCTCACC
>OJJJ01000651.1_pt1 | contig 14150 bp, 20 predicted proteins | sample 1596311 | NCBI WGS metagenome assembly OJJJ01 (sample SAMEA4350140, study PRJEB24818) | metagenome | biome: human; feature: gut; material: faeces | place: Denmark | collected 2013-09 | reverse complement strand
GGTGTCAAGACTCTTTGACTTATGATGTTGGAGATGTTTATTTAGAGTCTTTAGGACGTATTTTACAGTTAAATATTAATTTAAAAAATATATGTCCAGGAAAACGGATTGCTATGGCAGTGATATTAAATGAAGTGGATAAACATGGAATCGAATGCCAAAGAGGTATGAAGATTATGACAATTCCTGCTCATAATGCGCCTACTTGTCGTGATGTTTTAGTAAAATGTATTAAGTTTGTTCTTCCAGAAGATTTAGATATTGGATGCTCTTGTTCTTCTTCACCAAGCCTTTGCAAAAAACGAAATTTTAAAGTAAGAGTCATTGCGCATCCAATTGATAGTGATTTTCAATGCTGTAATATTATAGTTTAAACTTATTTTATTTTTTATAGGGGTGTAGCCTAGCTAAAGATTTTAGTTAGTGCCACACCTCTCTTTTAAATATTGAACTGAAATATCTACATATCTTTTCATTTCTAAACATAGAGTATTATGTCAGAAATGAAAAGAAAAGGAGTACGGATATGAGTAGTGAGAGAAATTGGAATGGTGAGTATGATGATAGTAAAAAGGAGGAAACTCAAAAGTTTATTTTTAAAGATACAAGCCCTTATCCAGTGGTGGGGGTACAGGAAAAGAACCATTTATATGGAAGAATGATGTTAGATAATATAGGTGGCTCTAATTCCGAAATGTCTGCCATTAGCTTATATGTTTACAATACTCTACTGCTTGAAAATCATATAGAGTTATCTAAGATTTTTCATAAAATTAGTATTGTAGAAATGCATCATCTTGAGATTTTTGGGAAAATTGCTCGATTGATGGGAGAAAACCCAAGGCTTTGGACACAACGAGGAAATCGAATGGTATATTGGTCTCCAGCTTATAATCAATATCCGATGGAAATGGAATTGCTTTTAAAAAATGCTTTAATTGGAGAGGAAAAGGCGGTTCAAAAGTATGAAGAGCAATGTAAAGTCATAAAAGATGATAATATTGTGGCATGTTTAAAAAGAATCATAAAAGATGAAGAGCTTCATATTGAAATTTTTAAAGAATTATGCAGAAATTATTGTTAATAAATGAAAAGCTCGTTTGGTATTGCATAAAAGTATGGGTATGATAAAATAGAATAAAACAATGGATGAAAGTTTAAGGGGGGTACCTATGATTACAATTTTAAATCGGAAAGAATTATGTACTACATATGACCTACAAAAGCAAGCACAAGTACGAGATATTTTAAGCCAAAATAATATCGATTATATTGTGAAAACAGTAAATCGAAAAAGTTCATCGCCACTAGAAGCAAGAGCTCGAATTCATACAGGAACTTTAGGTGAGGATTTTGCTTTAGAGAATGAATATGTTATTTATGTAAAAAAAGAAGACTATGATCTTGCTTATAGTCTAATATAAAAGAAGTTCTTTTCTCCCTTATCTATTCATTCGATACAGTTTGATAGGTAAGGGAAAAGTGCAACGTTAAAAAACGATAGGCATTGAAAAAGGATGGCGATTTTATGAAGTTTTTTAGAAAACAAATAGGAGTTATCATTTATTTTCTTATATGGGTATTGCTCATTGCGATGTTTTGGATCAATATGGGGGATAGTAGCAATGCAATGGGGTTTGGATTGCTTGCATTTTGGATTGCTTTGCCACTGAGTTCTTTCGTAATTGCCTTTTTATACGGTAAAAGAGAAGGGTATAAAAAGTGGGGCATTATTTTAGTATTTGGAATTATGGTAATCCTTTGTCAATCATTAACGTTTGATTTAGCAAATACGTTGTCAAGTGGTAAGCTCCATATTCCAGAATGGAAGCTTGTATTTTTAGGAGCGATACCAGCATTTTTAGGCATGGGACTTGGTTATATGCTAAAAAAGAGGAAGAAATAGTTGGGGTATCGGATAAGAAAATCTAGTGGCAAAGGAGCTTTTGTAAAAGAAAGGTGGGTTTATATTATGAAGCGAGTAAAGATTACCATATTAAAAACAATGCTAAATAAAGAGCTAGTAGAAGAGTATGGGGTAGAAGGTTTGACGGTCTGTCCTATGATGAAGGAAGGACAAGTATTCTATGCCGATTATGCGAAACCAGATAATTTTTGCGATGAAGCATGGAAAGCCATTTACCAATATGTATTTGCCTTAGCACACGGTGCAGGTAAGGAACTATTTTACTATGGCGATTGGATTCGAAAACCGGGGGTAGCAATTTGTAGCTGCAATGACGGATTACGGCCTGTGATTATGAAGTTAGAAGCAACAGAAGAAGAGGCAGAACTTAATTATACGCCAGTAAATGAAGTTTAAGTTTATGAGAAGACAATAACACAAGTAAAGGATTTCTTATCGCTTTTTGAACGATAGTGTTACTAGTGTTTGTCTTCTTTTTTTGCGCAAAGATAACGAGCCATGGGAGACGTTTATGTTTACATAGAGAGTATGTCTGCGAGGGGGAGAAGTTCGAAAAGCGAGATATTCATTGTTCTTTTGACTAGAAAGATTTAAAATGACGTAAATAGCTTAAAAAGGTAATGATAAAAAACACACTTTCCTGTATAATGAAAAATGAATGAAAGTTTTAAGTATCTATTGAAATAATAGGATAATGGAATAGATATCGTTAGAGGGGAGGAAGGAAAGTCGTATGAAAAGACCGAGCGCTTTAGAGTCAAATAAATATGATATAAAACCTATAGGGGAAGAGGAGATATTACAAGTCTATTCGCTTTGTAAAGAAAACCCTCAGTATTATCGTTATTTCCCACCGTTTGTGACAATCGATAGTATAAAACAGGATTTGAGAACGTTGCCAAAGGGAAAAAGTTTCGATGATAAATATTATATTGGATTTTATCAAAATGAAAAATTAGTTGCAGTTATGGATTTTATAACGGAATATCCAAATAAAGAAACCGTCTATATCGGATTTTTTATGATGAATAAAAAAATGCAAGGAAAGGGGATTGGTACTGATATTATTACAGAAGTATGTAGTTGTTTGAAAGAAAATGGATTTTCCAAAGTAGAGCTTGGATATGTGAAAGAAAATCTACAAAGTGAACGATTTTGGTTAAAAAATCATTTTGAAAAAACTGGTGTAGAAACTAAAATCGATGATTGTATCATAGTAGGTATGAAAAGATATTTGTAGAAAAAATTAGAAGTTTAGAGAAGAGAGAAAGTGTGAAATGTTAAATAACAAAGGATTATTAATAGATAGAAATCGGAGGAATATAAAAATGTTAGTTCGTGAAGAAAGAATAGAAGATTATAATACGGTATACAAGGTTATCGAACAAGCATTTAAAAGTGCAGAACATAGTGATGGAAATGAACAGGATTTAGTTGTTTCGTTAAGAAAAAGTGATTCCTTTCTTCCTGAATTATCATTGGTTGCCCAGATAGATGAAAAAATTGTTGGGCACATTCTGTTTACAAAAATTCAAATAGGGAATGACACGGAGCTTGCACTTGCTCCATTGGCAGTTTTACCAGAATATCAAAAGAAAGGCGTTGGTAGAGCTTTAGTGTTAGAAGGTCATCGTATTGCCAAGGACTTAGGATTTCATTACTCGGTCGTTTTAGGAAGTGAAACTTATTATCCGAAAATGGGTTATGTTCCTGCAAATAATTATGGAATAAAAGCGCCATTTGACGTTCCAGATGAAAATTTTATGGCAATCAAGCTTCAAGAGAATAGTCCAGCTATAGAAGGAACTGTAATATATGCAAAAGAATTTGGAGAGTTGGAATAGGAAGCCTTTGCAATGAATGGATAAAAATTGGGAGGACCTCAATTGAAAAAAATAAAGTCAAGGACTATTTTCTTTGTTGTTGCGGTTATTGCAGTTGGTATAATTATTTTTTCACAATCTGATTTCATAGGAATTTCAGCCTCTCATGTAGAAGAAGATGCTAGAAAAAGTCAAAGAATCCCAGATTCATGGGAAGTTGTTCAGTCTCATAATGATGAATTATATGCACTACTTTTTTATGATCCAGATAATAAAGGTGCATATACCTATTCTTTATATGAGAACAAAAAGGGGATTTCTTTTGGCTACAGTTTTCGCAGTGGTGGAGATCTCAGTGGGATTTCCAATACTGCTATAAAGTATGTATATGACAATAAAGGTTGTGTTCTTGTTTCACTTAATAAGCAAAGAATTCAGAAAATAGAGCGAGATAATGGAGAACTTGACTCGATACAAGTTGATACAGAGAAACCTGTCGTAGTTGTATTTCCAGTAAATAGCGGTATCCTAAAACTATATGATGAAATAGGAAACGAAGTATTGTATGAAACCGTAGTAGAAAAATGGTAAGGTAAATAGTACTTATAATCTAAATTATTCTATATTGAAAATGCAAACTCTATGAAATGAGGGAATGAAAAAATTATATTTTAAGAGGATAATAAAATGAAAAAAACAGAAAAACTATTGGACTATTCCAAATAGGAATTCATTGGACAAAAGATAAGAAAAGGTGTATAGTTAATAAAAAGAATTAACAAAGGGTAAGGAGAGAACTTATGGAACAGACGGATATTATAATGCTCGTTATCTTTAGTGTATTAGCAGTAATCGGTTTGCTTATTGTAGCATTACAAAAAAAGGGAGTGATTCATTCTAGAATCATACAAACTTCTGATAGTTTTGAGCTTATTAGTGGTGGGAAAGCTACATTTTTTATGGTATTATTAGGAGCAAGCGTATTATGCAAATATTCTATTTTATTAACAGGTTTGTATGTGATAGTGTTTACAGTCATCTATGCTTTGATAAAATTGGTTTAGCGTATTGTATGAATTTTTAAATCATGAATAGATGACATATGATATAACCCCGATCGTTGGACATTAGTGTTTCAATAGAATGGGGTTATTTTGATTCTATGAAGCGTGTTTTTCATTGCTTCCATGAAAGCAACGAGTAAATGAAAAAAATAAAAATAAGAAAGGAAAGGAAACTATGATTAGAAAATTTAAAACAGAAGATTTAGATAGAGTTATGGAAATTTGGTTGAATACCAATAAGGAAGCACATTCTTTTATTGCAGAGGAATATTGGAATGATAATTTTGAATTAGTAAAGACAATGTTACTAGAAGCAGAACTTTATGTTTATGAGGTGGATAATGAAATAGAAGGTTTTATTGGGCTAAATGATAATTATATTGGGGGGATTTTTGTATGGCATTCCTTCCAATCAAAAGGAATCGGGAAACAATTGCTTGATTATACAAAGAGGATAAAAAGAGAGCTAGTATTAAGTGTGTATCAGAAAAATCAGAATGCGATCAAATTTTATAAACGAGAAGGTTTTTCTATTTCTTTAGAAGGAATAGAGGAAGAAACAGGGGAAAAAGAATATTTGATGAAATGGGAGATTCAATAAAAATTTTTTGTGTTATACAAGTGAAAATAGATCAATAGATGGTAGTTTAAAAGTAAGGAGGCAGATTATTTTGAAAAAACAAAAAGAATATAGAACCCATTTACATTTTTTACTAGAAGTTTTTACATGGTTATTTATGGGGAGTTCATTTTGCGTTGCTATTTATGGAATAAGTACATTACCAAACAAAATAGCAACACATTTTAATATCCATGGATTGCCAGATGGTTATGGTTCACCAAGCTCATTATTGATTTTTCCAATTATTATGACAATATGTTTAGCTATCATCAGTTTGGTTATACATGTCATTGAGCCAGAACACTGGAATCTTCCGTTCGAAGTAAAAAAAGAAAATAAAGTATTCGTATACAAAGATATGATAACAATGGTACTTTTGATAGAACTAGAAATAGCTGTATTTACATTCTATATAGAGATAAAAAGTTATTATCAAAGTGCTACAGGAATTTTAGCTATGACTGGGATATTTTTGTTGCTATTAACTTTGTCAATTATCGTTATGTGTAGAAGGGCATATAAACATAATAAAAGATAATATGAAATTTTAATAGGAGTAAATTTTATTTGCGCATTTCTAATTTTTAATAGTTTTAATGACTTTAGTAGATGAAATTTTTTATAAAAGGATAAAATTTGCATAAAAGAAAATATATGATATATTTTTTATTAAAGATAAAAGGGGGATGGAAAATATGGAAAAACAAGATATGGAAGAAGGAAGTTTTTTTCAGCAAAAAGAAAAGAGATCATTTCAAACGATAAGTCATTTTTTGATGTGGGGTCTTGTTTTAACGTTATTCCGAATTAATATTTGGTATATTGGAGAGATTACAACCGTTTTAGGATACTGTTTCTTATTTTATGTCGTCAACTGCTTAAAAAGGGAAAATCGATGGTTTTTGAAGTTACAAATTCTCTTTTCTATTCTGTTTGCTGTTATGCTTTTGCAAGTGTTCTTCCATGCAACGCCAATTTACTTAAACTATGCATTTGAAGTTTCTATATTGAGTGGAATGAGTGGATTTCTTTGGATTTTATTTTATTATTATTTAACAAAAGCGCTTTTGATGATGGCCACAGAAGAAATGGTGTTAAAGCAACTGAAAAAAGCAACAAGATATGTATTATGTTTTATCGTCTTGTTGGAAAGTTCTATCGTTGTGTTAACATTATACGGAATAAGAGAAATACCTTTAATAAACATAGTTTCACTCAGTGTTGTCATAATATTTTTAATATTTGGAATTGGTGCATTTTATGGATTTTATCAAGCAATAAAACCTTTACAACAAAAAGAGATTACAATTTCAGAAGAGAATCTTTTTCAAATTAAGTTGTGCAATTGTGGCTATTGTTTGCTCTGCCTTTTCTGTATCGTCATTGGAAGTGGTTTGAGCAATCATTGGAATGAAAATCCTCCAAAACAAAGAGAAGAAATACAAGTGACAGACCATGCAAAGATGATAAAAGAACAGTTAATGAACCATGGTGTTTCGCAACCATTGATTGATGATTTAACAAAAGAGGATTTGGAGCGAATAAAAGATGTAAAAAATGTTCAAATGGATACAGTTTTTTGTTCTTTACAAAACCGAGTTGACTTGCCAGAAAATATGGGATGGATGGAAGAAAAAGAAATAAAAGGACCTTATTTTGAGTTAGAAACACTTTATATAGAAAATTCGAAAAAAGAGGTTTATTCGATTCATTATTGGAAATGGAAGAAAAAACCATTGCATTGGAATGATGGAATATCTGTTGAGATAACATGTTTTGATGAAGAAAGTGCGAATCTTACTTCCATAAAACCAACTTTTCAAAGTGGATGGTTATTGTATAAAAAAGGAGAAAAAGAATATCAAAGGAAATTGCCAAGATTGGCGGATGCTCTTAGTTCTTCTATGGAAAATACAGATTGGTTTTTTAGTATGAGCGCCTATAGATATGAAGGAGTATTAGGGGGTATGACGTATCCTGTGTATTCCTCTAAACAAAGAGGATATATCATGTTTGAATATACGGATTTGCCAAAGAAACTCACTTGTATCACAAATAGCGTACAATATATTCATCATACAAATTTCATTCAGTATCCGTATCAATATCCAGAAATGAATTTGTATGGAGAAGGACAACGTTATTATGATAGCCAGTATTTTTTTATTCCATAGGAAATACCTTGTTACATTAATTTGAGAAAGTATCAGTTCCTATGAAATAAAAAAGCACTACTTGTAAAAATGGGCAGCTTGTAGATAAGAAGGTTTTGCTTCGCAAACTGCTCGCGCGCGGCAAAGCGCACATTGTTAAATGAAAGGAGTGAATGTTAAAAGTGGAATTAGTGGTGAAAAGATTTGAAGAATTATCCGTAGAAGAACTTTATGATATATTAAAGCTTCGAGTGGAAGTATTTATTGTGGAACAACAATGTATTTATCAAGAAATTGATGAAAAAGATAAAAAGTCCTATCATGTATTTTATAAAGAAAATGGTAAAATTCAAGCCTATTTGCGTGTCATTGATAAAGGCGTTTCTTTTGATGAAGTATCCATTGGGAGAGTGATTTCGGTAAAAAGGCGTTGTGGGCTTGCTAGTAAGCTTCTTGCAGAGGGAATAAAAGTGGCAAAGGAAAAGATGAAGGAAACTTCCATAAGAATAGAAGCACAAACCTACGCAAGAAGACTCTATGAAAAACAAGGATTTATACAAGTTTCGGAAGAGTTTTTAGAAGATGGGATTCCTCATATTGAGATGTTACTTAAATAAACATGATTTTATTATCGATTAAAAAATGTGGAGGGAAAGAATTATGGGAATTATGAAAAATGAAATACCAATTTTGGAATGTGATGATAGTACGCTTTCTGTCATTATGCCAGATCATGAAAAACTTGAAATTACGTTGCCTAAAAAAGCAGTTTTTGCATTTCTTGGAGATTGCATTGAGGACTATGCCAATAAACATCATTGTAAAGTTATTACAGAGTTTGTCTCTATTACAAAGAAATATCCTATTTATCTTGTAAATTATAAAGGGGAGGATATTTGTCTTTGCCAAGCACCATTGGGTTCTGCTGCGTCTGTTCAAATATTAGATTGGTTAATTGGATATGGGGTGAAAAAAGTAATATCCGCTGGTTCTTGTGGAGCACTGGTTGATTTGCCAGAGAACGTCTTTTTAGTCCCTGTGAAGGCCTTACGAGATGAAGGCGCATCTTATCATTATCTACCACCCTCAAGATTTATAGAGTTAAATAAAGATGTTTTAAAAGCGATTGAAAATACTTTAACAGAAAAAGGGTTGCCTTATATAGAATGTACTACTTGGTCTACCGATGGCTTTTATAGGGAGACAAAAGATATGGTTCGTTATAGAAAAGAAGAAGGTTGTTCCGTTGTAGAAATGGAATGTGCAGGGTTAGCAGCCTGTGCCGAGTTTCGAAAGGTTGATTTTGGACAAATATTGTTTACGGCAGATTCCCTTGCAAATATCTCTGATTATGATGAAAGAGGTTGGGGAAGTCATTCCTTGGAAAAAGCACTCTTTCTTTGCTTAGATATTGTTGTAAATCTTTAAAAAGGATAGAGACAAGAAAAAGAAATTACCAATCGTTGTTTGTAGTTCAGAATCAAGAGAACTTAAGTTTTTTAGTAAAGAGGAGTTAAAAGATATTTCAATATCGGCTACGCATATTCCGATGATAGAAGAGTATTTGCTGGAAATAGAAAGTGAATCAATTTATTTGAAATAATTTTATACAATTTTACATAGCATGAGGTGAAAAATGACAACAGTATATTTTGTAAGACACGCAGAACCTAATTTTAATAATCATAACGATATGGCAAGAGAGTTGACAGAAAAAGGACTAGAAGATAGAAAACTAGTGACTGAGTTTTTATGGGATAAAAACATTGATTTTGTTTTATCAAGTCCTTATAAGAGATCCGTAGATACTGTAAAAGATTTTTCCGATAAGAAAAATTTAGATATTCATATAGTAGATGATTTTCGAGAACGAAAAATAGATAGTGTATGGATTGAGGATTATGAGTCTTTTTGTAAAGCACAATGGGAAGATTTTGATTATAAGCTATCCGATGGAGAAACATTAGGAGAAGTGCAGAAGAGAAATATTGAAGCATTAAACCATGTTTTGAAACAATATGAAGGAAAAAATATAGTAATTGGAAGTCATGGAACAGCATTGAGTACAATTATCAATTATTATGACAATACTTTTGGATACAAAGAATTTCAAAAAATAAAAACATGGATGCCATGGGTTGTTAAATTTGTATTTGACGAGACAGAATGTATCCAGATAGAAAAGTATAATCTATTTTCAATTATACAGAAGTAATAGTCATGCAGAGCATTTATGCTCTGATAGGACGACTGACTGAGAACAGAAAAGCTAAATTAAATGCAATTTTTGTATTTGAATTCAAATTAAAAAATTTCAGATATAATAATGAAAAAAATAAAAAAATAAATAAGCTTTGTGAGGAATATAACATATTATTTGTTAGAAGGTTGAAAAAATAAACCGATAGAATATAAAATATTATGCGTTTTATATAATCATAATACTGACTAATCAAAATAGAGAAAAAATTACTATTGACTAATAATGATTACTGTTATTAAAATATACATAGAAACAAAAAGCGTGTATGAAAGAAAGAAGGGATAACGTTGAGTACAAATTATAAATTTTATATAAATGGTGAATGGAGAGAGAGCCAAACAAAAGAAGTAATCGATATTGTATCTCCTTACAATGATACTGTTGTAGGTAGAGTTCAGGCGATCTCACAAGGGGAAGCAGACGAAGCGATTCAGGCTGCAAAATTAGCCCAAAAAGAATGGGAGCAAGTTTCTATTAGAGAACGTGGAGATTATTTATATAAATGGATCCAAGAGTTAGCTAAGATGAAAGAAGAGATTGCAACAACTATTATGCATGAAGTTGGTAAAGGGTTTAATGATGCAGTGAAAGAAGTCGAGAGAACAATCGACTTAATAAGATTTACGATTGAAGAAGCGATTCACTTATATGGAGAAAGTATGTTAGGTGAAAACTTCCCAGGAGGTAGTCGTTCAAAAATCGCGATTAGTCATCGTGTACCATTAGGAGTTGTTCTTGCGATTTCTCCATTTAATTATCCTGTGAATTTATCCGCTGCTAAGATTGCACCAGCGTTAATTAGTGGTAATACAGTCGTATTTAAACCTGCTACACAGGGAGCGATTAGTGGGATTAAAATGATTGAAGCTTTGCATAAAGCAGGGTTACCAAAGGGTGTATTAAATGTTGTAACTGGACGTGGATCTGTGCTTGGTGATTATTTAATCGAGCATCCAGACATTGATATGATTTCTTTTACTGGTGGAAGTGAAACAGGAAGACATATTGCAAAATTAGCCAATATGATACCGTTAGTTATGGAATTAGGTGGTAAAGATCCAGCGATTGTTGTAAAAGATGCAAACTTAGATCTTGCTGCAAAACAAATCGTTTCTGGAGCGTTTTCTTATTCAGGACAACGTTGTACAGCGATTAAGCGTGTATTTGTTGAGGAAGAGATTGCGGATGCACTTGTATCAAAGTTAACAAAAGAGTTAGAAGGTGTCACAATTGGTTCTCCAGAAGAAAATAAAATGATCGTTCCACTTATTGATAAGAAATCAGCAGACTTTGTTCAAGGTCTTATTGATGATGCCATTGAAAAGAAAGCAGTATTAATTACAGGAAATAAACGTGAAAATAACTTAATTTACCCAACATTATTAGATTATGTAACAGCGGATATGAGATTAGCATGGGAAGAACCATTTGGACCTGTTTTACCAGTAATTCGTGTAAAGAGCGTTGATGAAGCAATTGAAATGAGCAATAAATCCGAATATGGTTTACAGGCAAGTATTTTCTCACAAGACATAGATCAAGCCTTTACTATTGCTGGGAAAGTTCAAGCAGGTTCTGTTCAGATTAACGGAAGAACAGAAAGGGGACCAGATCATTTCCCATTTATCGGAACAAAGGGATCTGGAATGGGAACACAAGGCGTTAGACGTAGCATCGAATCTATGACTCGTGAAAAAGTGACAGTAATTAATATTAACTAGTATTTTCTTTCCGTAAACAAATAGTAAAAATAGAACAATAATTATTATATAAAAGAGACTTTAGCAGAAGGATGTATTTTTTAGCTGTCTGTAAAGGCACGAAAGTCATATTTTGTTAAAGTTTCTTTTTGTGTATACGAATAAAAAGTATAATATATTGATAGGGGCAATGGACCGTGTTAGAATGAGGTTAACGAAATTGTGCCAAGATGTAAGGAGGGCATACAATGCATTTGGTGAAAGCGAAAGGAATATTATCTGCTAAAAATAGAATGAATTTATACCGTGGCTGTTCTCACGGGTGCATTTATTGTGACTCCAGAAGCAAATGCTATCACATGGAACACGCTTTTGAAGATATTGAAGTCAAAGAAAATGGGATTGACCTTTTGGCGTATGCTCTTACTCATAAGCGTAAAAAATGTATGATAGGCACAGGCTCTATGACTGACCCGTATATTCCGTTGGAACTGGAGATAGGAAATGTCAGAAAGGCTCTGCACTTAATATATGAGCATGGGTTTGGATTTACAGTCATTACAAAATCAAGCCGCATTTTGAGAGATATAGACCTTTTACAGAAAATAAATGAAAAGACAAAATGCGTTGTACAAATGACTTTGACTACTTACAATGAAGATTTATGCAAAAAGATTGAACCAAATGTAAGTACGACAAAAGAACGCTTTGAAGTCTTGAAAAAGTTGCGAGATGTAGGAATACCAACAGTTGTATGGCTGACACCGATTTTACCGTTTATTAACGATACAGAAGATAATGTTTCTGGTATTTTGGATATGTGTATTGAAGCAAAGGTTTATGGCGTTATTTGCTTTGGGATGGGACTGACACTCCGAGAAGGAAACCGAGAATATTTCTATGAGCAGTTAGACCGATTGTTTCCAGGCCTAAAAGAAAAATACATCCGTACATACGGAAATCAGTATATGATAGAAAGTACTAATAACAGAGATTTAATGCAGCTTTTTCATCAGAAATGTGAAGAAAATGGAATTGTGCATGATAACCAGCAAATATTTAATTATTTGTATTTCTTTGAAGAAAAGAACGACAATAGGCAATTAAGTATTTGGGATTTGGAAGTGAGATGAAATGTGAGTGGTACTTATGAAACAGAATGGATACGTTGTCCTATTTGTGGCAACAAAACCCGTGACAGAATTAGACGAGATACCGTTTTGAAAAATTATCTTCTTTACTGTCCAAAGTGCAAGCAGGAGACATTGATTGAAGCAAAGAATTTAAAAGTAACCGTCATCAAAGATAATATATTGAAAGTCATATTTGCTCTTCTAATATGTGCTTTTAGTTGACATAAGAAAAAGATCAGCTATTTGAATAGGTGATCTTTTTCTATGCAGTTATTTTGAAATTTCTTATCCACACATAACTCAAGTCCGAGATGCCACTAGAACATTGGACATGGAGTACATTTTAAATAAACATCGGAAAGTTAATCTATAGTGTTCAAAATTACATTTAGGAACTAATCCGTTAAATGGACAAGGAACAATGCAATTAAAAGCAATCCTATGCCTATACCTATACATATTTTCTCTCTACGGATTTCTTTTTGAAAGAAAAGAAATAGGTCTCCTGAATGGTTCACTTGATTATGAAAGCCCATAATTGTATATAACAATAGACGTAATGACAAGAATATTAAAAATATTATTATTCGTTTTTCAATAGATGAAATCAAAAACTGCCCTGTTGTTATGCACAATGTAATGATAATAGTAATTGTCCTATTTTGACCATATTCAAAAGGGAGTTCCTTTTGATAATTTTTATATACTACTCTTGCAAAATAAATTATGGAAAATACAAAAAACAACAAATAGATTATCATTGTCAGCCATTCCATTCATAATCCAATCCATACAAATTGGGAACAATATACGGCATAAGTGCAAGAGTATGACTATCGTCATAGGGGTCATAATAAGAACCACCATCGTAATACACCTCGTTAAGTTTATTGCTTTCCTCATCGGTAATTATATACTTAACTGTGTTACTAAATATATCGGATTTTTTACTGACCATCGTGATTTCATCATTTTTTCTATTGCCTTTGCAAGATACAATTAAATTGCCTTTCAAATCATACTGTTCAGCATATACAGTGTCTCCTTCTTCCCATACAACTTATTTATTTTCTCCGATATAGGAAATACTTTTATTTTGTTCTCCTTGTGTGTAAGACATATCATTTTGGGGGGAAATTGTTACACTTCCTGCAAATGCAGGAATAGATGTAGAAAAAACGATACTGAAAACTAATAACAACGAAATTATTTTTTTGTTCATCATGATTTCCTCATTTTTAATATTACTTACGTCATGTGTAATGTTTTGAAAAGAACTTATTTTTTAGTTACATCATAGAATCACCACCTTATCCCATTTTACCTGATAAGTGAAAAAGTAGAATAACTATTTTATCTTAATAATAACATAAAAATTGTGAAATATCAAAAAATTATCTTGTATTATTTGAAAATATTATATATTTATCAAATAATTATAGGGCAAATATAGATAGAATATAAA
>OJJJ01000650.1_pt1 | contig 14273 bp, 12 predicted proteins | sample 1596311 | NCBI WGS metagenome assembly OJJJ01 (sample SAMEA4350140, study PRJEB24818) | metagenome | biome: human; feature: gut; material: faeces | place: Denmark | collected 2013-09 | reverse complement strand
ATGTGTATAAGAGACAGCTTCATAGCATTTCCTTTTATATCCACGGGGCGATCCCCTGCGAGAACGACTGGCACAATTAAAGAATCGTGCCAACTTTACAAGTCATTGTTTTGAACAGGGGATGATGTCACGCATTGCACAATAAACGTGGCAATGATGTCGAATTGCACCAATATGGAGCACCGTTTTGGTGCGCTTCGTTTTGGACAACTAACGGGGTGATATTTAGCGCAGATTCTGACGAAAAAACAATCTTACATTAACCGTTGTGTGAGGTGATTATTACATTTCATTCACTTTTGCCCCGTTGCAGGGCCAAAGTCCGCACCATAAATGTGCAAAACCCCCGCCAGAGGCGAGGGTTTGAGAGGAAATTCGTATGGTTTATTCGATGTTAGACTCGATAAACCACAGGAATTGATCCAGGTCGCGAGACGCGGCGGTGAAGATATCCGCAGTGTCTTCGTCTTTGGCTTCACCAATCGCTTTACGGACATCGTTAGCCACGATGGCATAGCGATCGGCCAGCTCTTTCAGGTGATCCTGAACGGTGTGGATATCCAGCGGATAGCTTTTCAGCGGCGTTTTGCTGTTGATAACCTGCGTTGTACCCAGCGCCACGCCACCTAACTGCACGGCGCGTTCTGCCATCGTGTCAAGGTGGGTGACCAGTGCTGTGCGGAAGCCATCCAGCATTTCATGAACGGCAATAAAGTTTGCACCGCGCATATTCCAGTGGGCCTGTTTGGTGATCAACGACAGGTCGATGAACTGGAGCACCTGGCGATTCAGCAACTCAATCGTCGCTTTTTTATCACTGTCCGGTACATCGTTACGGGTATAAAGCAGATTAGACGCTTTCGTTTTCACCAGTTTAGCGGTACTCATAATCTCATATCCTCTTGATGTTTGTGTCCCAGGTAATTACGGAACTAAGTATAGCACCGGATTTTTCGTCTGCGGCTTGGCTCTGCCTATCGGTTTAATAGCGAGAAGAGGCTTGAATTAGTAACATCATGAAAAATATATAATTATTAAAAATTGATGCAGATCAATCTTAATTCATCCTTCTGCAAAGCAGCGGGGAACATATTTCGTCTTTATGACAAAGAGTGTAAGGAATTAAAGAATAGCCGGGATGGAGCATTATTCTGCATGGCGCTGAAGCCATGCAGAATATACGCCATTAATTGATATCTACTTTATTCACTTTAGGTTCAGGGCGCATGGTCAAGGTAGACCCCATTGAGGCTGCAATAATTGAGCAGAGCGCCAGCGTCTGTGTGAATGTCAGGGTTTCGCCGAGGAAAACCATACCGGAAATAGCGGCCAGGGCAGGCTCCATGCTCATCAGCGTACCAAATATACGCGTAGGCAGCCGCGTCAGGGCTATCATCTCCAGCGAGTAGGGAAGTGCCGTTGAGAGCACGGCTACGGCCAGCCCCACCGGTAAGATGGACCACTGCCACAGCGATTCCGTTGCCTGAGCCATGCCGAGCGGGACGAAGATAACCGCCGCGATGAGTGAACCCAGCGCAACCGTTGCGGGCCCGTGTTCTTCCCCTGCGCGCTGGCCAGAAAGAATATAGACGGCCCAGCACGCGCCCGCCCCCAGTGCCAGCGCTGCGCCTGTCAGGTCAATATGCGAAACATGTTGGCCCAGCGGCAGCAGGAACCAGAGCCCCAGAACGGCTAACACCACCCAAATAAAATCGACCGGGCGGCGGGAGGAGAAAAGGGCAACCGCCAGCGGGCCCGTAAATTCAAGCGCAACGGCAATCCCAAGTGGGATGGTCTGAATAGAGAGATAGAACATATAGTTCATCGCTCCCAGAGACAGCCCGTAAAAAAGCAGGGGTAAACGTTGCTCTTTTTTGACGCGCAACCGCCAGGGTTTGAAGATCACCACGAGGATGAGTGTCCCTAATGCGATACGCAGTGCCGTGACGCCAGGCGCTCCGACGATCGGGAAGAGCGATTTCGCCAGTGACGCGCCACTCTGAATAGAGAGCATCGCGATCAATATTACAGCCACCGGCAACCATACCGACGTTTTGCGGGATATCCCTGGCATCCTTTCTCCTGTCAATTTATGTCAGATAAGGTAAAAGCCGCAGTGTAATAGAAATATGCGGCAACGGTTGAGCTACTGTTGAAAAAAAACCAGGCAAAATCCGTAAAATAGTTAAGCGTTGCTGGTTTTATCGCCTGTCAGATTAGGAATAATCTGGATGAATGTAACGGTAATGACGCGCACTATTAGCGTTTTAAAGCGGAAATTCTGCGATATTTGAACGAGATAGCTGACAGTGGAAATGTTCTGTTACATGAAAGGTTCCGTTAGACATCACGAATGACAAAGAGTTTCACAAGAATTTTTGATATATTTAAAACTTACGGATTTACTTGAAGCACATTTGAGGTGGTTATGAAAAAAATTGCATGTCTTTCAGCACTGGCTGCTGTTCTGGCCGTTTCCGCAGGTACTGCTGTAGCTGCTACTTCTACCGTAACCGGTGGTTACGCTCAGAGCGATATGCAGGGCGTGATGAACAAAACCAACGGTTTCAACCTGAAGTATCGTTACGAGCAGGATAACAACCCGCTGGGCGTAATCGGTTCTTTCACCTACACCGAGAAAGATCGTTTTGAAGACGGCGCATATAACAAAGGTCAGTACTACGGTATCACCGCGGGTCCTGCTTACCGCCTGAACGACTGGGCAAGCATCTACGGTGTTGTAGGTGTTGGCTACGGTAAATTCCAGCAGACTGAAAACGAAGGTGCTAACCGCACTGCAAGCAACAGCGACTACGGTTTCTCCTATGGCGCGGGCATGCAGTTCAACCCAATCGAAAACGTTGCTCTGGACTTCTCCTATGAGCAGAGCCGTATCCGCAACGTTGACGTTGGCACCTGGATCGCGGGCGTAGGTTACCGCTTCTAATCACTCCGGTGAGTTAATAAAAAATCCGCCCAATGTGGCGGATTTTTTTGTGGAAGATAAAAGCAAAACGGCAACCCCAGGTTGCCGTTTTTAGTGTTTGTTCCCTCTCCCCGTGGGAAAGGGCCAGGGTGAGGGCATCAGGCCGCACGAGTCGGCAGAGTTTACTTACTCTTAATATCAAAAATATCCGTACCCAAATGGTTATAGTCCACTTTCTGTAACTTGAAGTTGGTAATGTAAACCGGCGGCGCTTTTTTGTTTGAGATAAACGGATAATCATTTTTTATCTGCTGTGCAGTAATCCCCGTCCACTGCGAGAAGAATTTCAGGAAATCATTCGCTGAGCGTCGCGCTTTGATGATGCGATGGGCTTTGTCGTCGCTGGAGAGCACCATAAACGGCACCTGGAAATTCTGCTGGAACTTGTCATCATGCGCCAGGTACTGCACCTCTTTGCCACGCTCTTTAAAGGCCAGACCGTGATCCGAGAAATAGACCATCGAGAACGTGTCGCCGGTGTTGCGCAGCTGCGCATACAGCTTGCTGAGCAGGTCGTCGGTTTGCGTCATGGTGTAGAGATAGCATGAGGTCTCTTTCGACTGCACAAACTCCGCGTATTTTCCCCCGGTACGATCGCACGCCTGCGGGTGTGACCCCATCAAATGCAGGACAATCAGCTGCGGCTGGGTGCGTTGGGTCGCAAAGACCTGCGCCGTCATCTTCAGCAGGGCTTCATCTTTGGTATTTTTATCGGCTTCAAAATCACCGCTTTTCAGGAACTGCACTTCGTCAGCACGTTTCGCGATACTGGCGATGGCCGTATCGTATTCGCCAATTTGTCCCTGGTTGGAGAACCACCATGTCTGGAAGCCCGCGCGGTTAGCCAGAGTGACTACGTTATCCTGAAACTGGGGTTTGCCGTCTACCACGCGGTTTAGCGTCAGGCCGAGGGATTTCTGCGTTGAGCCGCTGGCGGCGATGTAGTCGGTAAACAGCGTACCGTTCACGGAACTGGCAAACGGCGTGTTATCCCAGTGGCCGCCAAAAGCACCCAGTGCATCACGACGCGCGCTTTCGCCGATCACCACCACATAGAGATGATATTTAGGCTTCACTGCCAGCACGCTCCAGGTGTCTTTCATATTTGAAAGCTCCGCCATGCGCGCCTGTTCGTCGAGCACTTCCTCATTATTGACCACGACGTCCTTCACAAAGCGGAACACCGGGTAGCCCGTATCTTTCAGCTTAAACACACCGCCCCAGGCCAGGTTTTGTACCGGCGTAACAAAAAATGTTGCCACGCTAAATACCAGGCACAGGTATTCGATTTTGCCCCAGGCTTTTTTCTCTTCCGGTTTACGGCGAACGGCGATGACGCCAAGCGCAAAGATGAAAAGACCAACCACATAGCTGTACCACGGGAAGATGGTCAGGATCTCTGTCGACTCTTCCATGTTGGTGGAGTGCAGCGCCAGCAGGGTATTAAAGTTTGGCGAGCCATAGGCCTGACCAAACGGGAAATAGAAGGCAGCGACCAGCGAACAGATCCCGACGAATGCTTGCTGTACACGCGGCGTACTGCGCCACAGCAGATGAAGTACGCAGGTGAAGGCAACGGCATAAAGCAGGCTAAAGGGATAGCCAAGCGCAAAGTTAATCAGCAGCGATTGCAGAAAGTAAAATCCCGTCCACGGGCTTAAGGCCCGGCTGCGGGTAACAAGTGTTTCTTTCAGGGTTACGTTCATAGATCACTATCATGAAAACGCCATGTGCTCACCCTGGCGTCGAGGGTCAAATCCTGCCTGACAGTGCGTGGAGAGGGAATGAAGGGTCCGCTTCAGCGAGCCGCAAATAGTGCAGGGCTGCAAGAAGATAGTGCGAGCGCGAAATAAGGTCAACAGTTGCTAAACAGATGTTTTGCGAAGGGGGCTGCAAATCCGTGAAAAAGATCGGGAATTGGGCGGCCAAAAGCCAGTTTACAGGGGGAGTGTGACGGAAAAATGAAGCGGCGTACCGCGACGCCGCTTAGTGCGAGGATTTGTCGTCCTGATCGGCTTTGGTGTTGAACATATCGCACAGCATGTTCAGCAGCATTAAGCGCACCTTGAATGGAGAGTGGGTAAACACGTTCATACACCTCTTGAATTCGTTCATATTGCCTCCTGGTTTGAGATCCCTTCGATCCGTGAAGGGTGACTGCATTACATACAGATATAGCACAGGCTATATTGTATAGCTATGGCTAATTCGTTAATTTTTTGTGCTTGTAGAGCTATGGTTTACAATGTGCGCTCTGTTACAGGGCGCTGGGAAGCGTCACCCCACTGAGGAAGCACAATGAACCGTCGCGCAGGTAAGCCAACAACAAAAAAAACGACGCAACTGGTGAATGTTGAAGAACATGTCGAAGGGTTCCGCCAGGTACGTGAAGCGCATCGCCGGGAGCTGATTGATGACTATGTTGAGTTGATCTCCGATTTGATTCGCGAGGTTGGCGAAGCGCGTCAGGTGGATATGGCGGCGCGTCTGGGCGTTTCGCAGCCGACTGTTGCCAAAATGCTAAAGCGGCTGGCGTCAGTGGGGCTGATCGAAATGATCCCATGGCGCGGCGTATTTCTGACGGCGGAAGGTGAAAAACTGGCGCAGGAGAGCCGTGAGCGTCATCAGATCGTCGAAAACTTTTTACTGGTGCTGGGCGTAAGCCCGGAGATTGCCCGTCGGGATGCGGAAGGGATGGAACATCACGTCAGCGAAGAGACGCTGGCGAAGTTCCGCGAATTTACCCGCAAATACGGTCCCTCTGCTGAATGACAATCCCTGGACTGCGGGCTCTGGCTCGCGATCGTTTTTTTCATCTTTTACTCATCACCGGTGCAGGACTCAGCCTCTTTGTGCCGTTTGCGCCTCACACCTGGCCCGCGGCGATTGACTGGCGCACGATCGTTACCCTGAGCGGCTTAATGATGCTCACCAAAGGCGTCGAGCTTAGCGGTTATTTTGATGTGCTGGGGCGCAAAATGGTGCGCCGCTTTGCCACAGAGCGCAAGCTGGCGCTGTTTATGGTCTTTTCTGCGGCGGTGCTGTCAACGTTCCTCACTAACGACGTGGCGCTGTTCATCGTGGTGCCGCTGACGCTCACGCTGCGTAAGCTCTGCGAAATCCCCGTCACCCGTCTTATCATCTTTGAAGCGCTGGCCGTTAACGGCGGTTCGCTGCTCACGCCCATCGGTAACCCGCAAAATATCCTGCTCTGGGGGCGTTCCGGGCTGTCGTTTGCGGCCTATACCTGGCAGATGGCCCCGCTGGCGCTGGTGGTGATGATCTCGTTGATGACGGTCTGCTGGTTTGCCTTTCCCGATAAAAAACTGCAGTACCATAGCGGGACAACCAGCCCGCAGTGGCAGCCGCGTCTGGTCTGGAGCTGCCTGGGTCTGTATATCGTTTTCCTCACGGCGCTGGAGATGAAACAGGCGCTGGTGGGCGTGGTGCTGGTTGCCTGCGGCTTTTTATTCCTCGCAAGACGTGTGCTGGTGAGCGTGGACTGGACGCTGCTGCTGGTGTTTATGGCGATGTTTATTGACGTGCATTTGCTTATTCAGCTTCCGGCGCTGCAAAACGTTCTGCACGGCGTTAGCGGCCTGTCGCAACCGGGACTCTGGCTGACGGCGATTGGCCTGTCGCAGTTTATCAGCAATGTGCCTTCCACCATTCTGTTGCTCAATTATGTTCCCCCAACGACGCTTCTCGCCTGGGCGGTTAACGTCGGCGGATTTGGCCTGCTGCCCGGCTCGCTGGCGAACCTGATCGCCCTGCGGATGGCTAACGATCGCCGCATCTGGTGGCGCTTCCATTTATGGTCGATTCCGATGTTGCTCTGGACGGTGACGATCGGTTTCGGACTATTCCTTCTCATATAGTGCGCTATTTGTCAGTTTATCCTGGCAAATGTATAGCAACGTCCTAGCTTTAGTGAACGGCATAGTGTGATGCCGCTCACTGACAGGACCGTTGCTGACCTATGGCAGAAGATCAAAACTCCCCTGCTGACGAGCAGGAAAACAACAATAACGAACGTAAGCGTCCGGGCAAAAAACCGTTAATCATCCTCGGCATTGTCGTAGTGGTGATGGTGATTGTGGCGCTGGTCTGGTGGTTCTTAACCCGTAACGAAGAGACCACCGACGACGCCTTTACCGACGGAGATGTGGTGACGATTGCCCCTAAAACCGCGGGCTATGTCACCGAGCTTCGGGTGCGTGATAACCAGCGCGTAAAAAAAGGCGATCTGCTGGTGGTTATCGATCCTCGCGATACCACAGCGCAGCGCGATCAGGCTCAGGCTCAGCTTGGGCTGGCTATCGCTCAACTGCACCAGGCGCAGGCGCAGCTGGCGCTCTCGAAAGTGCAATATCCCGCCCAGCGTGACGAGGCCAAAGCGCAGGTGCTGAAAGCCCAGGCGGATATGGCGAACGCGCAGGCGGAGTATCGCCGTCAGCGCGGCGTCGACCCGCGCGCGACCACCCAGCAAAGCATTGATGCGGCTAACGCTCAACTGCGTAGCGCCCAGGCGGGTCTTGCCAGTGCGCAGGCGCAACTGGAAGTGGCGGAGCAGGTTCAACTGCAGATCCGCCAGCAGGAGACCAACGTTGAAGCCCGCCAGCGGCAGGTTGATCAGGCCAAAGCGCAGCTGGAAACGGCGAACCTGAACCTTTCTTACACCGAAGTCCGCGCCCCGTTTGACGGCTTTGTCACCAAACGTAACGTGCAGCCTGGCACGCTGGTACAGGCGGGCACGGCGCTGTTCTCGCTGGTTTCCCCGAACGTGTGGGTCGTCGCGAACTTTAAAGAGTCGCAGCTGGAGCGCATGAAGCCGGGCGATAAGGTAAGCGTCTCCGTGGATGCCTGGCCGGATATGGAACTTGAAGGGCATGTCGATAGCATCCAGCAGGGCAGCGGCTCGCGCTTCTCCGCCTTCCCGTCGGAAAACGCCACCGGTAACTTTGTCAAAATCGTTCAGCGTGTGCCGGTGAAGATCGTGATTGATAAGGGGCTCGATCCGAACAAGCCGCTGCCGCTGGGGCTGTCGGTTGAACCGAAGGTAACCGTGGAATGACGGACCACAGCCACGATAACTGGAAGCCTGCCAGCAACCCGTGGGCGGTGGCGATTGTGGTCACGCTGGCGGTGTTTATGGAGATCCTGGACACCACCATCGTCAACGTGGCGCTGCCGCACGTGGCGGGGTCGCTCTCTTCCAGCTATGACGAATCCACCTGGGTGTTAACCAGCTACCTGGTGGCGAACGGCATTGTATTGCCTATCTCAGCGTTCCTGAGCCGGGTGTTTGGCCGCAAGCAGTTCTTCTTAATCTGCATCGTGATGTTCACCGTCTGCTCGTTCCTGTGTGGCATTGCCACCGAGCTTTGGCAAATCATCCTGTTCCGCGTGATGCAGGGCTTTTTCGGCGGTGGGTTGCAGCCGACACAGCAGTCGGTGTTGCTCGACTACTTCAAGCCGGAGGACAGAGGCAAAGCCTTTGGTCTTTCGTCTATCGCCATTATCGTTGCGCCGGTGCTGGGCCCGACGCTGGGCGGCTGGATCACCGACAACTACTCCTGGCGCTGGGTGTTCTTCATCAATATTCCCGTCGGGATTGTGACGGTGCTGGCGATCTATCAACTGCTGGAAGATCCGCCGTGGGAGAGCAAAGCGAAAGAGAAGCTCACCATCGACTGGACGGGGATCGGCCTGATCGCCCTTGGCCTTGGCTGTCTGCAGGTAATGCTCGATCGCGGTGAAGATGACGACTGGTTCTACTCGAACTTTATCCGCACCTTTGCGGTGCTGACGCTTATCGGCATTATCGGCGCGATCTACTGGCTAATGTATGCCAAAAAGCCGGTGGTTGATCTCCACTGTATGAAGGATCGCAACTTTGCGATCTCCAGCCTGCTGATGGCGGGGATGGCGATGATCCTCTACGGTAGCTCGGTGGTCATCCCGCAGCTGGCGCAGCAGGATTTAGGTTATACGGCGACCTGGTCCGGGCTGGTGCTGTCGCCCGGTGCGGTGCTGATTGTGCTCACCATCCCGCTGGTGCTGAAGCTGATGCCGGTGGTACAGACGCGCTGGATTATTGCCTTTGGCTTTACCTGTCTGGCAGTGTCGTTCTTCTGGTCACGCGCGCTAACGCCGGATATCGATTTCGAAACCCTGGTGCTGTTCCGCAGCGCGCAGTCGATTGGATTGGGGTTCCTGTTTGTGCCGTTGACTACCATTGCCTTTATCTCGATACCGAGACGGCTGAATGCCGATGCGGCGGCGCTGTTCACCATGTTCCGCAACGTGGCCGGGTCGATTGGCATTTCGCTCTCGACGGCCGCGATCACCGAGCGCTCCCAGGCGCACAGCGCGCATCTGGCGTATCACGCTTCGCCGTTTAACGAGCAGTTCCAGCAGGCGATACGCGAAAGCGCCCAGGCAATTCAGAACTTCACTACGCAAGTAGGCGACCCGACGGGCATCGCCACCGGGCGCATGTACCAGACCATGATCGAGCAGTCGCGCTTCCTGGCCTACATTGACGTCTTCACCCTCCTGAGCGCGGTGGCCTTTTTACTGATTCCGTTTTGTTTGTTGCTCTCGCCGGTTAAGAGCGAGGGGAGTGCAGGAGCACACTGATGATACACAGACGTTTACACCCTCTGATGATAATGCTGCTGCTGGCGGGCTGCGCCGTTGGCCCGGACTATCAGCAGCCTGCGCCACCTGCCGTCACGCACTGGAACGACAAGGCCGACAGCGAGGTGAAATCGCAAACTACCTCCGCCGCGACCAACCCGCGCTGGTGGAAAACCTTCGGCTCTCCGCAGCTCGACAGCCTGGTTGAACGCGCCATCGCCGGAAATTTATCCCTGCAGCAAACGGTGCTGCGCATCGCCGGTGCGCGTGAGCAGATTAACCAGGCGGGCGGGGCGTTTTTCCCGTCGGTGAACGGCAATCTGCAGGCAACGCGCCAGCAGCTTGGGCTGGAAGGGGAGCTGAAATCCCACGGCGTGTATGACCAGCTGGATAATGTCGATCCTGAACTGCGGGGCGCGCTAGGCCCGCTGACGCAGCCGATTAACCTTTATCAGGGCAGCTTCGATGCGCAATGGGAAATCGACCTGTGGGGCAAGGTGCGCCGTCAGGTGGAAGCCGCCGAAGCGCAGCAGAAAGCGGCGATAGAGCAGCGTAACGACGCGCTGGTATCGCTGGAAGCCGAAGTGGCGCGGGCGTGGCTGCAACTTCGCGGTGCCCAGAGCATTATCGCGACCCTGAATACCCAGATTGAAAGCGCGCAGCAGACGCTGGATCTCACCGAAAGCCGCCAGCGCGGCGGGCTGTCGCCACAGATGGATGTGGAAAATGCGCGGGCGCAACTGGGGAATCTTGAAGCGCAGCTGCCGCAGTATCAGGCGCAGGAGCGGCAGGCGATGAACGGGCTGGCGATCCTGCTCGGCAAGCCGCCGGGGGCGCTGGATGGTGAACTTCAGTCTGTGCAGCCGATGCCCGCGCTGCCGGATATCGTGCAAACGGGTATTCCGTCAACCCTGGCGCGCCGTCGCCCGGACGTGCGCGAAGCGGAGGCGAATCTTCATGCCGCGACGGCGCAGATCGGCGTTTCGGTGGCAGAGCTGTTCCCGAGTTTTACCCTTTCCGGGCAGTTTGGTCTGCGTAACAGCGAGAGCAACTGGCTGACCGACTGGAGCAGCCACTTTTACAGCTTCGGTCCGCAGGTCTCCATCCCCATCTTCCAGGGCGGGCGGCTGGTCTCCAGCGTGAAGGTCGCGCGTGCGCAGCAGGGTGCAGCGGTGCTGGACTATCGTCAGACGGTGCTCACCGCGCTCGGAGATGTCGAGAACGCGCTGGTCAGCTATCGTACCGATCAGCAGCGTGAAGCGGGGCTCGCGAAAACCATCGATGCGCTGCAAAACGCGTTTGATCTGGCGAGCGACAGCTACCGGCAGGGGATCGCCAGCTTTATTGACGTGCTGGACGCCCAACGCCAGCTGGCGCAGGCCGGGCAGCAGCGTGCGCAGGCGCAGGTACAAAGTGCGCTTGACCTGGTGGCGCTCTATAAAGCGCTCGGCGGCGGCTGGGAGCCGTATCAGCAGGTGCAATTACCGGATTACAAGGTCTTTGGCGACGCCCCGCGCGGATAAAATTCAGAGGATTGGGCAAGAAACGGACAGGAACGCCACATTCGCGATGGCTGAGCGGGGGGTATAACTATCTGGAACCCAATCGACATGCGAGGAATACCTTATGCGTTATCAAAAACTGGGCAATACCGGTCTGTTCGTTTCTGAACTCAGCCTCGGCACCATGACCTTCGGCGGGGAAGGCGGCATATGGGGAAAAATTGGTCAATTGCAGCAGAGCGACGCCGAGCAACTGGTGGGCCGTGCTCTGGATGCCGGGATCAACTTTATCGACACCGCAAACGTCTACTCGGAAGGGCGCTCGGAAGAGATCACTGGACAGGCGCTGAAGAACCTGAAAATTCCGCGTGAGAACGTGGTCGTGGCGACCAAAGTATTCGGTGAAACGGGCACGGCGGGGGTGAACTCGCGCGGCAGCTCGCGCTATCACATCATCAGCAGCGTGAAGGAGAGCCTGCGCCGTCTGCAGCTAGATCATATCGATCTCTATCAGTTACATGGTTTCGACCCCGCAACGCCGATCGAAGAGACGCTCTACGCGCTGGATAACCTGGTACAGCACGGTCACGTGCGCTACATCGGCGTCTCTAACTGGGCGGCGTGGCAGATTGCCAAAGCGCTGGGCATTTCCGAGCGTTTGGGACTGGCGCGTTTCGCGTCGCTGCAGGCGTATTATACCATCGCCGGGCGCGACCTGGAGCGTGAACTGGTGCCGATGATGCAGAGCGAAGGCGTCGGGTTAATGGTCTGGAGCCCATTGGCGGGCGGCCTGCTGAGCGGGAAATATGGCCGCGACGGACAGAGTGAAGCCGGTGGTCGCCGCCTGGAATTTGACTTCCCGCCAGTGGAAAAAGATCGTGCCTTCGACTGCGTGGACGTGATGCGCACAATTGCTGACAGCAAAGGCGTTTCCGTGGCGCAAATTGCCCTGGCGTGGCTGCTGCATCAGCAAGTGGTGACCAGCGTGATCATTGGCGCGAAACGCGTCGACCAACTGGATGACAACATTGCTGCAACCGGTATTCATTTAAGCGAAGACGAACTTAAGCAGCTTGATGCCGTCAGCGCGCTTCCACGCGAATATCCTGGCTGGATGCTGGAGCGTCAGGGTGAATACCGTCGTAATCAGCTCGCGCAACAATAACCTTCCTTAGCTTTCATTACCCCCGGTGGCGCTTCGCTTACCGGGGCTACGTTCCCTGGTCATTATTTCAATCCATCTCACAAAAAACGATCCTCCCCTTTGATCATCATTTCATCTTCGCCTATATGACTAGTCATGAGTTTTTAAATGACTAGTCATATAGGGAGAGAGCATGAACAATTCGCTGCCAGCCAATTTTTTATGGGGCAACTCGGTGTCCAGCATGCAGACGGAAGGGGCATGGAATGAGGGCGGGAAAGGCATGTCGGTGTACGACATTCGTGAAGCCGGAGAAAACATCTCCGACTGGAAAGTAGCGACCGATTCCTACCACCGTTATCGGGAAGATTTCGACCTGATGCAGGATCTGGGCATGAACTGCTACCGCTTCCAGATCTCATGGAGCCGCGTCTGCCCGCAGGGCGACGGCGAGTTCAACGACGAAGGCATCGCGTTTTATGACCGCTTTATCGACGATCTCATTGCCCGCGGCATCGAGCCGATGATCTGTCTCTATCACTTTGATATGCCGCTGGCGCTGGCGCAGGAGTACAACGGCTTTAACGATCGTCGCGTGATGGAGGCCTTTATCCGCTACGGCAAAAAGATGATCGACTGCTTCGGCGACCGTGTGAAGTACTGGCTGACCTTCAACGAGCAGAACATCTTCCATATGTCGGAAGCGTTCCGTATTTCCGGTTATATGAAAGGGGAGAAAACCCTGCGCGAGCTGTACGAGCTGCAGCACCATGCGATGGTGGCGCATATGGCGCTGACCGAGTATCTGCACCAGACCAAACCGGGCCAACTGATGGGCGGTATGCTGGCGCACCAGCTGATCTACCCGGCCACCTGCAAACCGCGCGATATCTTTTGCGCCCAGCAGTATGACGAATTCCTCAACCAGAACCTGCTGCGCGTCTTTGCCGGCCAGGGTTACAGCCCGGCAGTGATGGCGGTGGTTGAGCAGGAAGGTTTTGGCGATATCTATCGTGCCGGGGATTTAGCGCTACTGGCGCGCACCAAAAATGACTTCATGGCCTTCAGCTACTACGCCAGTAAAACGCTGGACAGTGACGCTATTCCGGAAGGCACGCCAGTCAACTATTACCTGCTGCACGGCGAGAAGAACAACCCGTACCTGAAAGCGACCGAGTGGAACTGGCAGATCGATCCGCTGGGCTTTCGCACCATCATCACCCGCTACGCCAACGACTGGCGCATGCCAGTGTTCCCGATTGAAAACGGTATCGGGGTCATTGAGTCCTGGGACGGCGTGAACCCGATTGAAGACACCTACCGAATCGACTATCACCGGGCGCATATCGACGCCATGAAAGCGGCGATGTTCGAGGATGGCGCAGAGGTCATTGGCTATCTCGGCTGGGGCTTAATCGACATTCTCAGCTCGCAGGGTGACATGCGCAAGCGCTACGGTGTGGTCTATGTCAACCGTGAAAACCATGACCTGAAAGACTTAAAGCGTGTGCCGAAGAAAAGCTACGCCTGGTTGAAACAGGTTATTCATACCAACGGACGCGAGATGTAAGCCGTACGCTGCCGGGCCGTTTTTGTGACTGATTGATGGGAAACATCCGCTATGTCTGATACAAAAATAACACCGCATATGCAGTCCTTTGTCGACAGATTTGTAGAGTTCTCGGCGCGCCTGGCAAACCAGGTGCATCTTCGCTCCTTGCGCGATGCCTTCGCCACGGTGATGCCGATTTTCATCCTCGCCGGATTAGCGGTGCTGGTGAACAACGTGGTGTTTCCGTGGATCTTTGAAGGCGACACGCTCACGCAGTTTAAGGTGTGGGGCGAGGCGATTATCAACGGCACGCTGAACATCGCCGCGCTGTTGCTGGCCCCGATGATTGCCTGGTCTCTGGCGCGTAACAAAGATTTCGACAATCCGGTCTCGGCAGTGGTTATCGCCGTCAGCAGCTTTATTATCATGATGCCGATGCGTCTGCAG
>OJJJ01000649.1_pt1 | contig 14321 bp, 8 predicted proteins | sample 1596311 | NCBI WGS metagenome assembly OJJJ01 (sample SAMEA4350140, study PRJEB24818) | metagenome | biome: human; feature: gut; material: faeces | place: Denmark | collected 2013-09 | reverse complement strand
AACGCCATACCGAGCGTCAGTGGCACAAAAAGGAAGTGGTACATCGCGGTCAAGGCAAACTGTAAGCGCGACAGTTCGACTATATCTAACATCATGACTCCTTGCTCATCGCATGAAGACTCCGAGAGTGAACCCCGTTAGATAAGGATTCACACGCATGCCCCAATACAAAGTTATCTGCAGACTTTCTTCGTTGCTTATTCTCTACTGGAGGAAAAAACAGTGATGAAAGGTTACAAATACGTTAATAAAAAACCCAAATTGATCCCGTAAATATAATACGCTGCAAAACCCTTACAATAAACAGGTTTTTATTGAATCACTTTTACGTTTTTCGACGGTGATCAATTTATAGCAAAATTACCGCTTTTCAGCCATTTTGATCGGGGACAATTTAACGCCTTTTGTCGGCTTTTTCCAAGGATTAAACATTGATTTAAATCAAAAACAAAAATCATTGTTAACCATGTTTCATCATGGTAAGAATGGTAAATCCCATGTTAAAAATATGTGTTTGAGAAGGCGTGAATGGTTATCAAATGCGGGCATTAATATAAATAAAAGTGATTTTTATTAACCGGTCCGGACAAAGCATTTTCACAACCGGGTAAACTTATAAGGATATGTCGCATCATCGTATTTTTCCATTACGCTAAGGGTGCGCCATGAAATTACATTTAATTTACTTTTACCCCTCTTAAAATTAACACCCTTATGTGACTATCTAATGAAAAAGGGCTGCATTACGGCAGCCCTTTGACATGTTTTTGCATCTACTACGCTATCTGAATACTAAAGGTGCGTGACTGACCCGGACGAAATGCGCCCTCAATCCCCGTGCCGTCATGCCCGTCCCCTTTTATTTTTTCATTCAGGTCCGTTTCGCGACACCGTTTAATCCCCTGACTGACCGCCAAAGCGACCTCGCAAGAGCCGGACTCAGACGGGTTAAACAGGCGAAGGATAAGCTCGTCTCGATCTTCCGCTTTTTTCAGCACACTCAACACGCACTCTGTCGGCGACAACGTTAACAGGCTGTAGTGGTCCGGCGTCGTGCATGCAGCACGATTAAGTTTCATCGCATCCCAGGGGATTTTGTTGTAGCAGTAGACCGGCGTAAGCCACGCTTTCGCCTGCTGAGCAATGCCCGCACTGTCCGGCGATCCGCTAAAGCTGAAAAGGCTAAAACGGCAGCGAAGCTGGCCCCGCATCTGTGAGTCAGGCACAGGCATTTTAATGCCGGACGGTCTGCCTGGACGCAGCAGCAAATCTTCTTTCCCTAATAGCCCTACACCGCGAAGTAAGGTCAACGCGAACGTTTTGTTATCCTCACCCACCACTTCAAATTCGCGTAGACCCTCTGTAAACAGCGCCAGGCCATTACGTCTTTCCTGCAGAACCGCGTAACTGAGTAAATTCCAGACAGGGACTGGCGCTTCTTTCCAGCCCTCTTCCTGCCAGTTTGCCATCGCTTCGTCGTACACCGGGCGCGTTACGGAGCCAAATTGCGTATCAGCCAGTACCTCTTTCGTATTGAACGGCGTTGGAATTAAAACGCGTACACGATGGTCATCCGCCTGGTTGTCCAGACGCACTTCAACGTCTATGCGTCTGCTGTTGTGGCTAAGCGTCACGTCAATTTCAACGTCAAGTGAGCCGTTTTGCTGGCGCGCCGAGCGTTCGGCCAGATTCGCCGGAACGGCCATATGATGACGAATAACCGCCCTGCTCTGCCAGCCTTCATGCGTCACCTCAACATCATGCTGCCCTTGCGCAGAAGTGAGTCGCCACTCTTCACGCGAAGGTGAATAGTCGTACTCATCGCCGTCATCGGAACTCTCTTCTATTTCCAGCACGCGGTCATAAATACGCCCGGATTCTTTATCGCGCAGACGCAGCGTACCGTCGTCGTTTAACGCCATCTGCCAGAAGGCATTTTCCAGCAAAGCCTCCGTGGTGCCCGGCGATGAACGCACCTTACCGGCAACATGCGGCTCAATATACAGCGTTCGGTAGCCCATCGACGGCAGGATCGGGTTGATCTGAATATCAAACTCCATAAATGGATCGTAATTACCGTAATGCACAATCTGCCGGTCAATCAGTCCTGGGTCGATTTCACGCGCGCTGCGGATGAAATACGGGATTTCATTACCTTTATCATCCAGCAAGCGGAACTGGCTGGCGCGCAGACGTATGGTCGTGTTAATCACCTCTTCTCGTGGCCAGGGCATCAGATTGAACAGCACCAGCTTGTCTTCATCACTTTGCGGCATATTGTCGACAATCTTGCGCATATAAAAACGCGTCAGGTTGTCGGCCATGTCCTCGGCCAGCTCAAACCGGGAGACAATCTCACGATGCACTTTGTCACTGCAGCAACAGCCGATACTGTCGTGGGCGTGGTTCTTCAGGATCTCTTTCCACATTTTCTCCAGCAGGCCGTGGTGATATTCAAAGCCCAGCGTCCAGGCGAGCGTTGCCAGCGGTTCGAGAATATTGACGATTTTGTTCTCAATACGGGCATGGGCAATTTTGATGTCCATCCGCGTGGAGCCGATCGTCCGGTGCACGCGCATGTATTTCCCGTCGATAAACTCCCCTTTCAGCGTCGCCAGTTCACCGCGGTGAGCATCGATATGTTCAAAGACCTCCTCGAAGCGGCTCATCACAAATTTACGCTGCGGATAGATTTCACGGAGCTTATCCATCACCGCAAAAATGTTCTGCTGTAGCGGCATCTGGTCATGACCATTAGGCAGCAAAATCTCTTTGGTGACGGAGGCGTTTTCCAGCACCTCGAAGTAATTGTCGAGCCGTTTTCGCAGCCCGGCTTCATCCTCCGGTAAGTACTTACCAATCGCGTAGCCCAACGGCAGCACCTGTGCCGTCACTTCACTGCCGTCCCGGCTCTGCCACAGAAATTCGGTTTTATCTGTGCCGTGACGTTCGGAACAGCCACGCCAGAACATCGTGCGGGTGATGCCAAATCCGTTGTAGATATGCGGTAGCTGGCCGGACATGCCAAACGAATCCGGCAGGTAGCCAATTTTCATCGGCTCGCCAAACGCCATGCAGTCGCGAATGCCGTACATCAGATTACGCACAATCGATTCGCCGGAGACAATGGTCGTGTCCGTCTGGGTATACCAGGGGCCAATAATCAGCTTACCGGCCTGCACCAGCGTTTTCACCCGCTCACGGTTTTCCGGCTTTACCGCAAAATAATCTTCCAGCACCGCCGTCTGACCGTCGAGGACGTAGTATTTGTACTCGTCGTCCTGTTCCAGGCGGGAGAGGATCTCCTCCATATTATTGACGAGAAGAATACGCGACTCTTCCGTGGTGAAATACCACTCACGGTCCCAGTGCATATGCGGCGTAATATGAACGCGAGATACAGCTTTCATCTTCGTTTCCTGTGTGAGTGTTTATGGCATAACATCTTCTGTGACGTACTTACCGCGCTTTACAGCCTGACGACGCCAGAACAGTAAAATGAGCGTAGAGATAGCGGTTCCCACCAGCGCCGCGCCAAACCAGCCCGCCGCCGCTGTCACGCCCCCCATTCCGGCATCGTGAAGTAAAAAGAGGGAGAAAATGCCCGCCCCCGGCGTGGACAACCCGATACCCATTGCGCCAACAATCGCGCCCGTCGCCATTGAGCCAAGCACAAACGAGCCAATGACCCGCAGCGGATCTTCAATCGCCATCGGGATCGCCCCTTCGGTGATACCCGCCAGCCCCAGCAGCCAGGTTGATTTACCAGTTTCAATTTCAAACTGCTTAAAGAGATGCGGAGCCAGCATGGTTGACGCCGTAACGGTAAAGGCCGACACCATCTTGACGGAGGCAAAAATGGCATACGGCCCGTAAACGCCGTTAGCCATCGCCCCGAGACAGAACGCATATGCCGCTTTGTTGACCGGCCCGCCCAAATCGAACGAGCACATAAAACCAAGAAGGGTTCCGAGCAACAGCGCATTCGCGCCGGAGAGTCCGTTAAGCCAGGCGGTCAGCGAGTTATTAATCCAGGCCACCGGCTCACCAATCACAAACAGCATCAGGCTCCCTGCGCCCAACACGCCGATAACCGGATAGAGGTAATAAGTTAAAAAACCGTTGTAGCGGTTATTAAGGCGACTATGATTTTTCACCCAGAGCATCAGGTAACCAGCGATTAACCCGCCTGCAACGGCCCCCAAAAAACCGGAGCCGATCATATTGGCAGCAAGACCGGCCGCGAAACCGGGTGCCAGCGCGGGTTTATCTGCGAGTGAATATGCGGTATAGGCAGCAAGAACTGGCACCATCAAAATGCCGAGCATGCCGCCGCCGAGTTTACGGTACATCCACAGCCACGAATTCTCCTGATCGAACAGATGTTGCAAGCCCAGAATCTGTGCCAGTAGCACCGCCACAGCCAGCACCGTGCCCCCGGCGACAATCAGCGGCACCGCAAAGGAGATACCGCTGAGAAGCGCCTGCTTGAGTTCCGTTTTGACGCTCTTTTTCGCCTCCGTTTCAACCTGCGCAGGGCGCGTAGCCGAAGAAGGCTGCAATGCCAGCGCGCGCTCAATCAAGGCTTCAGCATGACGCAACGGCTCGGCAACCGGCACAGAAATAGCGGGAATACCCTGGAAGCGTTCACTCTCTTTGATCGCCACTTCTGCTGCAAAAATACACGCTTTTGCCTCCTGTAACTGCTGTGGAGTGAGACGCCCTTCGATACCGTTCGCGCCCTGCTTTTCGACCACCACGTTTACGCCGAGCTTACGTCCCGCTTTTTCCAGGTATTCAGCCGCCATATAGGTATGGGCAATCCCGGCCGGGCAGGCGGTCACACAGACGATGGTAGGTGCATCCGCTAACGCAGCAACGGTTACGTCCTGCGGTGCATCGTCCAGCGCCGCAAGCAGCGCTTCTGCGGTCGTCGCAGCCATCACCCGCGCCCGAAGGGCATCGTCCGCCAGGCGAGAAGTCAGTTCCGTCAATACCTGTATATGCGTTGAACCCGCTTCGGCAGGTGGAATGGCAAGCAGGAAAATCAGCCCGACGTTTTCCGGGCCGTCCACGCCTTCCCACTCCAGCGGTTCGCTTAGCGTGGCTACCGCAAATGCCGCTTCTTTCACGGCTGCCGATTTACCATGCGGCACCGCCAGCCCTTCACCTAATGCCGTCGGTCCCAGCGATTCACGGTGGAAAACCTCCGTTAAAAATTTATCACAGTCAGTAATACAGCCTAACGCTGCCAGTCGCGTTGCCAGTTGGCGGATTGCCTCATCACGGCTGGAAAACCGCGCCTGTACACAGATCGCGCGGGGATGGGTCAGAGTCGTCAGGTTCATAAAGATCCTCACACTTACGTTGTTATTGTCCGGGGAGGATTGTGGCAGACAAAATAATACATTTATGTGATCATTTTCACTAACAACGATAATTTGTATTTAAATTGTATTATTTACAAACCTGCGCGTGAAGGCATAATTCCCTGAAAAGGTATTAAGCAGGCAATACAAAATGAGCAATAAACCGATGTACCGGCAGATAGCCGATACGCTCCGCGAGAAAATTAATGCGGGTGTTTTAAAACCGGGTGATGCATTGCCTACAGAATCCAGTCTTCAGGAGGCGTTCAGCGTCAGCCGCGTAACGGTAAGGCAGGCGTTAAAGCTACTCACGGAAGAGCAGATTATTGAGAGCATTCAGGGCAGCGGCTCTTATGTGAAAGAGGAGCGCGTCAACTACGACATTTACCAGCTCACCGGTTTTTACGAAAAGCTGGCCGATCGAAATGTCGATACCCACAGCGACGTGAAAATTTTCGAAGTGATCAAAGCGGATGCCCGTCTGGCAGAAAAGTTAGACCTCAACCCGGATGACAAAGTGTGGCACGTGAAGCGCGTGCGTTTTATCAAGCAAAAACCGGTCAACCTGGAAGAGACGTGGATGCCGCTGGCAATGTTTGCCGATCTCACCTGGGAGGTCATGGAGAACTCCAAATACCACTATATTGAGCAGATCAAAAAGATGGCAATCGATCGCAGCGAGCAGGAACTGGTGCCAGTCATGCCATCGCAGGAGGCGATCGCCGCGCTGGCGCTCGATCCGGCAAAGCCGATTCTGGAAAAAGTGTCACGCGGATTTCTGAAAGACGGCAGAGTCTTTGAATACAGCCGCAATGTGTTCAATAGCGACGATTACAAATTCACCCTCATCGCCAAACGCAGGCAATAAAAAAGGCCGCTTTTCAGCGGCCAACCATGTCGAAACGGACATTTTTTTATATCAACGCCCCCCTTTCAGAGAGCAGAGAGGACTTACTTAATGATGGATTTCAGTGCTTCGCCGATATCCGCCAGGCTGCGAACGGTCTTCACGCCTGCGGCTTCCAGCGCTGCGAATTTCTCATCTGCCGTACCTTTACCACCGGCGATGATCGCACCTGCGTGACCCATACGCTTGCCTTTCGGCGCGGTCACACCTGCGATGTAACCCACAACCGGCTTGGTCACGTGTTCTTTGATGTACGCTGCCGCTTCTTCTTCCGCGCTACCGCCGATCTCACCGATCATCACGATCGCTTCGGTCTGCGGATCTTCCTGGAACAGCTTCAGGATATCGATGAAGTTAGAGCCAGGGATCGGGTCACCACCGATGCCCACGCAGGTAGACTGGCCGAAACCGTAGTCGGTAGTCTGCTTAACCGCTTCATAGGTCAGCGTACCGGAACGGGAGACGATGCCCACTTTGCCCGGCTTGTGAATGTGGCCTGGCATGATGCCGATTTTGCATTCGCCTGGGGTGATTACACCTGGGCAGTTCGGGCCGATCATGCGCACACCTGCTTCATCCAGCTTCACCTTCACGGTCAGCATATCCAGAGTCGGGATACCTTCAGTGATGGTGATGATGAGCTTAATGCCTGCGTCGATCGCTTCCAGAATGGAGTCTTTGCAGAACGGAGCCGGAACGTAGATCACCGTCGCGGTTGCGCCCGTGGCTTCTACGGCTTCACGCACGGTGTTGAACACCGGCAGGCCCAGATGCGTGGTGCCACCTTTACCTGGCGTTACGCCGCCAACCATCTGCGTACCGTAGGCAATCGCCTGTTCGGAGTGGAAAGTCCCCTGGCTACCGGTGAAGCCCTGGCAGATAACCTTGGTATCTTTATTAATTAAAACTGACATTATTTCCCCTCCACTGCGGCAACAACCTGCTGAGCTGCATCCGTCAGACTTTTCGCTGCAATAATATTCAGGCCGCTGTCAGCCAGTTTTTTCGCGCCGAGTTCAGCGTTGTTCCCTTCCAGACGAACCACAACCGGAACGTTAACACCCACTTCTTCCACCGCACCGATGATACCGTCAGCAATCAGGTCGCAACGGACGATCCCGCCGAAGATGTTCACCAGAACGGCTTTCACGTTGTCGTCAGAGAGGATAATTTTGAACGCTTCGGTGACGCGCTCTTTGGTTGCGCCACCGCCCACGTCGAGGAAGTTTGCTGGCTCACCGCCGTGCAGCTTAACGATGTCCATGGTGCCCATCGCCAGGCCCGCACCGTTAACCATGCAGCCGATGTTGCCGTCCAGCGCTACGTAGTTCAGTTCCCACTGTGCAGCCTGTGCTTCACGCGGATCTTCCTGAGACTGGTCGCGCATTTCGCGCAGATCCGGCTGGCGGAACAGTGCGTTGCCGTCAGCGCCCAGTTTGCCGTCGAGGCAGATCAGGTCGCCCTGGGTGGTGATCACCAGCGGGTTGATCTCGATCAGCGCCAGATCGCGCTCCAGGAAGATAGTCGCCAGGCCCATGAAGATCTTGGTGAACTGCTGAACCAGTTTACCTTCCAGACCCAGTTTGAACGCCAGCTCGCGCCCCTGGTAAGGCATTGGGCCCGCCAGCGGATCGATAGCCACTTTGTGGATCAGGTGCGGGGTTTCTTCCGCCACTTTTTCGATTTCCACGCCGCCTTCGGTAGACGCCATGAACACCACGCGACGGGAGCTACGGTCAACGACCGCACCCAGGTACAGCTCTTTCGCGATATCGGTTGCCGCTTCCACCAGGATCTGGTTAACCGGCTGGCCGTTCGCATCTGTCTGGTAGGTCACCAGACGCTTGCCGAGCCAATGTTCAGCAAACGCACGAATTTCTTCTTTGCTCTTAACAACCTTCACACCGCCCGCTTTACCACGGCCACCAGCGTGAACCTGACATTTAACTACCCACGGGCCGGAACCGATTTTAGATGCGGCTTCTTCTGCTTCACGCGGGGTAGTACAGGCATAACCCACCGGAGCCGGTAAGCCATACCGGGCAAACAGCTGTTTGGCCTGATATTCATGTAAGTTCATGTGTTCTATCCATCCTTCAGGTAATCGTTAGGTAGTGCTTTTGTAGGCCCGGCAAGCAACGCGCCGCCGGGCAAGACTGCAAAAACTAAACGTCCAGCAGCAGACGCGTTGGATCTTCCAGCAGCTCTTTAATGGCGACCAGGAAGCCCACGGACTCGCGGCCGTCGATCAGGCGGTGGTCGTAAGAGAGCGCCAGGTACATCATTGGCAGGATCTCAACTTTACCGTCTACCGCCATCGGGCGATCTTTAATGGCATGCATACCCAGGATCGCGCTCTGCGGCGGGTTGATGATTGGGGTAGACATCAGTGAACCGAATACGCCGCCGTTAGTAATGGTGAAGTTACCGCCGGTCAGGTCGTCTACGGTCAGCTTGCCGTCGCGGCCTTTCACGGCCAGCTCTTTGATTTTCTTCTCGATATCAGCCATACCCAGGGTGTCCACATCACGCAGAACCGGGGTCACCAGGCCACGTGGGGTAGATACCGCCATGCTGACGTCGAAGTAGTTGTGATAAACCACGTCATCGCCGTCAATAGAGGCGTTCACTTCCGGGTAGCGCTTCAGCGCTTCCACCACTGCTTTCACGTAGAAGGACATAAAGCCCAGACGGATACCGTGACGTTTTTCGAACGCGTCACCGTACTGCTTACGCAGATCCATGATGGGCTTCATGTTCACTTCGTTGAAGGTGGTCAGCATCGCGGTGGAGTTTTTCGCTTCCAGCAGACGCTCGGCCACACGCTTACGCAGACGCGTCATCGGCACGCGTTTTTCGCTGCGTGCGCCAAGCTGAGGCTGTGCTGCTGGAGCTGCCGCAGGCGCTTTGGCTTCTGCTTTCGCGTCCGAAGGCGCTTTCGCCAGATGCTTGTCGATATCTTCACGGGTCAGACGGCCGCCGACGCCAGTGCCTTTGATGGCTGCTGGGTCAAGGCTGTGCTCAGCCAGCAGGCGACGGATCGCCGGGCTGAGTGCATCGTTGGTTTGCTCTTCCAGAGAGGCCTGCTGGCGCTGCGCTGGCGTGGAGGCTTTCTCTTCAGATTTCGCGCTGGACTCTTTGCCCGCGCTGTTGCCTTCACGCAGGCGACCCAGGATCTGGCGAGAGGTCACGGTCGTGCCTTCATCTTCCAGGACTGCATCCAGAATGCCATCCGCTGAAGCCGGTACTTCCAGTACCACTTTGTCAGTTTCGATTTCTACCAGCACTTCGTCGCGGGTAACCGCATCGCCTGGTTTCTTGTGCCAGGTGGCGACGGTTGCATCTGCTACAGACTCAGGCAGGTCGGGAACAAGAATATCTACGCTACTCATTATGTATCCTTTAATTAATCGACGTTCAGCGCGTCATTGACCAGATCTTGTTGCTGCTTCTGGTGAACGGACATATACCCTACCGCCGGAGAGGCGGAGGCCGGGCGACCTGCATAACGCAGAGCAGACCCAAATGGAATCACTTCACGGAAATGATGCTGACTGCAGTACCATGCGCCCTGGTTGAGCGGCTCTTCCTGGCACCAGACAAAATCATGTACGTGAGCATACGGTTTCAGCGCGTCCTGCACCGCCTGGTGCGGGAAGGGATAAAGCTGTTCGATACGCACGATGGCGACATCTTTTTGATCGTTCTTGCGGCGCTGTTCCAGCAGGTCGTAATAAACCTTACCAGAACACATCACCACACGCTTCACGGCCTGCGGGTCCAGCTCGTCAATCTCGCCGATAGCAGGCAGGAAGGTGCCGTTGGCCAGTTCATCCAGGCTCGAAACCGCCAGCGGATGACGCAGCAGCGATTTCGGCGACATCACCACCAGCGGACGGCGCATACCGCGCAGCGCCTGACGACGCAGCATGTGGTAAACCTGAGCTGGAGTAGACGGCACACAAACCTGCATGTTCTGCTCGGCGCAGAGTTGCAGATAACGCTCCAGACGCGCGGAGGAGTGCTCCGGCCCCTGCCCTTCGTAACCGTGTGGCAGCAGCATCACCAGACCACACATGCGGCCCCATTTCTGCTCGCCGGAGGAGATGAACTGGTCGATCACCACCTGCGCACCGTTGGCAAAGTCGCCGAACTGCGCTTCCCAGATGGTCAGGGTGCGAGGTTCAGCAGTGGCGTAGCCGTATTCGAAGGCCAGTACCGCTTCTTCAGACAGCACGGAGTCCCAGACCTTGAACTGGCCCTGACCGTTATGCACGTGCTGCAGCGGCGTGTAGGTTGAACCGTTAGTCTGGTTGTGAACCACCGCGTGACGGTGGAAGAAGGTACCACGGCCCGCATCTTCACCGGAAAGACGAACAGGAATGCCTTCATCAACCAGCGTTGCGTAAGCCAGCGTTTCCGCGCCACCCCAGTCGAACAGTTTCTCACCCGCAGCCATGGCCTGACGGTCACCATAGATTTTCGCCACGCGAGACTGCATCTCGATCGCCTCAGGCACGGTGCTGATGCGTTTAGCCAGCTCCTGCAGGCGCTTCATCTCGACCTTGTTCGGGTAGCTCTCATCCCACTCGTGGTTGAGGTATGGCGACCAGGTAAAGGAGTGCATGTTCATCGGGCGCAGCTCTTTCACCACGCATTCACCCGCATCCAGCGCGTCGCGGTAGAGGTTGACCATCTCGGTCGCATCTTCCAGCGTCGCCACTTTCTCGCCTTCCAGCTTGTCAGCGTAGATTTTGCGCGGCGTCGGGTGTTTTTTGATTTTCTGGTACATCAACGGCTGGGTTGCGCTTGGCTCGTCAGCTTCGTTGTGGCCGTGACGGCGGTAGCAGAACAGGTCGATCAGCACGTCGCGTTTGAAGGTGTTACGGAAGTCCAGCGCCAGACGAGTGACAAAGGCCACCGCTTCCGGGTCATCCGCATTCACGTGGAAGATAGGTGCCTGTACCATCTTTCCGATGTCGGTGCAGTACGGTGTGGAACGCGCATCAAGCGGGTTCGACGTGGTAAAGCCCACCTGGTTGTTAATCACGATGCGAACGGTACCGCCCACTTCGTAACCACGTGCTTTGGACATGTTCAGGGTTTCCTGCACCACGCCCTGACCGGTAATCGCCGCATCACCGTGGATGGTGATCGGCAACACTTTGTTGCTGCTCGGCTCGTCCAGACGATCCAGACGCGCACGCACGGAACCGATCACCACCGGGCTGACGATTTCGAGGTGAGACGGGTTAAACGCCAGCGCCAGGTGTACCTGACCGCCTTCAGTTTCGATATCAGATGAGAAGCCCATGTGGTACTTCACATCACCGGTGCCGAGGTGTTCTTTATGCTTGCCCGCGAATTCGTCGAACAGGTCCTGTGGTTTTTTACCCAGTACGTTGACCAGCACGTTAAGACGACCACGGTGCGCCATACCCAGCACCACTTCACGCGTCCCGCTTTTACCGGCATGACGAATCAGCTCTTTCAGCATAGGGACTAACGCGTCACCGCCTTCCAGCGAGAAGCGTTTCGCGCCAGGGAATTTCGCCCCCAGATAGCGCTCCAGGCCTTCTGCTGCGGTCAGTTCGCTCAGGAAGCGTTTTTTCTCTTCAGCAGAGAATGTCGCGTGGCCTGCTACGGATTCGATGCGCTGCTGTATCCAGCGTTTCTCTTCCGTAGAGGTAATGTGCATGTATTCCGCGCCGATGGAACCGCAGTAGGTTTGCTTGAGCGCATCAATCAGCTCGCCCAGCTTCATCGTGTCTTTGCCGATGGCAAAGGAACCTACGTTAAAGCTATCCTGGAAATCGGCCTCGGTCAGATCGTGATACGCCGGATCGAGATCCGCTACACGATCTTGCTGCCACAGTCCCAGCGGATCGAGATTCGCATGCTGGTGACCACGGAAGCGATAAGCGTTGATAAGCTGCAGGACTTTAACCTGCTTCGCATTGGTGTCAGGGTCGGAAATCGCAGAAGAGTAACGTGAGGCATCCTTCGCCAGACGACGGAAATAATCACGTGTTTTGGAATGGAATTGATCCGGTTTGACCCCTGTACCAGGCAACTGCTGGAACATGGAACGCCAGTTTGCGTCCACTGAGTCAGGATCGGTTAAGAAGTCTTCATAGAGCTGTTCTATCCAGCTCTGGTTAGCACCAGAGAGGTAAGAAGAGTCCAGCCAGGCTTTCATTGCGCCGTTCTGCATCGTGATCCCTTAAGCATTTATATGCTTACTTTCGCCGTAGAAACTACCACGCACACCACGTGTACGTGCCGGGGTTCACCTGCGAGCTCTTTGTGGCCCGCGAAGGAACCTTTAGAAACTGTCTAAATAATCTTCGTCGTTCCGGCTGCGACTGCGTTGCGACTTTCACTCACCCCAGTCACATAGTTAACTATGCTCCAGGGGATTCATTCAACCGCGCCTTATCTCGCGCTGAACGTCTCGATTATTTACTTATCTGGCAGTTTTTAAAGGTTTCTGCAATTTGCCCGGTGGCGCTGCGCTTACCGGGCCTACTGTTACGTAGGCCGGATAAGCGCAGCGCCATCCGGCGTTGTTACTTACGCACTGCGCTGCAACAACATCGACTTAATATGGCCGATGGTGCGCGTCGGGTTTAGCCCCTTAGGACACACACTGACGCAGTTCATGATGCTATGGCAGCGGAATACGCTGAAAGCGTCACTTAATCCTTCCAGACGACTATCGGTTTCGGTGTCGCGGCTATCGATCAGGAAGCGATAGGCAGCCAGCAGACCGGCCGGGCCGATAAACTTGTCCGGATTCCACCAGAACGACGGGCAGGACGTCGAACAACATGCACAGAGAATACACTCATACAACCCATCGAGTTTTTCACGCTGCTCAGGAGACTGTAAGTGCTCACGAGCGGGTGGATTTTGCCCATTATTCAATAAGTAAGGCTTAATCTTCTCATATTGTGCATAGAATTGCCCCATGTCTACCACCAAATCACGCACGACCGGCAGGCCTGGCAGAGGACGGATAACAATTTTCTGACCAGGACGCTGCAACGCGGAAATTGGCGTGATGCAGGCCAGGCCATTTTTGCCGTTCATGTTCACACCGTCAGAGCCACAAACCCCTTCACGGCAGGAGCGACGAAACGACAGTGTCGGATCTTTTTCTTTCAGCTGGATTAAGGCATCCAGCAGCATCATGTCGCGACCTTCTTCCGCTTCCAGGGTGTAATCCTGCATGCGCGGAGCATCATCAACATCCGGGTTATAACGATAAACTGAGAATTCGAGTTTCATTATCCTGTCTCCGCATTAGTAAGTACGAATCTTCGGCGGGAACGCCGGACGCAGTTTCGGTTCCATATTGACGCTACGACGCGTCATGGTTTCCGACTCTGGCAGATACAGGGAATGGCACAGCCAGTTTTCATCATCACGATCCGGGAAGTCGAAGCGGCTATGCGCGCCACGGCTTTCGGTACGGAAGTTTGCCGACATCGCGGTCGCGAAGGCGGTTTCCATCAGGTTATCCAGCTCCAGACACTCGACGCGCTGGGTGTTGAACTCGCTGGAGGTGTCGTCGAGACGGGCATTCTTCAGACGCTCGCGGATCGCTTTCAGCTGCTCAAGACCTTTGGCCATCGCGTCACCTTCGCGGAATACCGAGAAGTTGTGCTGCATACATTCCTGCAGCGCTTTACGGATTTCCACCGGATCTTCGCCGTTACGGTTTCCGTTCCAGCGGTTGAGGCGCTCAAGAGAGGCATCAATTTCGTCGTCGGTCGCGTCACGCAGCGCGCCCTGCTCGGCAATGGACTCCTGCAGATGCAGACCGACTGCACGACCAAACACCACCAGGTCCAGCAGGGAGTTGCCGCCCAGACGGTTCGCACCGTGTACGGATACGCAGGCAATTTCACCTACCGCGAACAGGCCAGGAATCACCACGTCTTCGCCCTGCTCGTTCACGGTCAGCGCCTGACCGGTCACTTTGGTCGGAATACCGCCCATCATGTAGTGGCAGGTTGGGATAACCGGAATCGGCTCTTTCA
>OJJJ01000644.1_pt1 | contig 14397 bp, 10 predicted proteins | sample 1596311 | NCBI WGS metagenome assembly OJJJ01 (sample SAMEA4350140, study PRJEB24818) | metagenome | biome: human; feature: gut; material: faeces | place: Denmark | collected 2013-09 | reverse complement strand
TTACCAAGTATTGGTACCTTATTTACAGAGATGGCGAAAGCCGCTGGTTCTACAAAACGCGTTCAAGAATTGCTTGACGAAGAAACAGAAGATTTACAAACAGGGAAAACTGTTGATTTAACTGGTAAAAATCTAAAAGTGGAAAATATAAACTTCTCTTATGATAAAGAAGAACCAACTTTAACAGATGTATCCTTCGAAGCAAAACCAAATCAGATTATTGCTTTTGCAGGGCCTTCTGGTGGTGGTAAATCTACCATCTTTAGTCTACTTGAAAGATTCTACGATGTAAACAGTGGAACAATTCAGTTTGGAGATACCAACGTGAAAGATATGAATCTAACACATTATCGCAGTCAGATCGGTTTCGTTTCTCAAGACAGTGCCATTATGGCTGGAACTATTCGTGATAATTTAACTTATGGATTAGAAAAAACATTTAGTGATGATGAATTATGGAACGTATTAGATTTAGCCTATGCTCGTAAATTTGTGGAAGAAATGCCAAATGGCTTGTTAACAGAAGTTGGAGAAAGAGGCGTAAAAATTTCTGGTGGTCAACGTCAAAGACTTGCTATCGCTCGTGCCTTTCTCCGTAATCCTAAAATTTTAATGCTTGATGAAGCGACTGCAAGTCTTGATAGTGAATCAGAAATGATGGTGCAACAGGCGCTCACCAATTTAATGAAAGGTCGAACAACCCTTATTATTGCACATAGACTCGCAACCATTGTTGACAGCGATAAAATCTACTTCTTGGAAAAAGGAACAATCACTGGCAGTGGAACACATGATGAACTTGTGGAAAGCCATGAAACTTACGCAAAATATGTCAATGAACAATTTAAAGTAAACACTCCATCTTTTGCAATATAGAAAAATGCGAAAACTTATAAGCAAGATTTTGAATTTGTTATCTAAAAAAACTCTATGGAATGGGAGAACCCTCTATCCATAGAGTTTTTACAGTTATCATGATTTTATCATTATAACATTTTATTGATCATGGCAAGAACTTCTTCTCCTAATGCATCGGATTTTTCTTTTGCATCCGTTAAAGAACTTCCTTTCACACCATAATAGAATTTTACTTTTGGCTCTGTACCAGATGGACGCACACATAACCATGCATCATCGCTTAAATCATAGTAAAGAACATTTGACGTCGGAAGTCCTGTTGGTGTCACTTCCCCTGTTTTCATATCTTTAATCGTATCCGCTTGATAATCTCTTGCAGATACTACTTCATATCCACCAAACTGTGTTGGTGTATTTGTACGAAGTGTTTCAAGAATTTCTTTAATCTTAGCAATTCCTTCAATACCTGCCAATGTGATGGCTTTTACAGAATCATAGTAATAGCCATATGTTTCATACATTTCAACCATAGCATCCCAAAGGGTTTTTCCTTGTGCCTTGTAATAACAAGCCGCTTCACAAAGAGCTACTGTAGCAGAAATGGCATCTTTATCCCTCGCATAAGTTCCAATGAGACAACCGTAGCTTTCTTCCATTCCAAAGAGATAAGTTCCTTTTCCTGTTTGTTCCATTTTTAAGATCTGCTGTCCTATGTATTTAAAACCTGTTAACACTTCAATTAAATCTACTTCATATCCTTTTGCCACGGCATCAATTAAATTGGTAGATACAATTGATTTTACAACAGCACCATCGGCTGGAATCTGTCTATTGGCTTTCTTTTGGCTTAAGACATAGTCGCAAAGAAGAGCTCCTGACATATTTCCTGTTAAAGGAATGTAGTCCCCTGATTTGGAATCTTTTACATATACACCGAGACGATCGGCATCTGGATCCGTTGCAAGTACTAAATCCGCATCAATTTTCTTTGCTAATTCAAGTCCTAAATAAAAGGCCTCTTCTGCCTCTGGATTTGGATAACTTACCGTTGGAAACTCTCCATCTGGCCATTCTTGTTCTGGAACAACATAGACATGCTTAAATCCTAACTCATGTAATGCACGTCTTGCTGGAATGTTTCCTGTTCCATGAAGTGGTGTATAGACAATTTTAATCTGATCTTGCATTTTATCAATGCAATCTTGATTCACAACTTGTGCTTTTACATGACCAATAAATTTATCATCAATTTCTTTTCCAATTACTTCATAAAGTCCTTTCGCAATTGCCTCTTCTTTCTTCATTGTTTTTACAGTAGAAAGATCGGTAATTGCTAATACTTCCTTTGTAACTCCTTTATCATGTGGCGGTGTAAATTGTGCACCATCTTCCCAATATACTTTATAACCATTATAATCTGGTGGATTATGGCTAGCAGTAATATTAATACCTGCAATACAGCCAAGTTCTCTTACGGCAAAGGAAAGCTCTGGTGTTGGACGAAGGGATTCAAAAATATATGCTTTAATCCCATTTGCTGCTAAAGTCAGTGCTGCCTCTTGTGCAAATTCTGGTGACATACGTCTAGAGTCAAACGCAATGGCAACTCCTTTTTCTTTTCCATTTTGTGCAATAATATAATTTGCAAGACCTTGTGTCGCACGTCTTACAACATAGATATTCATGCGATTAATACCAGCTCCAATAATCCCCCGAAGTCCAGCTGTACCAAACTCCAAATCTGTATAAAACCGCTCTTTAATTTCTTTCTCATCATCCGCAATACTTAAAAGCTCTTTTTTTGTCTCCTCATCAAAATATGGATTTGAGAGCCATTCATTATAAATGTCCATATAGCCCATTTTTTTATCCTCCTTCTGTAACACGTTTTACTTGCGCCTTCCTTATTATTATATCTTATTCTAGGTAAAAAATATAGTTAAAAAATAAAGTTTCCAACGGAAAATTCCTTTTGATACCAGTGTAAGAAAAGCTCTTTTTTCTTATTTTGTTCGATAGTATCTTGTAGCTTTTCCATGTCCTTTGGAGAAATAAAGGCTTTTCTTCTTCCATTGTAGTGATTGGCGATTTTAAAATATTTATCTGGATATAAAAGCAACAGATATAAAATCTCATAATCTTCTTTTTCCAATGGCTTTTCTTGGCTATATCCAGATAAAATCTTTTTGGCAATTTCCTTATCATATTGAGTCTTTTCGAGGGCTTTTCTTAAAAACTGATGAAGATCTAAAAACTGGTTTTGATAGCAAAAATGCTCCAAATTAATGGTAGCAATACCCTGTTCTGTCTTTATCACATTATGTTGGTTATACTCTCCATGACAAATGCCAAGACATTGCTTCTCTTTTTCTTCTCCTAGCTGCTCACAAATGCTCATAGCCTCTTTTGCCTGTTCAAAAAACATCTCATAACTTTTAATATAAAGATGTTCAAAATCACCTTTTTTAATGGTTTTTGTCATATAGTTATTTGCTCGTCTTATTTCATTTGTCCGTTTATTTAAAAGCATAAGTAGCGTTTGATACTGACTTCTTGCCCTTTGACTAATTTCCACTTGGCTTGCTATTTTATGGAATTTGGCTAAATTTTTTGCAGCCATTTTGCCATCATATCCATTTCGAATATCGCACTCTTTTCCTTCATAAAACTCTTTCATCGTATAAACGGTATGATAGCGATCTTCCGCAAAAAAAGTTCCCTGCTTATTTTGTATATGTTGATCGATGAGAGAAAATCCTCTCTCTCTTAAATTTTTTTTCAACTCATATTCATCATTTAGCTTGCCAGCACTAGAATGAAATTCTTTTAAAATCATAGTACCTCTGTCTGTGATACAAACAAATCCACCTCGACTTCGATACATATTTCTTACTTCTATATCAAATTGTTCTAAAACAGATGCTAATTTTTCGTCCACAATACCCCTCCTTACGAATTCTTCTTACAATCGCTCTTTTTGTACATCTTCTCGTTTCTCTCTATCGTATGAGGAAATTGGGACTTCTATGACTTTTTTATTCTACAACTTTTTTTCTTTTCTATACTATTGTTTTCTATATTGTTCTTTTACAATTTGCAGTAATTGTTCTTTTTCATTTCGTGTTGGATCATCAAGCACGATTTCTAATAATGCCTTTAACACTTCTCCCATAAAAGCACCTGATTCTATTCCAATCGACATCAGATCTCTTCCGTTTACCGCTAGTTCTTTCATTGTGACACATTGTTTGTTCTTTATAACTTCCTGATAAGTCTTTTCTACCGTATCTAATACGAGCATTTTTCTTTCACGACGATACTCACTTTGTGCCAATGCATCGGCTCTTTGCACTTTTAATAGGGCAGGAAATAGCTCAACTCCTATTTTATTCATCATTTTTCGCACTTCTTTATCACTAACAGGATAGTGGAAACGATAATCATGATATTGTATTAATTTGCAGGCCGTATCGATAGTATGATTATCTAACTTCATTCTTTTTAAAATCGCTTTGGCTACAAGAACCCCCTCTTTATCATGCCCATGGAAATGATCAATTCCCTTTGCATCGGTCTCTTTTTTTAACGGCTTTGCCACATCATGCAATAACATCGTCCATCTTAAAATGGGATCTGCTTCAATATATTCTACTGCTTTTAAAGAATGCACTCCTACATTATAACAGTGATGAGGATTGTTTTGTTCTGTTTCCACCATACGATCAAACTCGGGTAAAACAACACTTGTAATCCCCAACTCTTTTGCATCCAATAACTTTTCTGGATGATTAGAAGTCAATAACTTCGTCAATTCCACTTGAATTCTTTCTGCACTGATATCTTTTAAATGAGGATAACGAGTTCGAATGGCGTTTTTTGTTCCTTCCTCAATGGTAAAATTTAATTGAGCGGAAAAACGAACCGCTCTTAAAATACGAAGAGCATCTTCATCAAATCTCTCTTCTGGAACGCCCACACAACGGATCACTCCTTTTTGTAGGTCTTCTTCTCCTGAAAACAGATCTTGAAGTCCCTCTTTATCATTGTATGCCATAGCGTTAATTGTAAAATCTCTTCGTTTTAAATCCTCTTCTAAACTTTTTGTAAAAATGACTTCTTTTGGTCTTCTATGATCTTCATATTCTCCATCTAATCGATACGTGGTTACTTCATAGGCCTCTTTTCCCATTAAAACAGTGACGGTTCCATGCTGAATCCCTGTATCTACAGTTCTTTGAAACAGTTCTTTTATTTCTATTGGAGAAGCGGAAGTTGTAATATCCCAATCCATCGGTTTTTTATTTAAAATGGAATCTCTAACACAACCTCCTACGACATAAGCCTCATATCCATGAGACATTAAAATATCAATAATCTTTTCTGCATTTTCTGGTATTTGAATTTGCATCTTATAATCCTTTCCTCTTATACTAAAAACCATATATGGTCCTCTAAGATAAGATCATTCTCTATTTTCTCGTTTCTATTCTATCCAACGATAAGAAACACTCTATGCTAATTTCTCACGCTGGTGGATATATCCACATTATATTACACTTAGCTCACTTCTTTTCTGGAAGAAATCTCTTATCTTTTTTTATTATAGCATAGAAAGAATCTTTGCAACAAATTCTATTTCCTTTTACTTATCCTTAAACTTTTGTTCCAGTTCTAGTAACCTTTTTTTAATTTCCAATCCTCCACCATAACCAACTAAATCACCATTGCTTCCAATAACACGATGACATGGAACAATAATAGAAATGGGATTTTTATTATTCGCCATTCCAACCGCTCGGCAGGCTTTTTCTGATCCAATTTGCTCTGCAACCTGTTTATAACTTCTCGTTTCCCCATAAGGAATGGTGCATAATGCCTTCCAATCTTTTCTCTGAAATTCGGTTCCTTTTGGCTCAAGAGGAAGGGTGAATTCTTTTCTCTCACCGTTAAAATATTGCTGTAACTGCTTATGAGCTTCTTTTATTAAATCCGTTTCTCTTTCTATTTTATTCTTTCTATCTTCCTCTTCTACTGAGAATGTCAGCCCGCTAATTCCTGTTTCTGTAGCAGAAATTACAACGGTCCCAATCTCGGTCAAATAGGAATAATAATATTCTTCTCCTGTAAACTCTTCAATATTAATCACGTTAATTCCATTTTCTTTTAATAGTCTTGCTGTGATTCCGTCCCCTTTGATTTTTGTGTTTGTGAATGTTCCATCATAGATTAAACCACAACCACAACTTGGAGAACGAGTTTGCAAAATAGCCGCCCCCACGTTATGTTCTTTACAAAGAGCCAGCGAAATTTCTGCTCCTTTTTTATATTCTTTTGTAAAGTCTTCCCCTTCTTTACTAAGCACTCGTTCTCCTACGATCTCACATGGTACACGGGGCACTTTTAACCCTCCCATCACTTCTGGACAAAGAACGATATAATCCTTTCCTTTTAAAAAAGAAACTAATTTTTCACTATAATTATTTCCACCGTTATATTTACAGTTTACGCCTAATAAACAGTTGCTCACTGCCAACATGAAATCACCTACTTTTTTATTTTTATTATAACACGCTCTCCCTTTCTATTCCTAATCAATTTTTCAGATGAATAAGAATTCCTCCTCTTCTTTTTTTAGATTCTATTCCTCTTTTTTAATAGAGAAAATTCTCAACGAAACTCATAAACTTTTTATCAATAAAAAAACTCGTCCTTAACAAATTACTATTACTAAGAACGAGTTTTTTTATTGATTTTATTTTACAACAAGAATTTCTTCTCCTGCTGTTACTGATCCAGTTTTTTCTTTAAATTCATTATAGTTATCCGTGTTACTTACAATAATTGGTGTAACAGTACGATATCCTTCGGAACGAATTCCCTCTAAGTCCACTGTTCCAATCACATCGCCTTTCTTTATCTGATCGCCATTTTTGACTTTAATATCATAATATTTACCATTTAATTGAACCGTATCAATTCCAATATGAATTAATAGTTCAAGCCCTGTATTAGACACAAGTCCAATGGCATGTTTTGTATCAAATACTGCTGCAATCGTTCCATCAAAAGGTGCCATAATTGTACCTTCTTCTGGCTCTACCGCAATACCATTTCCTAACATTTTTTCGGAGAATACACCATCTCCTACTTCTGAAAGTTCCATGGCTTTTCCTGTAAATGGAGAGCAGATAACGGTTTCTTTTTTGTCTTCTGCTTTCTTATTATTCGTCACAACTTCTTCTTTTTTCTCTTCTACAACTGGTGTTGCAACTTCTACAGGTACATCAGATGCATGCTCTAAATAGTCTTCAAGATTTGATTTAATAACGGTTACTTTTGGTCCATAAATGACTTGTACACCATTTCCTTTTAAAATAACACCAGATGCTCCAGATGCTTTTAATACATCTTGTTTTACTTTCTTTTGATCACTTACAGTAACACGAAGTCTTGTTGCACAACAGTCTAAATCTGTAATATTTGCTTTTCCTCCAAGTCCTTCTGTGATCATAGCAGAAATCATATCCTCTTCAGAAAGTGCTTCTCCTGCATTTCCACCTTTTCCATTTTTTGCGTCTAAATCGGAACGTTTATAAAGTTTTACTTCTCCGTCCCCATCTTCACGTCCTGGAGTCTTTAAGTTTAATTTTCTAATTAAGAAACTAAACAATAAGTAGTATACAATAAAGTAAACAATACCTACCACTACAATATAAATCCAGTTTGTTTTTGCATTTCCTTGCATAATACCAAAGAGTGTCATATCAATAAGACCACCTGAGAATGTCATACCAACACCTACACCTAAGATGTGCATAAACATATAAGCAAGTCCTGCAAAAATACAATGAATCACATATAAAATAGGGGCTACAAAAAGGAAAGTAAATTCAAGTGGTTCTGTAATACCTGTAATCATAGAAGTTAAAGCAGCTGATAATAAAAGTCCTCCTACGAGTTTCTTTTTCTCTGTTTTTGCACAATGATACATAGCAAGTGCTGCCCCTGGAAGTCCGAAAATCATAAGAGGGAACTTACCAGACATAAAACGAGTAGCGGATACTGCAAAATGTTTTGTTGTAGGATCTGCAAGCTGTGCAAAGAAAATATTTTGAGCTCCTTCTACCATTTTTCCTGCTACTTCCATTGTACCTCCAACAGAAGTTTGCCAGAATGGTAAGTAGAATACATGATGAAGTCCAAATGGAATTAAAGCACGTTCCATAAGACCATAGAACCATGTTCCTGCATATCCTGAATTCATAACAAAAGCGCCTAAGTGATTAATTCCAATCTGTACGGTTGGCCAAACATAGAACATTAAAATACCAACAATTAAATAAACAACGGCAGAAATAATTGGTACGAAACGTGTTCCTCCAAAGAAAGAAAGTACCTGTGGCAATTCGATCTTATAGAAACGATTGTGAAGTGCAGCCACTCCAAGTCCTACAATAATACCACCAAAAACACCCATCTGTAAGGAAGTAATTCCTACAACAGATGTAGTAGAACCGGAAAGCATATTTTCCACGCCACCATTTGCATTAATTAAAGCTCCAATGGAAGCGTGCATAATAAAGAATGCCACCACACTAGAAAGTGCTGCTACTTCTTTTTCTTTCTTTGCCATACCAATGGCAACACCCATGGCAAATATAATTGGCAAGTTATCAAATACAATACTTCCTGCTGCGTTTAAAACAGAAAGAATCGTATAAATAAAAGTTCCTTCTCCCATAAGACCAACAAGCCCATAGGTTTCAAGCATTGTCTGGTTTGTAAAGGAACCACCAATGCCGAGGAAAAGCCCCGCTACTGGAAGAATAGAAATTGGAAGCATAAAGGATCTTCCAACACGTTGTAAAACACCAAAGATTTTGTCTTTCATACATTTTTCCTCCTTGTTTTTTAATGAATAACCTTTGTATATTGGTATAAAAAAACTGAGCCTCCTCTATTTTCCTATGTAACCCATTATAAAAATAGTATTTTAGCCCTTTATCATTAATCCTATTGTTGGATTTTTATAAAGTATTCCCATTTTATATCTGTTTCATACGAAAATAAAGAGAGCTCAGTCCTGCCTGCTTTACCAGTCACACGCTGATTTTCTCCAACCATATGTGTCCGTTATTTTATTGTTCTACATAGAGATTCTCCGTAAATGAACGGTTAAAAACATCATCTCTTCTTCTGTTATCTTTCTATTATATGTTTTACTAATATGCTCTTGAATGAGCTTAGCACATTCATAATCCTTTGGATATTGCTTTTTAATCATCTCTTGGAAGACAACATCATCACTCGTCGTCTCTTTATTTTTAAACAATCGCTGTCCGAAAAACTTTAGATGTGTAATAAATCGACTATAATGCAAAGAATCTTCATCAAATTCCATATGATAATATTCTGTGACAATCTCCAATATTTTTTGAATCAATTCTGTAATCTGCACCATGCTACTCATATTCGTATCGAGCTGTGCATTTACAATATGAAGGGCGATAAATCCTGCTTCATCAATGGATAATCGAACGCCTAACCGCTGTTCAATTATAGAAAGTGCTTCTACTCCAAGGTTATATTCTTGGGGATAAAAGCATTTTATCTCGGAAAGCATGGCATTTTTATACTCCATATTTTCCTTTTTTCTTGCGATGGCAAAGCTAATATGATCGGTCAATGTAATATAAATGTTACTGTTAAGACGCCGATTCAAAACCTCTTTTGCATGATCAATAATATCTGTACAAACCTCTACATAAGAAAGTGGAATCTCTTCTAACAACTCTTGTAACTTATTCATACTCTTAGCACCGTCCATGCGATACACTTTTTCAATAGCTTCTTCGGCTACAATCTCATTTGCTTTTTTTGAAAAACCAATTCCCAAGCCTCGAAGAATGACTTCTTCTCCATTGTCATCCGTTGCACAGACAATATTATTGTTCACCACTTTTTTGATTTTGTACACTTTTTGCCTCCTCCTCATTTATTCATTCACTTCTCACATCTTTTTCCTAGAAAAAGTAATCTCTTTTACATTATCTTTTACATTATATAGTGGTCTTATTAAAATTCTTTTTCTATTTTCTATATCGTAGAAAAGGCAAGACCATCCCTATAGATATACCAAACAAAGGTACTTATACCCATAGAGATGGTCTTGCCTGCCTTACCAGTCACAAGCCATTATGACTAGTCTCAGTATAACATTAATTCCTTAATATGACAAGATACTTTTTCTTATTTTTCTTCTACAACTTCCTCTTTACGAATGGCTTTTGTACGGATTTCTTCTGTGATTTGTGCGATGAAGTCTTCTAATGATTTGATTCCTTCATCTCCTGCAAAACGGCTACGAACAGAAACTGTTCCATCTGCTTCTTCTTGCTGTCCTACCACTAAAAGATATGGAAGTTTTTCAAGTCTTGCTTCACGAATCTTGTATCCAATCTTTTCAGAACGATTATCTACACTGCAAAGCACTTGGTTTTTCTTGAGTTCTGCTGCTACTTTATTGGCATAGTCTGCATATTTTTCTGAAATTGGTAATACACGAACTTGTTCTGGACATAACCATGTTGGGAATTTTCCAGCATATTTTTCAATTAACCAAGCAAGTGTTCTTTCATAGCATCCCATAGATGTTCTATGGATAATATAAGGACGAGCTTTTTCGCCATTTTGATCGATATAGAACATATCAAACTGTTCTGCGATAGCACAGTCTAACTGAATTGTGATCATAGTATCTTCTTTTCCATATACGTTCTTTGCTTGGATATCGATCTTAGGTCCATAGAATGCAGCTTCTCCTTCTGCTTCCACAAAGTCTAAATTCTTTTCTCTTAATACTTTGCGGATAGTATCCTGTGTTTTTTCCCAGTATTCTTCATCACCTAAATATTTTTCACGGTTGTTTGGATCCCACTTTGATAAACGATATGTCACATCATCTTGAAGTCCTAATGTTCTCATGCAGTAATCAGAAAGCTCTAAACAAGCGATCATTTCTTCTTCCACTTGATCCGGACGAATCACTAAATGACCTTCTGAAATCGTGAACTGACGAACACGAGTTAATCCGTGCATTTCTCCTGAATCTTCATTACGGAATAATGTAGATGTTTCTCCATAACGGATTGGAAGATCACGGTAAGAATGTTGCTCTGCTTTATATACATAGTACTGGAATGGACATGTCATTGGACGAAGAGCCATCACTTCTTTATCCTTTTCTTCATCTCCAAGAACGAACATACCATCTTTATAATGATCCCAGTGTCCTGAAATTTTATATAAATCAGATTTTGCCATTAATGGTGTTTTTGTACGAACATATCCACGGTTGTTATCTTCTTCATCTTCGATCCATCTTTGAAGTGTTTGAATAATTTTTTGTCCCTTTGGCATTAATAAAGGAAGTCCTTGTCCGATAACATCCACAGTTGTAAAGAGTTTCATCTCTCTTCCTAAACGGTTATGGTCACGTTTCTTAATATCTTCTAAATGTTCTAAGTAAGCATTTAATTCTTCTTTTGTAGCAAAGGCTGTTCCATAAATACGTTGTAACTGAGCTTTGTTAGAATCCCCTCTCCAGTATGCCATAGAAGAAGAAATTAATTTAAATGCTTTAATTCCTTTTGTATTCATTAAGTGAGGTCCTGCACATAAATCAGTGAATCCATCTCCTTGACGGTAGAAAGAAATCTCCGCTCCTTCTGGTAAGTCTTCGATTAATTCCACTTTATAAGGCTCCTCTTTTTCTTTTGCAAAAGCAATGGCTTCTTCTCTTGATAAAGTGAAACGCTCTAAACGATTTCCTTCTTTGATGATTTTTTTCATCTCTTTTTCTAATTTATCTAAATCTTCTTTTGAGAAAGGTTCTGCATCAAAATCATAGTAAAAACCTTCTTCAATTGCTGGTCCGATTGCTAACTTTGCATTTGGAAATACACGTTTTACTGCTTCTGCTAATACGTGAGAAGCTGTATGACGAACGACTTGTAACCCTTCTTTATCTTTTGCTGTTAAAATGTTAAGCTCACAATCTTCTTCTAACACTGTGCGTAAGTCTACAACTTCTCCATTTACTTCTCCTGCACATGCCATACGAGCTAAGCCTTCGCTAATATCCATTGCAATATCATATACACTTTTTGCTTCTTGATACTCTCTAACAGAGCCATCTTTTAATTGAATTTTCATAATTTTTCTCCCTTTCTTCTACATTGTTGTTCATACGATTTTTCATGCTGTTTCACACTAAGAAACTCTATGTGGTAAGAAACAATATTTCCTATAACATAACAAAAAAAGCACTCCAAATGGAATGCTTCTTCGATCTATACTGCATGAAAACACTCCATACAGGGACGGGCTCTGCCCGCGGTTCCACCCTGTTTGTTTTTCATGTAAAAACCTCTCAATTTAGATGATAACGGAATCACCGTGCCGTATTAGGGCCACTCCGAGGTGGTTTTCAGACTGATTCTTCACCAAGATTCTTCCAGCTTATTGAATCTCTCTCTGGGATGTTTCCACAGCTTACTGTCCTCTTCAACGTTTTTCTATATTTTTTATACGTCGTCATTCTACTTCAAATTTTTTTCTCTGTCAAGACTATTTCCAGAAAAAAGCAATGATTTTTTCTTCCAAACGCTATATACTCCCTTATATTCATGCTATACTAAAAACGCTCTTATGAATCATCCATACATAATGAGCGCTTGATACATAAATAGAACGAAACAGAAAGGAATTTACAATTTTATGAGAAACTATAAGAAATTTTCAAAAAAGACTTCCGCTCTCTTTTTATCATTAATAGTAACAATGACTTCCACAATTGCACTTCCTTCCACCATATCTGCTGCTACCATCAAATTAAATAAAACAGCAGCTACCATTCAAGTCGGTAAAAAAACAACGTTATCTGTAAAAGGGACTTCTAAAAAAGTAACTTGGAGCAGCAAAAACCGCACGATTGCTTCTGTTAATAAAAAAGGAGTTGTCACTGGTAAGAAAAAAGGAACAACCTATATTTATGCGAAGGTAGCAGGAAAAACACTTCGTTGTAAAATAACGGTAAAGAAAAAATCTACCTCTTCTTCCACAAGCGCTTCTACTTCGATTGTTGTCAATGGCACTTCTTTAACACTTGGAGATTCTGTTAACACATTAAAAACAAAATTTGGAGAGCCTGCTCGTATTGATAAAAGCATTTATTCTTTTGATTACTATATTTATAATAATCAAGATTATAAACACTTTTTTATGGTAGGTGTACAAAATAACAAAGTTGTAGCATTCTACAGCGATACGGCTACTTTCCAAGTAGGACAATTAAATCCATCTTGCTCCATTAGCAAGGTAAATAGCATTTTAAAAACTTCCATTGCTTCTACAGAAACAGAGGCTTCTGTTACTTCAAATGGATTAAATTATCATTTATTTTTTGATCAGCTTGGTAATAAAAATTTAGTAGGTGTCCTTGTTTCTTCGGTTTCTCTTACACCAAAAACACGTACTGCTACCATTTTATCAGCAGAAGAAAAGGAAATTTTTGATCTTTGTAACTCCGCTCGTGTTCGAGAAGGTCTCTCTCCTTTTACTTGGTCTGATAAAGCCGCTACCGCCAGCCGTAATCACAGTGTTGATATGATGAAAAATAACTATTTTTCTCATACAAGCCCTTCTGGATCAACACCTGCTACTCGTATGACAAACGCAGGAATTTCTTGGAGAAGTGTTGGCGAAAATATCATCGCAGGATACAAAGACGGTATCTCTGCAAATAATGGCTGGCTCAATAGTTCTGGTCATCGTAGCAATATGTTTGGTAACTTCACATATTTAGGCGTTGGTGGCGCAACTGGTGGCAGTTATGGAATCTATTTTACAGAAGGATTTTATTCTTAATCTTTTGGATAAGACAAATAACAAAAAATAAGAAGCTCGAAAAGAGCTTCTTATTTTTTTATTGCCAGTGTAAGCACTAGCAAGATCGCTCCAGCCCCATTCACTTGCTTTTAAATAAGAATTTTTAAGAGATTTTATAACATTACCACCTAACATCATTGCTAGATATAGATTACATTTAAACTTCCAGTAAGAATCTGATATTGGCCTCCACCACTAACAACGCCCATAACACCTTCTAATTTTTTGATTTCTTCTGTTTTGCTTTTTTCTCATCTTTTAAGTTAAAGCGTAATCTCGTAGCACAATGAGTCAAACTAGCAATGTTTTTTCGCTACCAACAAGTTCTAAAATACTTTTGGCTAAATCATTGTAATTCATAAAACTCCTCCTTTTTATTAGAATCAAGTGTGCATTGTTGCACGTAGTGTTTTTTTATTTCATAGGAGACTTGAACTTTCACAAATTAATGTAACAAGGAATTTCCTATAACATAAAAAAAGCTACCCACTATTGCCTTTATCCTAGCAATAGTGAGTAGCTTTTTTGATATCCTTTTTCAATTAACTAATTCTATCAAGAACTTCTAAAAATCTTTTCACTGATACATTT
>OJJJ01000642.1_pt1 | contig 14517 bp, 14 predicted proteins | sample 1596311 | NCBI WGS metagenome assembly OJJJ01 (sample SAMEA4350140, study PRJEB24818) | metagenome | biome: human; feature: gut; material: faeces | place: Denmark | collected 2013-09 | reverse complement strand
GAGTTATTATTCGAACCGAATATCCGCAATCACCACCAAAGGTAGAATATTCCCTATCAGAGCTTGGAAAATCTTTTATGCCTATTTTACAGGAGATTTGTCGATGGGGAAAGGAGCATATCCCGAAAAAAGAGGAAAACCAAGTGGGAAAAGAAGAATCACATTGATTTTTCTTACAGATTCTCATACAATAAGAAGTAGGGCATAAGGCCAATTTTAATAGAAAGAAGGAAGAAACAATGAATCGTATTGCAGATGAAAGAATTGGCAAACTTCGTGAATTAATGAAAGAACGCCATATTGATGCGTATATTGTTCCAACAGCAGATTTTCACGAATCTGAATATGTAGGTACTTATTTTGAGAGCCGTATCTTTTTAACAGGATTTACAGGTTCTGCGGGAACAGCCGTAGTAACAATGAATGAAGCGGCTCTTTGGGTGGATGGACGATATTTCGTTCAAGCAGAAGAGCAAATAAAAGGCACTTCTATTATTCTTCAAAAGATGGGACAAGAAGGCGTTCCAACGATCAAAGAATACTTAAAAGAAAAAATGCCACAATCAGGGGTGTTAGGGTTTGATGGACGTGTGATGAATACTGCTATGGGAGAAGAGTTAGAAGAAGCTCTTTCTTCAAAAGAAGTTGCCATCACTTGTCAAGAAGATTTAATTGATATTATTTGGACAGACCGTCCAGAAATTTCAAAAGAACCAGTGTGGATCTTAGATGAGAAATTCGCAGGAAAATCTGCAAAAGATAAAATAAATGAATTAAGAGAAGATATGAAGTGTCAGGGTGCGACAGCTCATATTTTAACGACGTTAGATGATATTGCATGGTTACTTAATATTCGTGGAAATGATATTGAGTGTAATCCAATGGTACTTTCTTATGCAATGATTACAATGGATCACTTCTATTTATATATTCATTCAGAAGTATTAAACGATGAAGTGAGAACTTACTTAGAAGCACAAGGAGTAACAATAAAAGGCTATCAAGAGATTTATGATATGGTACCACAGTTAAAGAATGAGACAATCTTGTTAGAAAAAGGTTGTACCAATTATGCAATTTATAGCTTAATTGATGGCTCCAATGAGATCTTAAATCAAATCAATCCAACGGTAATTAAAAAAGCGACAAAAAATCCAGTGGAAGTGGAAAATATGAAAAAGGCACACTTAAAAGATGGTGTAGCTATGGTCAAATTTATTCGTTGGTTAAAAGAAAATGTTGGAAAAATTCCAATGACAGAAATGAGCGTTTCCAACTATTTAGATAATTTACGTGCAGAACAGGAAGGAAATTTAGGACTTAGCTTCCATACAATCTCTGCTTACGGAGAACATGCAGCTATGTGTCATTATTCTGCTACAGAAGAAACCGATATTCCTGTAGAGGCAAGAGGTCTTTATCTTGTGGATTCAGGCGGACAATACTATGAAGGAACGACAGATATCACAAGAACAATCGCAGTTGGTGAGCTTACAAAGGAAGAAAGAGAGCATTTTACATTAACGGTTATTAGTATGTTACGTCTTGGTGCTGTGAAGTTTTTACATGGTTGTCGTGGAGTTTCCTTAGATTATGTGGCAAGAGAACCATTCTGGAGTCGTGGACTTGACTATAATCATGGAACAGGACATGGAGTAGGATTTTTAGCAAATGTACATGAAAGACCAAATGGAATCCGTTTTAGAATCGTTCCAGAACGTCAGGATAGTTGTATTTTAGAAGAAGGTATGATTATGTCTGATGAACCAGGAATTTATATTGCAGGAAGTCATGGTTCTCGTACAGAAAACCTTGTTGTATGCAAAAAAGCGGAGAAAAATGAATATGGTCAATTCATGGAATTTGAATATTTAACATTTGTACCATTAGATATTGATGGATTAGATTTATCTGTTATGACAGATAGAGATATTTGTTTATTAAATGAATATCATGCAAATGTATATGAAAAAATTTCTCCATACTTAACAGAAGAGGAAAAAGCTTGGCTTGCAAATGCAACAAGAGAAGTAAAAAGAGCTTAAGAAAAAATACAAACGATGACAGGCTGCTTGTGAGTGGTTTGTCATCGTTTTATAAAAATATAAAAAAGTTGTTGCATAATAGAAAAGTTTATGTTATAATTCTTCATGTTGACAAAACAACATATTGTTTGCGGGAATGCTGGAATTGGCAGACAGGCATGACTAAGGATCATGTTCGCGTAGCGAGTGAGGGTTCAAGTCCCTTTTCCCGCATGAAGAAAAGCTTCAAGATATTTATCTTGAAGCTTTTTTATGTTATAGGAAATTCCTCCCAAGGCGAGCCATCCTATAACATAAAAAAGCACTACATGCTTCAAAACCTTATTTTTTTAGTAAATTGTGTTGTTCTAAATCTAGTTTCCCTTCTGTAATTCCTTCAAATGTATTATAAAATACGGTTTCATTGATGTCTTTTCTCATACCATGAAGCTTATGGGGAACAGATGATTCACTTGGATATCCTACTGGTAAAAGAGCCACAGGAACAAGATATTCTGGTAATTGGAACATTTTACGAAGTGTGCTCTCGTTAAAATCTGCTACAAAAGTACTTCCTAGTCCTAATTCAGTTGCTTCAAACATCATATGTGTTGTTACAATCGTAGCGTCCATTCTACCACTATCTTCTTTTGTATGAGAATTGATCCAACTAGCATTAGAATCATAACAGATTAGGAATACTAATGGTGCATTAAAATGATAAGGTGTACATAGTTTTAATTGTGCTAAAGATTCTTCATTATTCATAACTAGAATTCTTTGTGGTTGATAATTTACTGCAGTCGGTGCTACTTGAGCAGCTTCTAAAATTAAATTTAATTTATCTGTTTCGACTTTTTTATCACTAAATTTTCTAACTGAGTATCTTGCTTTTGCTAAATCTAAAAAACTCATATTGACCTCCAAATCTTTTTTGTGTGTGATATAATTACTATACCTATAGAAGCTGAAAACAACAAGTATGCAGATAATTCTGCCTTAGTATGAAATTTCTGCCTTAAAAGCAAATATCATAAGAACAAAGGAGAATATAAGTATGACAATAGAAATTAGTTATAATCCTGAATTACCAGAGGGTAATGTTTATGAAACAAAATGTCCTATTATTTACGCACTTGATATTGTGGGACAAAAATGGAAATTACCAATTATGTGGTATTTATTTCAAAATGAATCCACTCGTTATAATGAATTGAAACGGAAAATAAATGGAATTACAAATATGATGCTTACGAAATCTCTAAAAGAACTAGAAGAGAATCAGCTTATTTTGAGAAAACAATATGAAACCATTCCTCCAAAGGTAGAATATTCTCTAACGGAACGTGGAAAGGCATTACTTCCTACTTTAAATGAACTATATAAATGGGGAGAAGAACAACTAAAGTTAGAACAAGATAAGATAAAAAAATGAGATATCTGATAGTATACATTTATTAAATATAAAGAAAATTTCAAACTTCATTGAAAAAAGTAATTTTTAGTAAATAATTTTTTATGATAAAAAATGGTATGATAGTATTACTATAATAGACGGTAGGTTTTAGCTCTATTTTTATAATAGGGGATAAGAAACTGGAAATAGAAAACATAAGGAGGATAAATGCTAGAAAAAGAACAGTTAAAAGAACAAAGAAAGCATGGAACACCATTTTTTCCTTATGCAAGCTATGTTTGGAGTGGGACAAGTAAAAGTAGTTCTTTTATTCACTGGCATGAGGAAACGGAAATCGTTTACTTAGAATCTGGAACATTCACCTTTCATTGTGATATGAGGGAATATCAACAGGAAGCTCCAGCATTTTTATTGATTAATTCAGAACAATTACATCGGATCGATTTAAGGGAAGGGCAAAAGGAGAGTGCTTTTGTCTTTCATCTAGGTATGCTATCTTTTCAGTCTTACGATGAAACAGAAGCAGAATTGATAGAACCTTTAATAAAAGGAAAAATGGAGTTTCCTATGGTAGTAACAAGAGAAGAAAAGAGTTTTGAGATAATAAAAGAGTTATATGATAAATGTTTAGAAGAAGCACAAAAGATAACACTATCCAGTCAATTAAAAATAAAAGGATATTTATTGCAATTGCTAGCAGAACTTTATGAAAATCAGTTATTTGTTATAAAAGACAATGAGGAAAATCAAGAAGAGGCATTACTTTTAATAAAAAAGGTTTTAAACTATATCATTGAACATTATAAAAGAAAAATAAAAATTCAAGAACTGGCAGATCTCGTTAATATGAATCCACAATACTTTTGTCGTTTCTTTAAGAAAAAGACAGGGAAAACATTTACAACTTATTTAAATGAATATCGATTAGAGAGAATTAAAAAAGAATTATCGGGAACAGAAAAAAAGATTATTGATATTGCAAGTGAGAATGGATTTGAAAATATTGGATATTTTATGAAACAATTTAAGTTGTATACAGGCGTGACACCACTGACCTATCGAAAACAAAATAAGTCAAAATAATGGAATAAATATATCAAAATTAAGGAAGAAATCTACAAATAAGGTATGTATAATGTAATATAAATTGGAACACGTCAAAAAGACATGGGTAAATGAAATTACGAGATAGAATAAGGAGTCGGTAGAAGATGAAGAAACAGTGGTGGCATGGAAAAGTAGCTTATCAGATTTATCCAAAGAGTTTTTATGATACAAATGGGGATGGAATTGGTGATTTAGAAGGTGTTATCAGTAAATTAGATTATTTAAAACAACTAGGAATTGATATTATTTGGCTTTCCCCTATTTATCAATCTCCATTTGTGGATCAAGGATACGACATTTCTGATTATTGCGCCATTGCAAAAGAATTTGGAACGATGGAACAGTTTGATAGGCTTTTATTAGAGGCAAAAAAGCGGGATATGTATATTATTATGGATCTTGTGATTAATCATTGTTCTGACCAGCATGAGTGGTTTCAAAAGGCATTAAAAGATCCAGAAGGGGAGTATGGAAATTACTTTTATTTTCGAAAGGGCAAAGATGGAAAAGTGCCAAACAACTGGAGATCCTATTTTGGAGGAAGTGTTTGGGAACCAGTAGAGGGTAGTGATTATTACTATCTACATTTTTTCGCAAAAGAACAGCCCGATCTCAATTGGACAAATCCTACTTTAAGAGAAAAATTATACACCATGATCAATTGGTGGTTAGAAAAAGGTGTATCTGGTTTTCGAATCGATGCGATTATGAACATAAAAAAGGATTTAAATTTTCCTAATTATGCACCAGATCATAGTGATGGAACCGTTCATGTAACAAAGATGGTAGAATCTGTGGAAGGGATAGAAGAGTATTTAAGGGAATTAAAAAGAGAGACCTTTGATCGCTACCATGCGTTTACGGTTGGAGAAGTCTTTAATATGAATAAATAAAAATTAGAAGAGCTTATTGGAGAAAATGGAGTCTTTTCCACTATTTTTGATTTTTCACAGCATATTTTAACTCAAAAGGAAGGGGGATGGGGAGAAAAACAGAATTGGACGATTGATGATTGGAAGAAAACCATTTATTCGGCGCAAGAAGAAGTAAAGGAAATCGGATTTTACGCCAATATTTTGGAAAATCACGATGAGCCAAGAGCCATCAGTCGTTTCTTACCACATTATGCCCAAAATAAAGAAGGAGCGAAGGCCATTGCAACCGTAAGTTTATTATTGAGAGGAATTCCTTTTATTTATCAAGGGCAAGAAATTGGCATGACAAACTGTCCCGTGGATTCCATTGAGAAATATGATGATATTAGCACAAAAGATCAATATCATCAAGCATTGAATGAGGGAGTAACAAAAGAGGATGCATTATTGATTTGTCAGCAGTTTAGTCGGGATAATGCAAGAACGCCGATGCAATGGAGTGATGAAGAGAATGCTGGATTTACAACAGGGAAACCATGGTTATTTGTGAATCCAAATTATAAGGATATCAATGTAAAACAAGAAGAACAAGATGAGGATTCTATTTTACATTATTATCGAAAATTAATAGAGATTCGAAAAAATGAGCGATGGAACGATACATTCACTTATGGTGATTTTATCCCTGAAAATGTGGAACAAGAAGGGATTGTAGCTTATTATAGAAAGGACGAGAAGTACACTTTCTTTGTTGTTGTAAATTTATCTCAAAAGGAACAGAAAGTAGTTTTAAAAGGAGAAGTAAAACAGATTTTATTATCAAATTTATCCAGTAGAAGCAAGGAACATGTGAAGCTAGATGGACTTACCCTTACATTAAAAAGCTGTGAAGCGATTGTATTGCAAATGAAATAAAAAGCATGCTGTTTTGCCTTTTAACTTTTAATTAGAAAAATAGGAAAGCGTATAGGAGGAAAAAAGATGAATCAGAAAGAAAGAATGTTAGCTGGGTTACCATACAAGGCGTGGCTAGATGGTCTGAGCCAGGAGAGAATGGAATGTAAGAAAAAAATCTTTGAATACAATCAATTACCACCAGACGAAGGGGAGAAAAAAGAGAAATTAATTCGGGATATTATTGGAAAAAGTGGGGAAGGCATTTGTATCGAAGCACCATTTCGCTGTGACTATGGAAGTAATATTGAAGTAGGAGATAATTTTTATAGCAACTATAATTTAACAATACTAGATGTGGCAAAAGTGACTATTGGGAAAAATGTAATGATAGCGCCAAATGTTTCTATTTTTACAGCAGGCCATCCGATTCATCCTGATTCCAGAAACTCTGGATATGAATATGGGATTGAAGTGACAATTGGTGATAATGTTTGGATTGGTGGAAATGTAGTAGTAAATCCAGGGGTTCATATTGGAAATAATGTAGTAATTGGCTCTGGTAGTGTAGTTACAAAGGATATTCCAGATAATTATATAGCAGTAGGCAATCCATGTCGTCTCATAAGAGAAATCACAGAAGAGGATCGAAAATATTATTTTAAAAATCGAGAATTTGATGTGGAAGATTATAAAGATAGTTCTTTTTGTGTAGAAGATCTATAGAAGAATCCGTAGAAAGATTAATAAAAAATTTTATAGTGAGATTCAAAAAAAGAAAAAAGGCTGGCTTTGATAAGATTCTTACTCCTCATAATGCGGAATGATTAGAGTAAAAATCTCCCTTATATCAAAGACAGCTTTTTCTTGTTCGTATATGCTTTATGAAACTTTTTTCAAAAACGATGAGTGACTATTTATTTTCCTGCGGGTTTATCCTTTGGAAGTATCTGATTTAAGAGAATAGCAACGATAGTTGCTAATACAACAGGAGATTTACCAAAGATTGTTGTAACCCAATCAGGGAATGTTCCTAAAGACGCAGATGCCTGTGTAACACCCATTCCCATTGCGACTGCTAAACCAACAACAGAAGTATTTCTATAAGTCATTGGCTGAGAAGTAATTAATTTAATACCTGTCATAGCGATAGAAGCGAATACAGAAATAGTAGCGCCTCCTAAAACGCATTGAGGGATTGTTGTTAAAAGAGCAGAGAATTTAGGAACGAGTCCAGCAACTAAAATAATAACAGCGGCAAGGCCTAAAATCATACGGTTAACAACTTTTGTTGTTGAAACGATACCAACGTTCTGGCTATAAGTTGCAGTAGGAAGCCCACCGATAAAAGCACCAAGAACGTTAGTTACGCCATAGCAAAGAATACCACCTTGTAACTCCTGATCAGTAGGTTCTCTATCAAGCCCACCAATTGTTGTAGCAGAGAAGTCACCGATCGCTTGCACGGAATTGATTGCGAATAAAAGACCGATTGCTACAGAAGCTGAAATATTGAAATGAATTCCAAAATGCATTGGATGTGGCACATAAAGAAGACCAGCATCTCCAACTGCTGAGAAGTCAACCATACCAGCTGCGATTGCAACGATATATCCAGCGATCATACCGATTAAAATAGAAGCTAACTTGAAAAATCCCTTCGTAAAATGATTTAAAAATGTTACAACTGCTAAAGTAAAAATAGCAATTGCCCAGTTTTTCCAAGAGCCGTAACTTGGAGAACTCGTACCTCCAGCCATATAGTTAATAGCAGTAGGATAAAGAGAAAGTCCAATTGAGAATACGACTGTTCCAGTGATAAGAGGTGGGAAGAACTTACGAAGCTGTTTAATAAACAAACCGACTACAAACGCTACAACACCACCGATGATCTGAGCCCCCAGAATCGTGCCAATGTCGTACCCTTCTGCGATTGCAGACATACTAGGAACGTAAGCAAAACTTACCCCCATAATCACTGGTAAACCAGAACCAAAATATTTACCAATTGGGAATAATTGTAATAGAGTGGAAATTCCAGCAATAACGAGTGCCGCCTGAATTAAAATAACTTTATCGGCGTTACTTATTTGTCCTGCACCAGCTACGATAATTGAAGGAGTTACACAGCCTACAATCATTGCAACAACATGTTGGAGTGCAAGTGGTAGTGCCTCACCAAAGCGAGGAACGCCGTTTAAGTCAAATACAGAAGCATGTTTTTTCATCTTTACATCATTAGCCATAAAAACTCTCCTATTCATTTCTTATATGTAGTTTATGAAGTTGTGAAAAAAGTGACACACATACTGAACACTCAATCTAAATTGTATTAGTCACAATATATTATAGTATATATAATATAAAAAAACAAGGTTCATAATTGTATTTTTATAAAAAATGCATATATAAAAAATAGAAATAATACAAGAATTATGTCAAAAAAGCTAAAAAGTAAAAAGAGGTACGGAACTCAAAAATATACATATAAAGACTGATAATTAAATAACAAATGGCGAATTGTTAATAAAAAAACTAAATTGACAAATAAAATTGAACATGATACATTGATGAATATAGAGAATAGATCGAATAATCAATCTATAAAATGCAGTCTTTGGAAGACAGGAGGTATTGTATGGGAATTTATGTAATTACAGGTGGAACAACAGGGATTGGTGCACAGGTGAGAAAAATGCTGGTAGAAGAAGGCCATGAAGTCTTTAACTTGGATTTTAAAGGAGGAGATTATTTAGTAGATCTTTCAAAACCAGAAGGAAGAAAAGGTGCCATTGAAGCAGTTTTTGAGAAGTATCCAGATGGCATTGATGGTCTTATTTGTAATGCTGGTGTTGGACCAGTTTTTCCACCAACCGCTATTTTTTCCTTAAATTTCTTTGCTAGTACACAAATGGCAGAAGGGCTTCGGCCTCTTTTAAAGAAAAAAGGAGGGTGTTGTGTTGTAACATCTTCAAATTCCATTACCAATCATACAGTTCGTGAGGACTGGGTGGATATGCTTACGAATGTCAATGATGAGGAGAGGGTTCTTGAAATTGCTAAGGAAATCCCAGATAATCTAAGACCTCATGCTTATAGTTCATCAAAACATGCATTGGCTCGTTGGGTTAGAAGAGTTTCTCCATCTTGGGCTACAGATGGACTCCGCATTAATGCAGTTGCTCCAGGCAATACGACAACCCCAATGACAAAGGGGATGACAGAAGCGCAGATGGATGCAGCACTTTTAATACCAATTCCAACTCGTTATGGCAGGAAAGAGTTTCTTGATGCAGAGGAAATTGCCAATGGTATTGTATTTTTGGCATCAAAAAAAGCAAGTGGAATTAATGGAGCTATTTTATTTATTGATGGTGGTATTGATGCATTGCTTCGTTCAGAAAGATTTTAAGGAGGTTTCTTATGAAGGTATTAGAACAGTTTGTGGATTGTATGAAACGTGGGGACAATGTAGGGCTTGCAGATTTATTTGATGATTATGGTGTGCTTCATGACTCCTCCTTAATAAAAATTGGGAAGGATACGATGCATTTAGAAGGTAAGATGGCGGTTGAAATGATGTTTCATCATAAATTTGGGTTTAATGGGGGGGCATTTCCAATTTATAGTGTAAAATATCAATCCGATCGAAATGTATGGTATATGATTCAATATGGCGAGCACATCGTGCCAGTATCCGCAGATCTTTGTAGTGTGACAGAGGAAGGAAAAATTAAACGATTAAATATTTATCCATTATAAAGGATAGTAGAAATTAATATGAAAAATAAGTTTACATAAAAATATGATTTTTCAGCCATTTACAAAAATGAAAAATCGGGGGAAATTAGAAAATAATAAGAAATCAATTAGACAAAAGTGAAAAAGAAAAGAAATAGAATTGACAGCGAAATAGGTGTATACTATACTTTGACTATTCAAGAGTTATATTGAGAAAAGAATTATAGTTTAGAATAGAAAGTAGGGAAATATATGGGACTTAATAGTACACCATCAGCAGAACGATTGCATATTGGTATTTTTGGAAAAAGAAACGCGGGAAAATCAAGTTTAATTAATGCCATTACAGGCCAGTCACTTGCGATTGTATCGGATATAAAAGGAACAACAACCGATCCTGTTTCAAAAGCAATGGAATTGTTGCCATTAGGACCTGTTGTTATAATCGATACTCCAGGGCTTGATGACGTTGGAGTTTTAGGGCAAATGCGTATTTCAAAAACATATCAAGTGCTGAATAAAACAGATATTGCATTACTTGTGATTGATGGAAGCATTGGAATGTCAAAAGAGGATGAAGCATTGCTAGAAGTGATAAAAGAGAAAAAAATTCCATATTTAATCGTTGTCAATAAAATGGATGAAATGAGAGAGGAAATGGAAGAGTCAAGGGAACGTATTTATGTCAGTGCAACTTCCAAACTCAATATCGAAAAGCTAAAAGAGCGGATAGGAAATCTTATTCCAAAAGAAGAGAAAAAAAGACCTTTAGTAGCAGATTTGTTAAAACCATTGGATTTTGTAGTATTAGTTGTTCCAATTGACGCTTCTGCCCCAAAAGGACGATTAATTTTACCACAACAACAGACAATTCGCGATATTATAGAGGCAGGTGCTGTTTCTATTGTTGTAAAAGATACAGAACTAAAAGAGACTTTGGAGAAGTTAGGACAAAAACCAAGACTTGTTATTACAGATAGTCAAGCATTTTCAGAAGTAGCAAAGCAAACACCAGATGATGTGCCATTAACTTCTTTCTCTATTTTATTTGCTCGCTATAAAGGAGATCTTTGGGAAGCAGTAAAAGGAGCAAGAGCCATTGAAAATTTAAAAGATGGGGATACAATTTTAATGGCAGAAGGATGCACACATCATCGTCAGTGTGAGGATATAGGAACAGTAAAAATTCCAAACTGGATTCGTAATTATACAAAAGGAAAAGATATTCATATTGAAACTTGTAGTGGAACAGAGTTCCCAAATGATCTTTCCAAATATCAGTTGATTGTACATTGCGGTGGGTGTACTTTGAATGAACGTGAAATGAAATACCGAATCCGTTGTGCAGTAGATCAAGGAATACCAATTACGAATTATGGGATTTTTATTGCTTATATGAAGGGGATTTTAGAACGAAGTATTGAGCCTTTAAATTCATTTTCGTAAAGGCAACGAGTTAACAATGATAAAGCTGTTACACAAAATTAGTTGAAAGACTGAATGTGTAACAGTTTTTTTATGTAATGAGTATAAAGATTTTGACAAAATTAAGAAGAAAGGCAAGTTTCTGGTAAGAAGTATATTCAATTGTCGTATTTTTTGGTATAATATTAGAACATTTATAGTTGATGCATAGGGGAGGCGAATACTAAAATGCTAAGGGAATTTTTTTCATGTGGAATTGGAGGGTGTGAATAAAATAAAAGAGAAAATCGAATAAGGGGAAACAAGTAATAAAAGTATGAGGTGAGATTTATTTGACAGAAGAGAAGAATCAATTAGGAAAACTGGTTGGAGAGATACGAAAGGAAAAAGGGATTCGACAATTAGAGTTATGTCAGGGAATTTGTTCAGTATCCATGTTATCTCGAATTGAACAGGGAAAAAAAGAACCAGATAAAATGTTACTAGAGGCATTGTTTGAACGGCTTGGGAAAACGTTACTTTATTGGGAAAAAGTTTTAAACAATGATGATATTCGTCTATTTCAACTTCAAGTAGAGATTAATTCTTTTTTGGAGGAAAAGAACTTAGAAGTAGTTCAAATGTTATTAAAGAAGTATAAAAATTTTAAGGGGGTGAACGAGCCTCTTCATAAGCAATATAAAATGTTTGCTAATGCTCGTTTATTGCGATTACAGAATAAAAATAAGGAAGCAATGGAAGAGTTACAAAGAGCTTTAGAAATAACATTAGTAAATTTGCAGGAGAATAACTTTCAGCTAAAAAAATATTATTTATGCTATCAAGAAATAGAAGCCTATTTAGCTTGGGCAGAGTTAGCAGTACAGTTTGAAAAAGAGAAGGGGTATGAAGCATTACAGCAGTTAATTGATTACATAGATACAAAAGTTGAAAATAATCCAGAGATGAATCGGATTTACACCATTGCAGTGCATAAATTAGCTTGTGAAAAGGCAAGTAGAGGGAAGTTAGAAGAAGCATGGTTTTTATGTAGAAAGGGGATTAAAATAAAGCGTGAAAGCAAAAATTTGGATAAGCTAAAACCACTGTTGCGATTACAGATGGAGATAGAAAATAAATTAGGATTTCAAAAGGAAAAAAACCAGATTGAAGAATGGTATTACGTTATCGAACAGTTAGAACAATATGCAAACCACTATGGGGAGAAAATGGAAGGGATTACGAATAATCGATATGGTGTATATGGAATTGGTGAAGTATTTCGGAATTTAAGAAAAAATTTTAATATGAGCCAAGAGGAGTTAATGCATTTTAGTGAGCAAGAAAATTATAGTATTGTTCCGGAGACGTTGTCCCGTATTGAAAATGGGCATAGCAATCCAACAAAAAAGACTTGTGAAACTTATTTAAAGAAATTTAATAAGGAAATGAGATTTTATGCAGCCCCAATTCAAAGTAATGATTATGAAGCTCATCAATTGCGATACGAGCTAGGGGATAAAATAAGAGTCATTGATGCCAAGGGAGCAAAAGAACTTTTAGAACAATTAGAGCCAAAAATTGATTTGAACAACAAGTATAATAAGCAGTTTATAGCCAAAGAAAAATTGATTATATCTCATATAGAAGGCAAGATATCCCCAAAAGAATTTCGAGAGAAAATGATAGAAGTATTAAAAATTACAATTCCAGATTATGAAAAAATAGAAGAAGAAAATAAAAGCTATGGATTTTTAAGTCGAAATGAAGTAGGGATTTTAAATAATATAGCAGCTTCTTATAAAGATGCAGTGGATTGTGAAAAAGGAATACTTTTATATGAAAAGTTATTACGGTATTTTGAGGGACAATATGAGTTATCGGGTCGTGCAGATTATATGATGTTGCTCGTTAATTATGTGAATGTGCTTGGAAGTGCTGGGAAGCATAGAAAGTGTATTTCAGAAGCGAGAAGAGGAATCGCATTGAATATGAAAGCAAAAGATGCTGTTTATATGGAGCACTTTTTATATGAAATTGCATGGAATTATAAAGAATTAGAAAAGAGAGAGGAATTGTCAAAAGAAGAAAAATTGGAAAAAACCAGTAGTATTAAAATGGCATTTAAAGTAAGTGAGCTTTTTCTTCAAGAAGGCTATATAGCCTTCTTAAAGAAAGAAAATATATCATGATTGATCAGGAATCATAGGTCCATTAGAATATTCTGAAGAACCGCCAGATTGTTCCACTGAAAGATCAGAACTAGCAGAAACTATGTATGGAGATGTGGAAACAATAGTTACTAAAAGACAAAAAGCCAATAACAATTTTTTCATACCAAATACCTCACTTATTATAATTTACGCAAAGATAATAAAATATTAAGGGAGTATTTCTATGTGAAATATATCCCTTAAAAAGAACCCCAAAATGATGATTTCTAAAATTAATTTTGTTATAAAAGACATAAGCCAAAAGAAATCAATGTTCTTTTGGCAGTGCCCCGTGAATGTTAGAAACTCAAAAAAGAGGGTTCTAAATAATGATTGCGTACAAAAATATAGTATAGGAAATTGTAGGAAATTACCATGACTTGTTTTGCAAATTTTATTTTCAATTTACGTCAAGTTTCGCTATTATATTCCACATATTCGGGTTATTAATCTAATTGAATGAGAGCGATAAATATAAGATCCTCTTTGCTTGTATTGGACATCCCATGACCAGAACCGTTTGGAGTAAATGTCATATCCCCTGCTTTTACAGGACGGGGTGTTCCGTTGTCATTATACTCTCCTTCACCAGAAATAATGTAGTAAGTTTCGCTTTCACCATGGTGTTCATGATAGCCTAAAATGCTTCCAGAAGGAATTGTTACTTCGGCAAAGAGCTTTGTTTTTGGATTCTTTTGGTTTTCTTCTAAAATGTGTTTCATATAAATAGGACCGATACCGCCATTTACATTTTCTTTTTTTTCAATTCTCATAAAAAATACCTCCATAGAAATGATCATTCATTATAATTGGTTAATAAAATAAAAAATAAAAATATAGTG